>Ga0070730_10000416_pt1 | contig 50395 bp, 46 predicted proteins | sample Coa_R1_3_FD_66447 | JGI IMG/M metagenome (GOLD analysis project Ga0070730, IMG submission 66447) | Surface soil microbial communities from Centralia Pennsylvania, which are recovering from an underground coalmine fire - Coalmine... | ecosystem: Environmental > Terrestrial > Soil > Unclassified ...
CTACGACGTGAACCATCCGGAGTGGGCCGAGAACGCCGAGGAGTGGTGGCCTTTCTACGCGAATCGCGAATGGCTCTCGGGAGGATTTGCCTGGACCGGCTTCGACTATCGCGGCGAGCCTACGCCGTACGAATGGCCGTCGATCAATTCGCAGTTCGGCATCGTCGATATGTGCGGCTTTCCCAAGGACAACTTTTATTACTACAAGGCATGGTGGGGATCGGAGCCGGTGCTGCACCTGTTTCCGCACTGGAACTGGCAAGAGCGCAACGGAGAGCCCATCGCCGTGTGGGTGCATTCGAATCTCGAGTCGGTCGAACTTTTCTTGAATGGCAAGAGCCTGGGCTCGCAGACGGTCAAACCCTTATTTCATCTCGAATGGAAGGTGCCATATGAACCGGGTCTGCTCGAGGCGCGCGGGAGCAAAGGCGGCAAAGTAGTGCTGACTGAAAAGCGCGAGACAACAGGCGCGCCCGCCTCGATTCGCTTGACGGCGGATCGAACCGAGATCAACGCCGACGGCGAAGATGTGGCCGTGCTCAAGGTCGAGGCGCTGGATAAGGAAGGCCGAGCCGTTCCGACGGCTGGCAACCAGATCGATTTTAAAGTTACCGGCAATGGTTCGTTGATTGGCGTAGGCAACGGCGATCCCAACTGCCAGGAATCAGACAAAGAGCCCAAGCGCAGCCTGTTCAATGGCCTGGCGCAAGTGATCGTGCAGGCCACGCGCGAGCCGGGAACGATCACGGTTGAAGCGCTTACCCAGGAACGGCGTGGCAATCTGGCGGGTGCGCAGGTGACGATCACGACGAAGAAGGTGGAGTTGCGGCCGTCGGTCGCGTAGCGCTAAGCATCATTGGCCTCCCGAGCGGAGCAAAACGATGAGCGTAGCGAATCGCTTTGCGTAGTCGAGGGACCCTGTGTTTTCTTGTTTTCAGTGCGGGAAACAAGCGGTCTCTCGACTGCGGCGCTCGCTCACTTCGTTCCCGAGCGTCCTCGCTCGAGATGGCAATGTTTAGAAGAGACAACATGACGAAATCACGAAGAGAATTCTTGACCGTTACGTCGCTGGGAATGCTTGGGACCGCTGCTGCATCGCGTCTCCTCGCGCAGAATCTGAGCACGCTGCCGCCGGGAGCGCCTCCGGCGTTCGGAGCGGGGCCGTCGTTCGGGCCGGAAGTCTCGACCACAACCTTCGCCGAGGCGGAAAAGCTGGTGCAGTTCCCGATGACCGAACAGGAACGAGCCCAGGCCGCATCGAGTTGGCGGAAGACTCTGGCTGCCGTGTACGAACGCCGCACCGGGCCGAAGAAACTGGCGCTGGAAGCGACGCTGGCTCCGGCTACGACCTGGAATCCGGAAATTTCCGGCGTGAAGATTTCTGTGCAGCGCGATCGCTTCGTGCGCAGCGCGAGCGCCGATACTTCTCTGCCAACAAAGGCCGAAGACATTGCCTTCGCCCCGGTGACACAACTGTCACGATGGATCGAGAAGCGGCAGCTCACATCGACTCGGCTTACGCAGATCTATCTGGAGCGGCTGGAAAAGTTCAATTCCCAGTTGCGGTGTGCCATCACGATCACACGCGATTACGCCGTGAAGCAGGCGAAGCAAGCGGATTCCGAGATCGCGCAAGGGAAGTACCGTGGGCCATTGCACGGGATTCCGTTCGGCGTGAAAGATCTGCTGGATACGGCCGGGATTCCCACGACTTATGGCGCGGAGCCATATCGTAATCGTGTTCCTGATGAAGATTCCGAAGTCGTGAAGCGCTTGTACGCAGCGGGCGCTGTGCTCATTGCGAAGCTCAGTCTCGGCGCCCTCGCCCTCAATGACATCTGGTTCGGCGGGCAGACGATGAATCCATGGCTGCCGGAAGAAGGTGCGTCGGGGTCGAGCGCCGGGCCGGGTGCGGCTACTGCCGCGGGGCTCGTGGGATTCTCGATCGGCAGCGAAACCGGCGGGAGCATTGTCAGCCCGTCGATGCGGTGCGGCGTGACTGGGCTGCGTCCCACATATGGCCGGGTACCGCGCACCGGCGCGATGACTCTGTGCTGGTCACTCGACAAGCTTGGCCCGATGACGCGCAGCGTGGAAGACGCGCTGCTCGTGCTGCGCGCCATCTCGGGTCCGGATGCGCGCGATACGGCAAGCGTGCCCAGCCATCTTGATTTCGACGCAAATGCGAGCGTGAAAGGACTGCGTGTCGGCTACTTCCCAGCATGGATGAAGGAGCGTCCGGCAACCGAGGTGGACCGAGCGGCCCTAGGCACGATCAAGAACCTGGGTATGGTTCCGGTGGAGGTTTCGATTCCGAACTGGCCGTATGACAGTTTGAATCTGATCCTGTTTGCGGAGGGCGCGGCGGCATTTGAAGAGCTGACATTGAGTGGTGGCTTGCACGAACTCAAGATGCAGGTTCCGGATGCGTGGCCGAATCTATTCCGGCAGGCGCGATTCTTGTCGGCGGTGGACTTCGTGCAGTCGGATCGCATGCGGCGCAAAGTCGCACAAGAGATGGCGCGGGTGATGGCGGAAGTGGATCTGCTGCTGGTGCCTTCATTGCGCGACGAGATGCTGGTCATCACCAACAACACGGGCCATCCGTCGCTGACGATGCGCGCGGGTTTTGTCGAGGTGCAACAGGCGCGCAGCGATTGGGCTCCGGACCCGGAACATCCACTGCCGACGTTCGCGACGCCGCGCCGCGTGCCGCATGGGATCACGCTGATCGGGCGGCTGTTTGATGAAGGGACGCTGGGGGCCGTTGGGATTGCGCTGGAGCGGGCATTCGGGGTGGTGGGAGAGAGGCCGCCGGGGTTCTAGGGCGCTTCCTCTTTCAAGTCCTCATCCTCATTTCAAATTGTCACCCTGATTTCACGTTGTCATCCTGAGCGAAGCGAAGGACCTATGCAGTCTGCCGGAGCCCGGCAAAATGCAAAGGTCGTTCGGCGGGCAAAGTACGCCCGCCTCAGGATGACAAGTGACAAGGGCCCGAGGCCGCGACGATTTATAATAGAGAGATTCCTCAGGGTCGAGATTCCGGCCTGTAGAACTCGCGGCGAAAACCAGCCGGGCTGCGCCCGGCGGACGGACGAATGCGTCCGTCCCCACACGAGCAGATTCCTCGCTTCGCGAGGAATGACAACGTTGGGGGGTGGAGGACAGATCCTGTCCGCGAGGAGCGCTAGCTTCAGACGGATTGAGCTAAGAGCTAGGAGCTAATGGCTAGGAGCTGTTTTCCCATGGATTTCAAACTCGTTTCCACTTACAAGCCGCAAGGAGACCAGGCGACCGCCATCCAGGCGCTGACGCGTGGCATCTTCGACCGCGAGCAGCATCAAGTGCTGCTCGGCGTCACCGGATCGGGCAAGACGTTCACCATGGCCAAGGTGATCGAGGCGGTGAACCGTCCGACTCTGGTCATGGCGCACAATAAGACGCTGGCGGCGCAGCTCTATCACGAATTCAAGAGCTTCTTCCCGCATAACGCAGTCGAATATTTCGTCTCGTATTACGACTACTACCAGCCGGAAGCGTATGTGCCGGCGGCCGATCTCTATATCGAAAAAGAAGCGACCATCAATGATGAACTCGACAAGTTGCGGCTGTCGGCGACGCGATCGCTGTTCGAGCGGCGTGACGCGCTGATTGTGGCTTCGGTGAGCTGCATTTATGGCCTGGGCTCTCCGGAAGCGTATTACGGCATGATGCTGTTTCTCGAAAAAGGACAGAAGATCAAGCGCGAAGACATCACGCGCAAGCTGGTCGACATTCTGTATGAGCGCACCAATGGCGAGTTCCGCCGCGGAACGTTCCGCGTGCGTGGCGACGTGATCGAGGTCTTCCCCACGTACGACGACATGGCGTACCGCATCGAGCTGTGGGGAGATCAGGTGGAAGCGCTGTCGCAGATCGATCCGCTGTTTGGCACGGTGAAGCAGAAGTATGTGCGGCTGCCGATTTATCCCAAGACGCATTACGTGATGAAGGAGGAGACGCGTGCGTCGGCGGTGGATTCGATCAAGAAAGAGCTGGCGTGGTGGGAACCGGAACTGGAAAAGCAGGGGCGCGTAGTCGAGGCCCAGCGCATTCACCAGCGGACAATGTTCGATCTGGAAATGATCAAGGCGATGGGCTACTGCCACGGCATCGAGAATTATTCACGGCACTTTACGGGGCGGCTGCCGGGCGAGCCTCCGCCCACGCTCCTGGATTATTTTCCGCGCGATTCCGTGATGTTCATCGACGAGTCGCACCAGACGGTTCCGCAGTTGCACGGCATGTATGCCGGGGACCGCTCGCGCAAGGAAGTGCTGGTCGAGTACGGATTCCGCATGCCATCGGCGCTCGATAACCGTCCGCTGACGTTTCCGGAGTTTGAGCACCGCACGAATCAGGTCGTGTATGTTTCGGCGACGCCCGGGCCGTATGAGCTGACCAAGTCGGCGGGCGTGGTGATCGAACAGATCATCCGGCCGACGGGGCTCATCGATCCGCCGGTCGAGGTGCGTCCGGTGAAGGGGCAGATTGACGATCTGCTGCACGAGATTCGCGCCCGCGTGGAGAAAGGCGAGCGCGTGCTGGTCACGACTCTGACCAAGCGCATGTCCGAAGACCTGGCCGAGTATTACGCCGAGGTCGGGGTGAAGTGCCGCTACATGCATTCGGAGATTGAGACGCTGGAGCGGGTGAAGATCCTGCGCGACTTGCGCAAGGGCGAGTTTGATGTATTGATCGGCATCAATCTGCTGCGGGAAGGGCTGGACCTGCCGGAGGTTTCGCTGGTCGCGATTCTCGACGCTGACAAAGAAGGATTCCTGCGCTCAGCGGGATCGCTGATTCAGACCATCGGGCGCTGCGCACGGCATCTCAACGGGCGGGCGATTCTGTATGCCGACCGCATGACTGACTCAATGAAGCGCGCCATGGATGAGACCTCGCGCCGTCGTGCAATCCAGACCGCATACAACGAGGAGCATGGGATCACGCCGGAGTCGATCGTGCGCCCGTTAGACATGACGCTAGCCGCAATTGTCGCAGCCGATTATGCGGATCTGGCCTCGCCGGAGTCGGATGGCATACCTGAATTCAAGTCGCAGGAAGAAGTCGACAAGTACATTTGCAAGCTCGAAGAAGACATGCGCGAGGCGGCGAAGCGGTTCGAGTTCGAGAAGGCGGCCAAGCTGAGGGATACGATCAAGGAACTTAGGACGAAGGAGTTTTTGTTCGCATAAACCGGGGGCGTCACAAAAAAGAAGACGCCGGCGCGCGAGAAGTGGCAGACTCGAATTGCTGATACACGAGTTTCGTGTTACACTGTTCTAGTGTCATCCAAATCTCAGCTTCGTAACGTGACCGTCACGCTCGAAGAAGACGTCGCCCAATGGGCCCGCATTGAGGCAGCGCGGCGGGACACGAGCGTTTCGCGCTTGCTTGGCGAAATACTGAAGGAACGCATGTCGGCCGAAAACGGGTATGAAAAGGCGATGCGAAGAGCGCTGGCGCGCAAACCATTCCTTCACAGCAGCGGACCTTACCTGACGCGGGAGGAGGCGCATGACCGCGACCGTCTTCGTTGATACTGACGTGTTTCTCTATGCGTTGGACGACACCAACCGAGCGAAACAAGACGCGGCACGGAACTGGCGCGGCGTCCTCTGGAGGGAACGATTGGGTAAGGTAAGTTATCAGGTACTGAGCGAGTTTTACGTGAACGCTTTGCGAATGCGTCCCTCGTTACGCGAGGAAGCTCGGGCGGAGGTTCTAGACTTACTGGCATGGCGACCGATCCCTACGGATGCCGATCTCATCGGACGCGGGTGGAAGATTCAGGATCGGTATCATCTTTCTTATTGGGATTGCTTGATCGTCGCCGCAGCCAAGGTTGCGGCCTGTCGCTATCTTCTCACTGAGGACTTGCAACCGGGACAGAAGTTGGACGGCGTTGAGGTTGTCAGCCCATTCCTGGCTGATCCCGCGGATCTCCTGTAACGCTCCCCAGTCATATCCACTCAATTATTGTCCTACTCCTTGCCACCGGCGGGTCGGAAGTTGCCGGGCGGCGCCCGGCGGGCAGCCGAGGCGGCTGTCCCTACATGGTTATCTTCCGTACGCGGCGGCGGCGGCCATGGGCTTGCGGTAGAACGTGTAGCCGTCGTAGGTTTCGGAGCGGAAGTTCAGGTTTGGGGCGTAGAGTTTTTCGGTCTGGCTGAGGAAGAGGTATCCGCCGGGCTCGAGGTAGAGATGCAGGCGCTCCATGAGCGCGGTGCGCTGGGCGCGAGAAAGGTGCGGCAGCACGTCCATGCAGAAGATGCAGTCGAAGCGTCCGATGTAGACGGGCTTGGTCAGGTTCATGGTGTTGAAGGTGACGAGGCTGCGCACGCGAGGCTTGACCAGCAAATGCGCGGCGCCGTTCGAGCCATTTGTGCCGTTCCCACCATTGGATCCATTCGCCGCGCCATCCTGCGCCTGGGGAGCGCCGTTGGAGATTCCAATCTTCGAAAAGCAGGCGCGGATGGTCGCGGGCGGCAATCCCGCCAGCGCCGATTGCGGGTAGAGCCCGCGCTCGGCCACCTGGATCGCGGTTGGGAGCAGATCCGTGCCGACAATGTGGATCGACCAGTCTTTCACTCCGTTGGAGGATGCCGGAATCGAGTTTTCCGAGATGCCTCCATTTTTGCCCGCAACTTTCGGGTCTTTGCCTCCGTTCCCGTTCGACCCATTGCTCGTGCCGTTTCCGCCGGGTGCCTCGCATAGCGCCATGGCGATCGAGTAAGGTTCTTCGCCGGTTCCGCAGCCCGCACTCCAGATACGCAGCGTGGAGGCCCCATCGTCGGACTTGCGGCTATAAATCTGCGGCACAACCTGGCGCGCCAAAGCGTTCATGGCTCCGGGATGGCGAAAGAAGCCGGTGGTGGTGTTGAGCACGCCATCGAGGAAGGCGGCCATCACTGCGGGGTCGAGGTCCGCGGCACGGAAACGGGCCAGCAGCGCTGCGGGCGATTCGAGCTCGTGAGTCTCCAGATAATCGGCCACATGCGCCGCCAATACACTATTCGGACAATCGAGCAGGATGCCCGTCTGGCGCTCTACCAGCAGGCGCAGTTCGGACAATTCATGCTCAAGTATTGTGACGCCCGCCATCAATCGATGCATAATCCTTCCTCAAAGGGGGAGGAGGGTCTGATCCGTACTCAGTACTCGGTACTCAGTTCTTCGGCTTCGAACCTGCCTTGCTCATTGCTCACCGCTCATTGCTGATAGCTCGCAGCTACGTCAGTTGCCCGCCGCCACGGCGTAGGACTTACCCGAATCCTGTACCGCCTGTTGCGCGACGACATTCATTTCCTTTTCCAGCGACGAAAAGCGCTGCATGATTTCGTGAATCCGCAGCGACATGTTGCGGATGGTTTCGATTTGCGAACGCGTCTGGGCCGAAAGACTGCCCGGCTCCAGTAACAACAAGTCGGAATTGCCCAGCACCGACGTGAGTGCGTTATTCAGGTTGTGGCGCATTTCGAGCATGTAGCGGCCCAGCATCGCCTGGCGCTCCAGGGTCGAACAAGCCATCTCGGCGGCGCGCGCCCGCGATTCAGCGCGCGAGCGGTGCAACGCTTCGCCCGCGGCGATGACCAGCGTCTCCAGCCAATGCTCACTCGGACGCAGAATCGACACCCTCGGCCAGCGATCGCGAACGAGTTGGGCGGTGGTTGCATCATTGCAAACGCAGAAAACCGGCTGGCTGGTGGAATGAAGCGGCTCCAGCACAACCGATAACAGATCGCGCCGCAACTGGCCGACAATGGCGACATCGAACACGTCCACCGCAAAGCGCGGCCACAACTCTCCGCTCAGCAGCGTGAAGGTGGGAACGTTGCGCTCCATCTGCCAGCGGGCGGTAATCCGCCGCGAAAAGTCCGCTTCATCGGAAATGATCAATACTGTCGGTGTTTCCACGGCCTGCAGTCCCCTTACTTCGCCCTTCGGGCTGTACTCGACCTGCCTGCGAACCTGGTGCGAACCATGTTCTTACTTTTTCTTCGGCTGGGATGGGGACTCCGGATCCCATCCAGCCGAGCCGGAGACATCGAATTCCTGCGCCGGCGCTCCCGCGGGTTTCCTGACCGGCGGAGTTATGGGTTTGACTGGAACCTTTGCCGCAGCCGGCGAGGCGGCCGCCGCGGCCGCCTTGGCCAGAGGTTTCGCGGCTATGGCCGGCTTCGCGGGGACAGCCGGCTTGGCGCCAAGCGCCGGTTTGGTGAGAGCCGTTCCGGGCTTGGCCGCGGCGGGTTTGCCCTTGGCGTCTGTCTGAGCCTTGCCGCGTCCCAGAGCGTGCTCGACCGACGCGCGCAGATCAACGAGCATCCGCAAAGGGGAACCGGAGGAGTACTCGGCCTGGAACATCACTTTCCAGGACTGGCAGATCACGCGCAAGCGGACGATCGGCTCCTGCGCGGAAAATTGCGCGCGGCGGCAGTCGATCGTCTTGACGCCTTTTTCCTCGAGTTCGGTCAGGCCATCGAGGATGAGGTTGAGATCTCCCAGCATCAGGCGAAAAAATGTCCGCCGCATGAGGTAGCCAAAGCGAGTGAAGGCGACCAGCGCGACCGGCATGTAGAAGAGGTCTCCGGCTTGGCCCTTCGCCTTGCGGCCCTGTTCGAGAATGCCGCCGTGCAACAGTTCGTCCAGCGACTTGCACTTGCGGGCGGAATCCAGAACGCGATCGAGCGCGTTCAGCCACACGGGCGCCTTGAGTTCGACCTGTCCGACAACCGGCTCCATCGTCTTGGCCACATAGGCGAGATCGACCGTCGTGTCGTCGAGCCCTGTCGGGGCAATCTGGCTGAAGTACTGCACGAGCAGAAAATCAATCTTGTCGCGGATGATGTCGCTCTTTGTGGTCTTGGCCAGAAAATGCTCGAGCAGGTTCTGGAGGGAGTCCTCGGTCACGGTTGAGTTCGCTTGCAGAAACTGACGAAGCTGATGCACCTGGATGGAGTTGTCCATCTGATCGAACCAGTGATTGGCCTGTTCGACGGCTTCTTTGCCGGGAGTCTCGACGCCGGACTCCAGTTCTCCGCAAGGCTTGGCTTCGATGGCGAACTCGCGGGCTAATTCAGCGTAAATGGGATACAGCCGGCGAGCGGAGTTCCATTGGGTTGCGAGATCTTGCTTGGGTTGAGTCATGATTTCACGATCCAGTTGGGCACATCGCCCTGAAAGCGGGCGGCCACGAGAGTCTTGCCAGGATGGTACTGGACTGCAACGACCGAAACGGAAACATCGAGCGAGCCATCGGAGTTGCGCAAGTGGAGCACGTCGCCGAACTCCAGCGGAGTCTTGCAGGCGAACAGGACCTCGCGAGGCGTGCCGAATTCAATGATGATGCTCTCGCTGAAGTTGGGGGCTTCTCCCGGTTCGAGAATCCGCGCCAGCTGAACGGGAATGCGCACCGGAGTTGCTTCCGGAAAAAAGCGGGCGAGGCCGGCCACGGTCGTGGCATCCTGCGAGGTGCGTGCCAGTGCTGCGGCTTGATGCGCCAAGCGACCTTACCCCCAAGCGAAAACCGATTCGGCCCGATGCAATGCGGTCGGGCTCCCCCTCTTCCCGGTTAGGAAGAGCTTTGGGGAGCCGGTATCCGCGGTTCGCTGATTATTGGAGCAAGGGGGGAACCATCTTTAAGAACGGAGGTGCTAGCACCGCGGTGAATGCGTTTTCAGTGAGTTAGATGTTGCTTCGGGCTTCCTGCGCGGGGCATACGGGCTCTTCCGTCTCAGGCTGAGACAGGCGTCTCAGAAAGGTGGTGAGTGGTCAGTCGTCAGTCGTGAGTTGCGAACTCTCATAGCCCTGTCATCCTGAACGGCGGCGAAGCCGGCGTGAGGGACATTATCTCGGTGAGTGTCGTAACCGCAGCGGACGGGACTGCACATGGCGCAAGCAGCTAGGCAGCCTTGTTCGCTGCATCGCGGCATACAACGTAGTACGGCCCTTCGGATGGCTGCCGCCATCCTCAGGATGACATCGCTGTTCCGCTTTACGCTTCGATCGAATTCGGTTTGCGAGGTGCGAGCACGATCAGCAGGACACCGATAACCAACAACGGAAGCACGGCCCTGAGCAGGTCAATGCGCGGGATGTCGTTGCGCAGCGCCTGCACCGCCATGAGCCCCCCGTGCGTGAAACTCGACCAGGCGGTAAAGGCAATCAGGCTGCGATATGCCGATGTATTCCGCAGGGCGAGCAGAAGAAAGACTCCCAGCGTCACATAGACGATAGCGAGCATTGCTTCGGCCGGGTCTGGATGCATTACCAGAAGGGGATAAATGCCGGTACAAAACAGCAATCCGACGATTACCAACACTATTTTAAGAGCGCAATCGCGAGTCATAACTTTCTCTCCTAAAAGTGTTCACGGGTGGCGCCGGCTTGTGCCTTCCAGCGTTCCTCATTCACGCCCACTGCGAGGAGCCAAAGGCACAGAGAGATTTCTCCTATTCCACCCGGGTAGTAGGTGTACGGCGAAAGTGCTTTCGCCAATGGAGGAGAAATAAACGTGAGCCAGCCGACGCCTGCCAGCATCATCAAGACACCAAGGATCCTCGGAAGGAACGTCGACCTCAGAATGAGATAGCCGATCAAGACACAATAGGCCCCGAAAAATACCAGAGGACTGATGGGGTAGGGCTTCACATGAAATTGGCTGAGAATGCCGGGAGCACAGCCCAGAAGGCTAAAGGCCGCAGCGATCAGAGATAGGCGTTTGTCTACGGGCTTGAACAGCACGAAGAAAATACCTGTGACAGCGACGTAAGACGCAGTTGCAATCAGACCACATACGAATGCGAGTCGTGGTCCGCCGGTCCCGGAAAACGCCACGAGCGACGTCACGACATTGACCGCGTAGAAAGCACCTGCAATCCTTGCCTGCAGGCGCGGGGACGAGTTTGCAACAGGGTTGTTCACGATAGCCGTACTCATGTTCGTTCCTCCTTCCCCAGAACCCACAGTCAATGCACTCCGCAAACGTTATTTCGTAAGCGAGAAACCTCAGGGCATCGAATCAAATCGGTGCGCGATACCGGCGCAGGCGCACTGCCAAGCCCAGGAAGATCACCGCCAGGAGCAGCCCGCCCCATAGTCCGGGAGTCAACAGGAAATGGAATGGGGTGGGATGGACCATGGGATTCGTAGGAAACATCTCGCCAGGAGATACGGCAACCGAGTGTGCGTCTCCGATGAACCGCCGGCCCACGAGTGCTGCGAAATGCCATGTGCGGAAGGCGATGGCCTCAAGGCCGGCGATCGCCACGATGGGCAGCACTGCCCACAAAATCACTGCGCGACGCGCCCATCCGGAGACCAAGATCAGCCAGCTATAAATCGGGGCTGGCCAGAGAGCGTGGGCGGTGGCGACGTGGTAGAGCATCAAGAGCGCCATCTGGAACAAGGGCAGCTGATTCCACAAGCCGGAGATACTCACGCCGCTGCCCAGCAGAGCGATGCTGCTCATCAGAAGCATGATGAACTGCATGGCGAGGGCGATCGCGGAGACCAGCAGCGGCAGGATCACGAAGGGAATGCTGGCTTTCGACAGCACGACCGTAAGATCGGAGACCGGCAACGACTTCCAGAACAGGATGCTGCGGTCGCGCCGCTCGCCATACAGCGTGTCCGCACAATAGAAGATGCTCACGACGATGCCAATCAGCATCATGAGTCCCGCAGCAATGTCGTAGGGCTGGGCGATGGCGTCGTGGTAATGCATGGGATCGAGCCCGGTCAGTCCACGCATCTTCGCCGGCAAACGGAAAGAACTGATCGCAAATCCTACGAGAAAGACCGCGGCCACGCCCAGGGGCGCGAGGTAGACCGATCGGTTCTCCCACAACTCACGGCGCACGGACCAGTAAAAGGACTGCCAAGGCGAGATGACCGCGGGTGCGGCCGGCGCTGCAGGCATTGCAGAGTCGCGGATCGTGTTGGATTGCGTATTCATTAAGCGGCTCCTTTGGCCTGAGTTGTACCGCCCACGACGGCTACGAACAGGTCGGCGATGGTGGGCGTGCGAACCTCGCCGAATGCGGCGAGGTCTTGACGGCTGGTGCGGTCAAAGATCAGAACGCTACGTCCGAGCATCTGGCGCTCGTGAATGGGCTTGAGCGCGTGGGCTGCAGCGAGGCGGTCGGGATTCACTGTGACCTCCGCATAGCGCGATTCGAAGTCTTCCATGCTGCAGGTGAAGACAATGCGTCCACGGTCAATGAACATCAGATCGGTGAGCACGTCCTGAAGTTCGTCGATCTGATGGGTGGTCACGACGATGGTGCGGCTGCGGTCGTAGTAGTCGTTGAGCAGCGAATCGTAGAACTGCTTGCGGAATAGGATGTCGAGGCCGAGGGTGGGCTCGTCGAGTACCAGCAGGCGGGCGTCAATGGCCATGACCAGGGCAAGGTGAAGTTGCGTGACCATGCCTTTGGAGAGTTCCGCGATCTTGCTGGAGTGCTTGATCGTGGTGCGGGCGAGGAAGCCTTCAGCCTTGGCGCGGTCGAATCGCGGGTGGACCCCGGCAACATAGTCGAGAGCCTGCGAAACCCGCATCCAGCGCGGCAGGACGGCGACGTCGGCGATGAAGGAAACATCCCGCATCAGCCGGTCGCGCTCTTGCCACGGATCGCGGCCCAGCACCTTGAGCTGTCCCTCGTACGGAATGAGGCCGAGGATGGCGTTGAGCGCTGTGGTCTTTCCGGCTCCGTTCGGGCCGATCAGGCCCAGGATGCGGCCTTCTTCAACGCGCAGGTCAACACCCTCGAGCGCGATGGTTGTGCCGAATGCCTTCTTCAGGCCGCGAGCTTCGATGCATGCCATGGCGTCAGCGATCCTCCTTGGTAGATTTGGGCTTTGGCTTGTGGTTGGACTCGAGCAGGTCCTCAGCTTTCAGACCGAGGCGCTCAATAGTCGCGTGGATCCTGGGCCATTCTTCATCCAGAAATTTCTGGCGCTCGCCTTTCAGCAACAGATTGCGTGCACCTGCTTTCACGAACATACCGAGACCTCGCTTGCTTTCTACAAACTGATCGTCCACCAGTTCCTGATAGGCCTTCAGAACCGTGAGCGGATTGACGCGGTATTCCGCCGCCACGTTGCGCACCGAAGGCAGCGAATCGCCCTCGTTGAGTACGCCATCCAGGATCATCGCGACTACACGATCGCGAAGCTGGCGGTAAATCGGCTGACTGTCGTTCCACTCACGGTCCATGGCGTTTTCCAGTTTGCTCGTTCGAAATCCTCTGCCTCAGTTTGTTCTTGTCAGGTCCATGTGGGCGTGCATGGGTTTGTCGCCGGGCATGAGAAACGTCCAGTCCTCGGTGTGATGGTTGGCGTCGATGACGGTGAAGACGGCGTGCTGCATGTGTCCGTATTGCAGGTTGCCGGCAACGTCGACAAAATCGAATTCGACGGTCTTGCCGTCAGCCGAGGTCCGGGCCGCCATGCGCGGCCGATTTCCAGCGTCGCAATAGTGGGTCAAGTACAGCTGGTCTTTGTCCAGATAAAACAAGGTGACGGGATGATCGTACCTGGTCGGATCTTCTTTGCTTCCAGCTTCCTGCATCTCGTGCACCATAGCGTTGCCGCGCGAGGTGATGCGGAAAGAGACGTGAACGGGCTTGCCGTCACCCATCTCAGGCATAGGCGGCTCGATCTTGACCGGGCCTTCCCAGCTGCCCGCCACGGTTTTCAATTTGTCGAAAGACTTCTGCGCGTCGGATTGGGCAAAAACTACGGCAGAGAGAGAGAGCAGAACAACCGCCAGCACTAAACGAACAGATTTCATCGGAATTCTCCTTAACAGTCGATTTGGACTTGCTCCGGGCTAGATGGATGGGCGGCCGCTCATCTACTGTTATAGTTAACTATAACAGTAGAAGCGCTGTCAAGAGAATTCTTAGAAATCGTGATTCAGGGACGCAGGCGAGAAGGCTGGCCGTGCAAAATCAATATGAATCACGCGCCCTCGGACCGTCGTTCAGAGCACTAAGGTTGGCTGTGACGGGCGCGTAGCAAGCGCGATGGAGCTGCTTTCGGATGCGAATCCGCGGCCACCAGCGTTCCGGCCGTGAGCCGCATGTACTCGGTCAGGGTGACGAAGCGGTATCCGCGGGCTTTGAGGGTTGTGATCAAGCCCGGCATCACCGCTGCGGTGCTGGAGAGTTCGTGGAAGGCGAGGATGTGCGTGAACACGCCTTTCTTCTCGCGTTGGCCGATCTGCTGCAGGAGAGACTCCACCAGCGACGGCTTAGGACACTGCGTGGAGTTCCTGGTGCATAAGTAATCGAGCGAGTTGACGTCGCGCAACGCCAGGGGATTCTGCGTCGATATGGTCAACAGGTGATAGCCTTCGCGTTCCAGGTCGCGGCGGGCGTCATCGGGGATGATCCAGTCCGGAGGACGGATATAGAGCGGCTGGGTGCCGGTGAGCGCCTCGATGGCTTGGGCGCCGCGATTCACATCTCCGATCACCCAGTGCTCACCCCGTTTCTTCTCCGCGCTGCCCAGTTCGATATGGCTGTAGGTGTGGTCTTCGAGTTCGTAGCCGTCCTTGAGCAGGCGCTGGGCGGCATCGATGCAGGTGATGCCGACGTTCTCTTCGTAACGCTTTTCTCCCCATGTCTTCGGCGTGAGCCGCCATCCCACGACAAAAAATGTTGCCTTCACGCCATTGCTGTCGAGCACAGCAATGAGTGCCGGACCCGGGTGTTCTCCTTTGGAGCCGAACAAGACGTAAGGCCGAGGGCCGTCGTCAAAGGTTAGAGCGATCAGCTTGTCGGCGGAGAAAACGGCTCCGGCGCTGAGGAACAGGAACGCGAGCAGGGAGGCAATTTTGCGGGATGACATCATGTTTATCGGAGAGCGATCGTCGAAAATCGCTACCTTGATTATTCGGGGCAGGCGTCGCGGCGGCTAATTACGTTTGTGGGTGTACTTCAGGCTATTGAGTCAACGGCGGCGTGGAAATCCGGGCCAGAAAGCCCCGCTGAATGTCGTAGACTTTGCCTATGGCTGTGACGGTTGAAATGCACAATACCGGCGATGCGGAATTGCAGAGGGATGTCGTCGCCAGAATCGAGCACGTTCTTGCGGAGCGAGCAGGGAATTGGCACGTGGTCATCGTCGGCTCGCAAGGGAGCGATCGATGGGAGATGAAGATTACCGGTCCCCATGCGTTCGAGCGCTCGTATACGCTGGAGAGAGCGTCAGGAGAGCACGAGCCGGGTACAGTGGCGGCGATTGTGGCAAGGATGTTGCCGGGGAAAGGATGAATCCACGGCGGCAGCTCAAGTTGTGATCTGCCCGCAGTTGAAGCTGCGGGCAGACTGTTTTACTGCACGGTGAATCTCTGCGTACTGGTGGCTTTCCCGTTGGGCGTCTTCACATTGATCTTCGCCTTTGCGAAGCCGCTGGGTACGGTGGCCTGGATTGTTGTAGGGCTCACCACGGTGTACGCGGTTGCGGGCACGCTGCCGAAAGTCACTTTCGTAGCGCCCGTGAAGCCGCCGCCTGTGATCGTTACCTGCGTCCCCACCGGCCCAGACAGCGGATCGATCGCAGTAATCAACGGAAGAATGTGCACGGACGAGACGGTCTCGGATTGCAAGCCGGTCACGTAAGTCGCGCTGATCGCGCCGTCCACCGCATCGAAGGGAACCGTTGCCAGCAGTTGCGTATCGCTCCCGATGCGAAACGTTGCCGGGACACCCGCAAAATTTACGTTCATCACCCCCGTCAAACTGTTGCCCAAAATTTCGACTGGACTGCCGGGCAGAACGAAGATCGGTCCGGCCACCGTCAGGATCTGGAGCAAGTTCGGTTGCGTGAAGTTGTAGAGATTTCCGTATCCGGCCCCCAGTCCGCTCGTTAGTCCGAAGAGGGAGCCATTGGTGTGCTGCATCAAGTTGTCGGCGTTATTGCCTCTGACACCGCCGGCGGGAGCAGGAAAGTCGAATAGTTTGGTGAAGGCAATGCCCGACGTGATTTGATAGAACGTGCCGGCAGCGTTGGCCCCGCCATTCGAGGTGACTCCGTAGAGATTTCCATCGGATGCGAAGAGCAGGCCCGCGTCGGGAAAGGCTCCGTCCGGATTCGTTCCGCCTGTACCGAAAGACCCCGAAAAACCGTGTATCACCTTAAACTTCCCGCCGGACGGGGATATGCGATAAATCGTTCCAGCTAGGCCAATCGTTGTGTCGAGGGTTGTGCCGTAGAGATATCCGTCCGAAGACTGGACGACGGGACTGTTCGGATTGTAGCCATCATTGGCGCCGGTAAAGTTGTGGATCACTTTGATGGCCCCGCTGGGTGTGGTTACCCGGAACACAGTGCCCTGGTTGTAAGTGCCGCCATACGCCGAGGTGCCGTAGAGGTTTCCATCCCCAGCCAGATAGAGAGGCGCAAAGACACTGAGCAGTGGGCCTGACGAGAGCGTGGTGAAGGTTCCGGTTGCCAAGGCGATGGTGTAGACGGTTCCCGCTCCGGTTGCGCCGTACAGATTGCCATCGGCTCCCTGGACCGGCGGGGCGTTCGGATTCCACCCGTCAGAGCCACCGGTGAAATCATGGAGGACAGTCAAGGTGCTGGGAGGGGTGAATCGGAACACGGTGCCATTATTGAAAGCTCCTCCCCATGTGGCCCCTCCATAAAAGTTACCGTCGGACGCCAGAGTCAATCCACCCAGAGGATTTTCTCCGGACACTCCATCGAACTGCCATAGATCCGTGTAATTGCCCAGAGTTGTTACCATGAAAATCGTGCCAAAGGCGTGGAAGCCCCCAGCATTGGTCGTTCCATACAGGTTGCCATCCAATCCCTGCGTCACTTGCGCGTCGTCGTAGGGAGCGCAGCCTAAATTGTTGGTGCAGGGGAAGTCATAACGATCCCAATAGGTGAATTGGGCGTGCGAAGGGGCTACAGCGAAGGCCAGGAATAGAACGCTGGCCAGCGCGATTCGGCAGGATGCGTGGCTGTGCTGGTGGAATAGCCGGAACAAGATCTTCCCTGACATTGTCTTCTCCTGGAAATGACACGACCTCCCGAGCAGTGAACTGCCATGGGCTTTTCAAAACGGGGGGAGATCGAGAATTGCGCGTCCGGCGCCGCGCATCGCGGAAGGTTATCGCGATTCGGTGGGGGAGTCAAATGAATGCCGATACTTCCGCGACCGAAATTCATGAACCACAAAGCACCGGCCAAAAAAGTGGTGCCCGAGGGATGGCCCACGGACACCACGAAGGCTGGAGCGAGCGTCAGCAGATCGCCGCAGCGTGGAAATCCTGGTTATCGAAACCGCCGCCGAAAAAGAGTAGCGTCCGGACTTGGATTCCGCTGGTGTTGGAAGCCGGGCCGGCCGTGATTTCGACCGTGTCCGGAGAGAATGGAACAGCTTTGGTGGCGGAGCCGCGAGTGGCGATCACGGTGCATGCGGTCAGGGTCAGATTCGTGACGAACACATAGTTGCCGGTTGAAGCGTTGTATGCGCTGGTCAATGACGCGCCGCGCTTCGGTGGGCCATTGGCAGTGACGACCAGTTCCTTGGTACTTACAGCATGAGGGCAGACGACCGCGAGATGGAATGGGATCCCATCGGAGAGGCCGCCGCCCGGGTTCTTGGTCTCGATGTAAACGGAGTCGGCGCTGGAAGCGCTGCCCGTGTACACGCCGCTCGGATTGAAGACGAGCGCGTTGGCGGGGTCACCGACGGTAGCGAGGTAAGCGCACCCCGCGACGCTGGCGGTGAAGTTGACATCGTATCGGCCGGTACTCAGGTGAGTCAGCGTCCCGCCGGGCGATGAGCGGACCAGGTTGGCGGTGTAGCCAACTACCGCGAAGTTCCAACCCGTCAAGTTGCATGCGACAGCAAGGTCGAATGGCCCGTCGGTCAGGCCGCCGCCCTGGTTTTTGACCTCCAGGTACACACCGTCGCTGCTCAGGTGGCCGCCTGCGGTGTAGCTCTGAACAGCCTGCGAGTAAGCATTTTGCGTAGTCGAGACATAGGCGCAGCCGCTCACGTCTGAAGTGAACGTTACTTCGTACTGCCCGGTGCCGACCACGTGGCTGACGGAGGCGACGCCGTTACCGTTCACTAGCGTGCCGTCCGCAGCCACAGAGGCGAACAAGTTCGGCGAAGACGCCGCCGCAGTCGGAGAAAGTACCGCCGCAGCCACGGCGAACGCCGTCCCGAAGAAAAGAGCCCGAATGGTGAGAGTCTTCATAGTGGTCCTCCTTGAAGGAATTGAGATTTGAGTTGTCGAACTCGAATCGGGACTTGCTTGGGGGGTTACGACTCGTTGTGAAGGAACAAGCATTTTATTAACCAATGCACGCTGTGAGTCCGACTTCTACTTGCAAGCGGCACGTGGCAAAGGAAAATCTCAGTAGTTACGGCGGGGGTTATGGAGTCGAGGTACGGTTTTGATGCATGGCGGAACTATCTCTCCGGATAGGAGGGGAACCCAAAAGGATAGCCTCTCACTGGGTGTGTGCCCCGTCACATCCCGATCTAAGGTGGCCTTTCTCACAGTCGACCGTGAGTAGCGTCACATTGCGGCGGCCCGTGATGCTGAAGAATCGAGTGAGGTGCATAGCATGGCCAGGCACGTCGGAGTGTCCCAGCTTGAGCCGCGCCTCTGCTGGAGAGTGGAGGCGATCAGAATCACAATCGAAACATCTGTCGTTGCCTGGGAAGGAGCGCCATAGCTTTGTCTGTCTACCTGCTGCCGTTTTTGGTCGTCGGATTGGCGTTGACGATTGGGTTCTGGAGAGCCTATCGCCAGGAACGCGCAGGGTTGCTGGCTCAGATCGAAGAGGCGCAGCAGGCACTCGAGCAGCGCGAGAAGGAGCGGGATGCCGCGATGCAGGAGTTGTTCCGCCGCTTTTCCGAGGAAGGGAAGTTAAGCAAGGAAAAGAGCCAGTTCCAGGCGCAGCTCGGCGAGTACGAAAAATATGCTGCGCTGACTCAGCTTGCGCTGGGTGCGGCTCACGAGATCAATAATCCGCTGCTCGGGATTCTGTCTCACCTGGAGTTGGAATTGAAAGACGCCGGCCCGGGGGAACGCAGTGAAATTGAGCAATGCATCGCGGCCGCCAAGAGAATCTCGGTCACGCTGCTCAGCCTGATGAACTATGCCCGGCCGGGACCGCTGGTCCTCAGTAAAGTAAGCCTGCACCGGCTGGTCGCCGATACACTGGCATTCCTGGAGCATCAACCGATGCTTCACGGCCGCATTCTGGAGAACCGCATCGAACCCACGCTGCCCTCTCTGCGCGTGGATGCGAACCAGCTATCCCAGGTATTCATGAACCTGCTTTTGAACGCGGCACAAGCCACTCCAGAAGGCGGGCGCATTACCGTATTTGGAGACCGGTCGCGATCTGGCGAGTCAGTTGAGATCCGCATCGTCGACACGGGTTGTGGGATTGCGGCGGAGGTGCTGCCGCATGTATTTGAACCTTTCTTCACGACCAAGAGGGGCAAGGGAACAGGATTGGGGCTGAGCATCAGCCAGACCTACGTGCACAGCCACAATGGCGACATCCAGATCGAAAGCATTCCGGACCGTGGCACAACAGTCCGCATCTGTTTGCCCTTGCAACAGCCCCAACCTGCGCCTGTGGTGAAGGAGGCGCAGACTTGTGAGGTCATCATTCAATAGCCATGTCCTATTCCGTACTCATCGTCGATGATGAAGACTTAACCTTGCGGACGATCAGTCGCGGTCTCAATGCCGAGGGATTCGAAGTGTTCACCGCGGCGTCGGGCGAAGAAGGGCTGAAGATCTTTGAGGAGGAGAAGCCTGATCTGACACTTCTGGATATCGTCCTTCCGGGCATGGATGGGGTGGAAGTGCTGCGGCAAATCAAAGCGGCGAGTCCGGCGAGCATCGTTCTGATGATGAGCGCATACCACATGGTGGACCGGGCGGTCGAAGCCATGAAGCTGGGCGCCTATGACTATCTAATCAAGCCGTTCCATCTGGCCGATTTGTCGGCTACGTTGAAACGCGCCTCCGAGATGTTGCGGTTGCGAGTGCGGCTGAGCGATTCGGTGGAGTCCGCCAAAGGACAATATGACTTCGGCAAGGTCGTGACGAAAAATGAAGTCGTCCGCGAAATGCTGGAGGTGGCCCGCAAAGCGGCCGAGACGGATCACGCGACCATCCTGATTCAGGGCGAGAGCGGCACGGGGAAGGGGGTGCTGGCACGCGCGATTCACTATGCCAGCCCGCGCGCCAGCCAGCCGTTACTCGAACTGAACTGCGCCACGTTGCCGGATGCGTTGCTGGAGAGCGAGATGTTTGGGTTTGAGCCCGGTGCCTTCACCGACGCCCGACGGCGCAAACAGGGCTTGCTCGAGCGGGCCCACGGCGGAACCGTTTTCCTGGACGAAGTGGGAAACATGTCGGCCAGCGTGCAAGCCAAACTCCTGCGCGTTCTGGAAGAGGGAACGTTCATGCGGTTGGGCGGAACGAACCTGATCAAGGTGGACGTGCGGCTGATCGCAGCCACGAATGCGAATCTGAAGGACGCGATCAGCGAGGGACGCTTCCGCGAGGACTTATTTTACCGGCTGAATGTTGTACCGATTTCCATTCCGCCACTGCGCGAAAGACCAGAAGACATCCTCCCACTGGCACTCGATATGATGTCGGGGTTCAATCACGAGCTGAACAAGAATTTCGTTGGATTCACTCCTGAAGCCGCGCAGTTGCTGGAGCGCTATGCATGGCCCGGAAATATTCGAGAGCTGAAGAACGTCGTCGAGAGAACGATGATCCTGGCTCCTGAAGGCAACATTGATGCAGCCTCGCTTCCCGAAGAGATTCGCGATCACCAGGAATCGGCAAAGCCGCAGCCGCCCCTGATGGATGTGAATTCGTTTACCGGAGACCTGCTTCTGAGCCTGCGGGAGCTGGAGGACGATTACATCGAAAAAGTGCTCGCCGCTACGGGAAACAATAAAACGCAAGCCGCCAAGATCCTGGGCATCCATCCTACCTCGCTCATGCGGCGTCTCAAGAAGCAACCCGCTTATAGTCTCGACTGAAAGGTCATAGCCCACTGCAAAACGCAGTAGCAAACTGCAGACGCAAGTGGTTTGCAGCGAGAACCAAAGTTCCTCCCCAGCCGCTAATCCATTGAAAAACAAGCCCGAGGCTTGAAGCGTCGATTCGTTATCAACGTGCTCATCGAATTGCGGCGGTCGCCTGCGGCACTTGTACGAGGTGACGGCTGAGTTCGCGGGAGGAATCATGTCGATACTTTTTGTGCTGCTGACTTTCATCGTCATTATCACGGTTAATTATTTTCGAGTCCGCGAGCCTCGGGGCGTACCTATCTCTCCGGCTGTACCGGTGCGCGCGCCAGCGCCGGTCATGACCAGGGAGCATGGCTTCTCGATCCCCCAAGGCTACAGTTTTCATCCCGGACATACCTGGGTGGCGCGGGAGGGCCGCGAAGATGTGCGTGTGGGCTTGGACAGTTTTACTGCTGACGTAGTGGGCAGGATCGACGAAATGGAAATTGTTGGCCCGAACCGCTGGGTGAGGCAAGGCCAGCGCCTGATGACGCTCAAGGCAGATGGCGTCTCGCTGGATCTGCTTGCCCCCGTCGAGGGAGTTGTGATGGCGATCAATCAGGACGTTGTAAAGGATCCGATGCTCGCACTACGCGATCCTTACAAAGACGGGTGGATCGCGCTGCTTCGATCGCCTGATCTGCCTACCAACGAAAAGAATCTGATGCGGCAATCGATGGTGGCGCCCTGGATGCATTACAGCCTGTCCCGTCTGACCGCGTCGTTGCCGAAGAATCCTGCACTCGCGCAGGACGGAGGCGTGCCGGTTCACGGAGTCCTGTTGCAACTGGAACCCGAGCTCCGCCAGAAGCTGATCAAAGACTTCTTCCTGAATTGAGCGCGAGGAGCGCACACATGCCAAGAACAAAAGCAATCCTGATTGACATTACGAAATGCGTTGGCTGTCTCAGTTGCGAGCGCGCTTGCAAGGAAGTTCACGGCTTTGCATCGGACATTGAGCCGAAGCTCTCGCCGACCGCCCTCACGGTTGTGGAAGAGCATAGTGATCGCTACGTGCGGAAGCTGTGCATGAACTGCCAGGATCCGGCCTGTGCTTCAGCGTGCCTGGTGGGTGCACTGAAGAAGACAGAGTTGGGCCCGGTCACCTACGAAGCGTCCAAGTGCATTGGATGCCGCTACTGCATCGTGGCTTGCCCGTTTGATGTTCCGCGATACGAATGGTCGAAGCTGGTGCCGTTCGTGAAGAAATGCGACATGTGCTATGAGCGCCAGGCGAAGGGCCAGCCGCCGGCGTGCGTGGAGGCGTGCCCGGTGCAGGCTTCGATCTCGGGCTGGCGCGATGAAATCCTCGAAGAAGCGCAGCGACGCGTGCTGCTCGATGCGAAGTACGTGAAGCGCATTTATGGCAGCGAGGAGGTCGGAGGTACGTCGGTATTCTTCATTTCGGACGTCCCCTTCGAAAAATTAGGCTTCGCGAGCAAACCCGCCCAGCCGATGCCGGTTTTGACGGCCAATGCCTTGGCGGATATTCCGACTGTCGTTCTGGTAGGCGGTGGGCTTCTCTCCGGACTCTACTGGATTACAAACCGGCGCAAACTGGTGGCTTTGGCGGAGGCCCTGGAACAGGATTCCCGCTCGAGCCGGAAACTGGGTGGAAAGGAGTAGTCATGTCTAAATTTCGGCTTCCTAAAATTACTTTCTGGCGAGTCGTGGTAGCGGCGATTTTTGCGGCCGGGGCCTACGCGGCGTACGCGCGTTTCTTCCTGGGATTTCATCAGTCCACGAATCTGGTCGACGCCCAGCCGTGGGGCCTGTGGGTGGGACTCGGCACTCTATGCGGTGTCGGAATTTCGGCGGGAGGATTCGCGATTGCGGCGGCCGTTTATGTTCTGGGATTTGATCGCTACCGGCCCGTGGTGCGCGCGGCCGTGCTGCTTTCGTTCCTCGGATACCTGTCCGTGATCATCGGGATGATGTATGAACTCGGCCTTCCCTGGAGGATCTGGCATCCCATCGTGATGTGGAACCGGCGCTCGGTGCTGTTCGAAGTGTCGTGGTGCGTGATGCTGTATACGACCGTGCTTGCGCTGGAGTTCTCACCGTCGCTGGTGGAGCGCATACCGTGGACGCGCGCCCGGAACTTTTACTTGAGGTGGCATCACAACCTTTTGATCGCGCTGGTAATGGCGGGAGCGATCCTGTCTTCACTGCACCAGTCTTTTCTTGGAGGGCTGTACCTGCTGGCTAAAGGCAAAATTGATCCGCTGTGGTACAGCCAGTATCTGCCCACGTTCTTCTATTTATCGGCAGTCCCGGCGGGATTGGCCGCAACCATTATGGTCGTGTTTCTCTGCAACCGTTCGTTGAATACGCGCGTGGATCCTGGACTGCTTGCTGAAATGAGCCAGATCATCGCGCCGTTGCTGTATGTGTACGCCATTTTGCGGGGCATCGATTTGTACACGCACGGCAGCGCTCCATATCTCTGGATGTGGCGCGAGGAGACTGGGCTGTTCTGGCTGGAGATCGGGTTGTTCGTGCTGGCTCCCATCTATCTGTTGAGCCGCCAGTGGGTGCGCACGAATCCGCAAGCACTCTATGGAACGTGTGCGATGGTGGTGATGGGCTTCATGGCCAACCGGCTCAACGTTTCGATCACCGCGTTCCAGCATACGTCGGGCGTATATTACGTGCCGAAGTGGACGGAGTTCGCGCTTACCTTGGCGACGATTACAGTCTCGGCGGTGCTGTTTCATTATGCGGTGGTCCACCTCGAGATCCTTCCCAAAGGGGAACCTGCTAAGAAATGGATGGCGCAAAGTGCGGCCACCGCATGAAAGCGATTAAGGGATCGCGGGCTGGAGAACTCTCCAGCCCTTTTTTCACGTGCACAGGCCGCAACCGGAAAATTGCGCCAGGTACTCGGCTTTTTAGAGCAACGGGACAAGTTGTCCTGCCGCGAATGCGACAGGTTGGCCCGTTGCAGTTCGAGTTACCGACGTACTCATTGTTTTCCCAATAGGTTACGCGCCCTCAGTTTGGCACTGTGGCTGCAGGTTATGGCTCGAGGTTCTCAGCACGAGAGAGACAGGCATGCGAAAGCTCATAGCCGCGGTTGCTTTGATAGGCGCTTCCATTACAGGGAGTGCAAAAGAGGCAAAGATCGCATCCGATATCCCGGTTCGCGGTGCGCGGCCGGTGGAAGTAATCGTTCAATTCAGACGGAAGCCGCGTGCCATCCACGCAGCCAGGATCATGGCGCGTGGTGGCGTTTTGAAATCCGATTTGTCGCTGGTCAACGCATTGCATGCGTCGATTCCCGCCAACCGGCTGCAGGTCCTGGCCAATGACCCGGACGTGAAGTACATTACGCTGGATCGGCCACTCTTCAAGCTGGATTCCACAATTTCTTTCAGCGTGCCGATGCCGGCAGTGAATGCACCTTATGCCTGGAGCCTGGGCTTTGTGGGGACAGGTATCGGCGTAGCGGTCATCGACAGCGGCACACAAGACGCCAACGACCTGCAAAACAGTTCGGGCAAGAATCGAATCATCTACAAACAGAGCTACATTACGGGCACCACCGGTACGGTGGATGTGTATGGCCACGGCGTGCACGTTGCGGGCTTGATAGCAGGGGACGGCGACAGTTCGAGCGGGCAATATAAAGGCGCAGCCCCGAATGCAAACATTCTGAATTTCCGGGTCCTTAATGACAACGGCAACGGCCAGGACAGTTATGTGATCAATGCGATTCAGGCCGCCATCAAGCTGAAGAGCACGTACAACATTCGCGTGATCAATTTGTCTTTGGGCCGGCCTATCTATGAAAGCTATACGCTCGATCCGCTGTGTCAGGCGGTGGAGCAGGCGTGGAAGGCCGGAATTGTCGTGGTCGTCGCGGCCGGAAATGATGGCCGAAATAATTCCGCGGGTACCAACGGTTACGGCACCATCATGGCGCCCGGGAACGATCCTTATGTATTACAGTGGGGGCGATGAAGCAGGAGGGTACCAACCGAACCGGCGACCTGATCGCCAGTTATAGCTCGAAAGGCCCTACAGCGATTGACCATATCGTCAAGCCGGACGTGGTTGCTCCGGGGAACCGGGTCGTTTCGTTGGCAGGAAAATCGGGAACGCAGCTGGAGCATAGTTATCCGCAGAATCAAATTACATCCGATTATTTCGTACTCAGCGGAACCAGCATGGCGAGTGGAGTGGTCAGCGGAATGGTCGCCGACCTGTTACAGGCGAATCCGGCCCTCGCGCCAGACCAGGTCAAAGCCATCTTAATGAAGAGCGCTTCCAAAAGTTTTCCGAACAACAGTTCGACATATGACCCGGCCACCGGCATCACTTACGTCAGCCAATACGACGCGTTCACGGTTGGCGCGGGATATGTGGACCTGCACGCCGCACTGGGTATCGTGAACAGTCCGCCGCCCGCCGGCACGAGCATGCTCTCGCCCACCGCCGGGTTCGACGCCGGTTCTTCGAATGCATATTTCGAAAGCAATTCCTCGACATTGTGGGGTAGCAATGTTTTATGGGGAAGCAACGTGCTGTGGGGTTCTGGCGTTTTCACAGGCGCACAGTCGAGTCTGTGGGGCAGCAATGCTCTGTGGGGCAGTAGCGCTGTGTGGGGGAGCACCAGCACGTCTGGCTTTAACGTGTTGTGGGGCAGCAATGTGCTTTGGGGTAGTTCGTCCAACGACACGACTGAGTCCCTCAGCATCACGGGTGCCGGGGAGAATTAGCACGCTCGTTGGGCAACCGGGCTGCAGTGATCCTTCAGCCTCTTTAGTTTTGGTGATGCGGAACTGCGGAGCAAAAGCGCGAAGAGGCAATTCACTGCGGTAGCGCGAAGGCAACAACTTCGTCAGCAGTGGGTCCTTGAAAAAAGCCGCCCCCTCCTGCCGCAATGACCACAAACTGTTTGCCACTCTTCTTTCCCTTGTAAGTAATGGGTGCAGCGTGCGCGCTGGCGGCCAGCTCTGCAACCCACAATTCTTTTCCGGTCCGAGTGTCAAAAGCCCGGAAACGACGATCTGTTGCCGCCCCGATGAATACCAGCCCGCCCGCGGTTACCACAGAGCCGCCAAGATTTGGAGCGCCGGTATTGAGCCCATCGATCTGACCGAGCGGCACTTTCCAGACAATCTCGCCTTTATTGACGTCAATTGCGTTCAATGTTCCCCATGGAGGCTTCTGGCATGGCCGCTGATTCTCGTCCCAAAATCTGGCGTATTCACCTTGTTTGGAGGCACGCCGGTACGCCACGGGCGCGCCCGCCGGCTGCGGCTCCAATGCGCCCACCGCGCCCAACTCGTTGACGTTGACGAAAAAGTATCCCATTTCCGGTTCGAAGGATCCCCCCGACCACGTCGCTCCGCCTAATGTGCCCGGGACGACGAGCGTCTGCTTGCGTCCGTAAGGCGTGTACATGCCTCGAGTCTCGAGCGAATGAAATAATTCCGCGCAATAGCGATTCGACTCCGGCGAGAACGTAGTGAGGTCAGTTTCCTTGAATTCATGGCGGACCAGAGCTGGGGGCTTACTCGGGAATGGCTGCGTTGGCCAGGCCGCCTCACCCGGCACGTCGCTGGGCGAAACTGGGCGCTCCTCGATCGGGAACAGCGGCTTTCCCGTGACCCGGTCGAAGATGAATACCAATCCCATCTTCGTGACCTGGGCGACGGCTGGCACCGGCTTCCCATCTTGGCGCACCGTTATCAGCGCTGGTTGTGCCGGCGGGTCGTAATCCCAGATATCGTGATGGACCATCTGGAAGTACCACACCAATACGCCAGTCGAGGCTTGCAACGCTACGAGTGAGTTCGCGTAAAGATTCTGGCCCTTGCGATCCGCGCCATAAAAATCGTAGGACGCAGAACCAATCGGCAAGAAAACCAAATCGCGTTGCGGGTCCACGCTCATCGTGGACCACACATTCGCGCCCGTTCTTTCCTTCCACGAGTCGTCTGCCCACGTTTCGTGTCCGGCTTCGCCAGGCTGGGGAACGGTATGAAAGGTCCACGCCAGTTTTCCTGTGTGGATATCAAATGCGCGCACGGCGCCGCTCGGTCCCTTCGAGGGATATTCGGGAACGGCTGCGCCGGTAATCACCAGGTCTTTGTAAATTGCCGGTGCGGAGGTGACCGCGTACTCCGCCTTCGGAAAATTCTCTGCTACTCCGGTGTGCAGATCCACCACGCCATTCGTACCAAAGCCCGAACAAGCTTTTCCTGTTCTGGCGTCCAGGCAGATCAGGCGTCCGTCGAAAGTGCCGAATAAGATGCGGCGATCGTCTCCGGTTTCGTTCTGCCAGTAGGCGACGCCGCGGTGTTGGAAAAATTCTCGCGTGGCGCGGCCTGCTTGAGGATCGAACTGCCAAATTTCTTTGCCAGTCTCCGCATCCAGCGCGATCACCCGGTTCGAAGGCGTGGAGAGATAAAGCATTCCCTCCACCACGAGTGGCGTGGTCTCAAATGGCGCAACTTGATGGCGGTCGGTTTCATTGGTCCGATTTGCTTCGCCGATGTGATAGGTCCAGGCGCGTTTCAGGGTAAGGACATTCTCGCGATTGATCTGCTGCAGGGGAGAGAATCGCGTGCCCCCGGAATCGGCTCCATAGAATCGCCAATCCTGCGCACGGGCACAGAGTGGAATCAAAAAGAAGATTAATGCTGCTGCTTTGGCGTTCATTGGCTGATGCGGTACAGGACGACCCCATGCGGCGGAACAACAGCGCTGATCGCGCCGGTTGTTTTCTTCGTCTCGCCGCTCCACAGGTCGTGTAAGGAATAGCCGCTTTTGTTTTCAGGGGGCGCTACGGTGGAAGCTGGAACCGAGATTTCCTCCGCCTTCGCGCCAGTGTTGAACAAACCGACGATCACGTTTCCGTTCTGCTCCGTCTTGGCGAACACCTGCTGGTTGCCGTTATTCACCACCCGTTTCGCGGCGATCGAATCCTGATCGACGGCAAGGACGTCGGAGTTCTCCAGATATTTCTGCAGATCCGTTGCGTCGAGATGAGTAAGATCGATCCCGAGGATGAGGGGTGCCGCCCCCAGCGCCCAAAGGCTGATCTGGGTCTGGCGCTCGGCCGGAGTCAGCCCATCGTTGTCGCCATTTCCTATCTCCAATGAGTCGTAGTCGTTGAAACCGCCGGGCGCCGCGTACGGCTGCCACTCCGCCACGTAGTTGAAGCGTTTGGCCACGTCGGCCCAGCTGGTCAGCGGGTAGCTACTGCCGCCCTTTTCGCAGCGATAGCATTCGACGTCGGGCGCGAATTCCCATTGGTTGGCATACTTCATCAATGTTGGGGTGAGCGCGGTTGTAAAGGATCCCTGCGTGACATCCAAGATCATGGGTCGCCCGCTTCGCCGTATCGCGTCCGCCCAAGCCTTCACGTCAGCGGCATTGCTGTCTTTCATGCCATCAATCTTGATGTAATCGATCCCCCACGCCGCGAGCATCTCTACCCATGAATTCGTATACTCCTGCGCGCCCGGCTTGCCGTAATCAATACGGACCATGCCCTTGCAGTTGTAGTTGCTCTCCGCTACAGAGGGCTCCGCAATCTGGGCGGCGGTGTACGTTGTGTCCTGAATCGGCGTGTTCCGGCTGACTGCCTGCTTCGAAATACCCGGCGTAACGTAAATTCCGAACTTCATCCCGAGACTGTGGATGTAGTCCGCCACCACCTTGATGCCATCGGTGTCACCCTGGGCCGGGAATCTCGATGAGTCGGTGATCCAGCGGCCATACCGGTCGACGTTCGGGCCTTGCGGTCCCGGACACTGATACCAAAAGTCGTCGAGGTTAATGTATTCGTAGCCGATCTTCTGCAATCCGGAATTGTGCAGTGCGAGCGCCTGCGCTTTCATGATGTCTGCGGTGGGATTTTTGCGGATGAAACTCCAACTGCTCCAACCCAGAATGGGAGTGCGCTCGAGACCATTATCTGCAGCGCTGGCATTGGGCAGGATCCCGCCCGTCAATAACGCGATCCACAGTGCTGCGGTTACGCTGTGCGTCCATGTCCTCGAAATAATCATCCGTTTTCTCCACCCTGAGCGACGGGACCGAACAATTTCGCGTGGGCAAGCGATGCCCACATCTTTGTGATGGCTCCTGCGGCTGCGGAGCACACTGGTTCATTCACGTTAAATCGCCATACCACGCAATGACAAGAGGCGATCTCACGGTTTAAGAAGCGATCGCGTGGCCCTGCGCGGCATCCCACAGCATTTTCTTGCCGCTGCGATACGAGAGGTTCACCATGTGTCCTGCGGCGGCGGCGCGGTGGCCGACCTCGGCGGTTTCGTAGCTGGGTTGGCGGGTGCGAACCGCATCCATGAAGTTGGCCAGATGGAAAACCGTTGCGTCCGGTTTGTTGGTGAACTCCAGAGTCTCCGGCTCCGGCTTAATTCCTGTGCCCTGGGATTCTGCCCGGTGGTTGCCTTCGTTCAGGAAGGCCTCCTGCATGGCTTTGGGCCAGCTGTCGATCGAGTATTCGTAGCCTTCTTTCTTGTACTCCGCCTGCTCGATCATGCTTGCACCAAGCAGCAGCGAGAGCGAGCCCTCTGTGCCGAGGAACTGGATTCCTTGTCCTGCGGTGCTTGCGCTGTTGAATGTGCCAGCCATATTGACGCAGAACGTGCCGTAGTCGAACAGGGCGTCGAGCGTGTCGGGCACCTCGCGTCCGTCGTGGCGGTACAGGATGCCTCCGGTCGCGGCGACGCTTTTCGGCGTTTCCGCGCCCATGATGAAGTGAATGGAAGTAATGAGGTGAACGAAGAGATCGGTGGAGATGCCGCCGGAGTAATCCCAATACTTGCGATAGCGAAAAACGCGCTCGGGATCGTAGGCGACCTTGGGCGCGGGGCCCAGCCATTCCTGCCAATTGAAATTGACGCCGGGCTGCAGATCGGCGGGGATGGGATAGTTCCACGCTCCGGTGGAACTGTTCCGGTTGTAGGAGGCGGTCACTTTGGTGACTTTTCCGAGCTTGCCCGACTGAACGATCTCCCGCGCCTTCTTGTTTTGATCGGACGAGACCCATTGGCTGCCGGCCTGCACGATGCGCTTGTTGTCTTGCGCCGCCTGGATGATTTTGGGGCCATCTTCAATTCTGTAGGTCATGGGCTTTTCGATGTAAACGTCCTTGCCCGCACTGAGGGCGTCGAGCACGATGCGCAGGTGCCAATGGTCGGGCGTCGCGATCACTACGGCGTCGATATCTTTGCGGTCGAGTAGTTTTTTGTATTGCGCAAAATTGGTCGCGATCTTGCCGTCGGTGCGCTCTTTGGCGCGATCGAGGTGTCCCTGATAGCAGTCGCAGACTTCCACCAGGTTGGCTTGCTGAGTTTCTTTAGTCGATTCGAGCAGAATGTTTCCCCGAATGCCGAAGCCGATGAAGCCGAGGTTCACGCGGTCATTCGGACCTGCGGGCTTGGGTAATGGCGAGGAAGGAAGGGCGATCAGCTTGCCGTTGAGAACAAGATTGAGGCCGGCGGCCTGTGTCGCACTGCGGAGGATGAATTGACGGCGGGTGGAGTTTGACATTGATCAGAGTCCTCCGATGTTTGGAATCGCGGTCTGAGAAAGCTTAGCGCAAAGAGTCGTTGGATGTAATGCAGTTGGTTGATAGCCCCGTGTACACTGCTTGCTTTTCAAAGGAGCGAAACTCACACGCTAGCTCGTGCAATCTTGTTGAGGGAGTTCGTAGAGTCCGAGCTGATCGTGAACGTAAAAACGATTGTTACGCGCGACACACTGGAAAGGCACATAGCCGCCGCCAGAAGGAGCTTCGCGTGGCTCCTGAACTAGCGTCGATAGATCCCGGCCTTCCGCAGTGACTAACTTCCAAACGAGGCTGTCTGGGGACTTGAAGGGGCGAGCCAACAAGTGCGGCTTATCGTACGCAGGAAATACCACAAAATGGTCAGATCGTACTGCTATTGCCTTGTTCGCCCCGAAGTCCCTCCAGACATGCTGGAGCTGAAAATCGCTAATCCAGACCAAAGGAAAGTCCGAATAGTACGACGCATACACGGATGGTCCCATAACGTTCAGCGAGTAGCAATCATCAATGAAAGGCAATTCATGCTGGCGCGCAAACTCTGCGTAGCTAAACGTCGAAGTTCCGGCAGAATCAAAACAAACCAACCCCTGTTGCCCAATCCCACCGCCATACACACCCTCATCGAAATAGCCCACCCAGATATGTCCATCAGGGGTTGTGTTGACATGCTTAATCGCATCGCCTAGATCTATGCTGCGAGTCAAGTTGTGGTGTTTGTCGAAGACTCTGGCCAGCCCTCCTCTTCCTTCGACAATCAACCACCCATCACCGAAGCGTTGTACACCGCTTGTGGTTAGCAGTCCGTGCGGATTATCTACCGTGACTTGTCCGGTCGTGGCACCGTCCCAATAAATCAAGTGATGTCGATTTGGAGGCGTCTTCGTCCATTGGAAGAACGCGTCCGTTCCTGCCGCGTAAGTGGGACGAGGAGGTCTGCCCTCCTGAAAGAGCAGCAGAGGCTCGCCGTGCCAGTCCACTGAAACCGAGCACAGCTCCCAAGTCGCCGGAAGAGAAGAAAACAAGAATCGTGTAATGAGACGCTTTGCTTCGTGCATCAGCACTACAGCTTACATGAGTCATACTCTCCCATCGCTCCGGCTGTTACGGTCGTGCTTATCAGAGTTCTTGGGGAACCTTAGAAACAGCTTCAGCCACCTGCAGATTCTAGCGAAGGGACACCGACAAAGCCGCCCAGCGGTTGAAAAATCCCAGTTTCACTACAGGCCTGCATCGCATGTACGGCGCACATCACCCCCCCTTTTATCAATTGTTCCTGCTGGCGGCGACTGCCGTTCTTTCCTTCGGCCCGGGCGCGGGACGATTCCTCTCCATCCCGGAGCGAGGCGCAGGATATTCGAATCATCCGCCGTTGGCGGTTGGGTACCCGCCCTTCGCAAACCCCGCGAAGAGCGGGGCACCCACAGGTCGTTATGGCAGAGGCAAAATCAAGAGCATGGGGCACCCGCTCTAGTTCCAGCCATAGCGACCGCCAATACTGCGCCGTCGATTCCATCACTGCCTCTTCTAAGAGCCCATGCCCCACATGGGTTCGCTCTTAGTTGATGCGAGCTTCCCTGGTCTCACGCGCGGTCGGTAACTTCACTTCGATGATGTGAATCAGATTCTTATTCGGGTAAAGGTAAGCCTCCGCGTGCACATAGTGTCCTTCATGGCCTTCAAGAATTTCCGGATTATCTACATTCCAGGCTCTTTGTTCGGTGACGAACCTCAATTTGCGGTCACCTTCCTGAATCGTGCCCATGATGGTTGTCAGCCGACTCCCCGCGACCGCTGGGGTCTTCGCGACCTGATTGGGCGCTTCTTCCGAGAGAGCGCCGACCACGGTTAGACAAAAGCACAGGCAAATAATGGCCAATAAGAAGTTTTTCATAGAGGGAGTCCCCGGTTTCAGACGAGCAGTGTCTTCGAGCGATCTGTAAGCCGGGAAGGCGCAGCTTAGGCGCCTTCCCGTGCTACACAGTTACAGGCCTTTACGCTGCGACAGCAACGTGATGGAAGGTCGAGGTGACGGCCTCAAAGGTCTGAACCTTGGGCGTTCCATCGATCATTCGTGCGAAGGTCTTCAACACTTCTGGGTAAGTACTCGTGTTGTAAGCCTCTGCATTGGCCTTGCTCTCCCATAGACTGATCGCAACCACATTCTGGCTGCCGGGATTTGACAACGTGATCTCGTCCTTGAAGCCCTTCTGCTTGCGCAGGAGAGGAAGGACGTCGTTCTCAAAGGTGCGGGTGTACTCAGAGAGCATGTTGGATTTCAGATGGATCGATACATTACGAGCAAACATGGGCAACCTCCTAAGGTTGGGGTTGCTAAGAGATAAGACTTCAGATGGGCTGACTTAGTTCAGGAAACCTGAAAGAGGGGAAGGTGGTAACCACCTCAATTACGACCCTAGTCTTATGCAGCGGGTCTGTCAAGCAATCCCCGTTTTCGATGGATGAACTTTATTCCAACATTACGCGTATTATGCAGTATGGATTCTTTAGAAGGTCGCGATTCAGCAACGATCGAGCGTCTAAGCAAACAGAGTGGATTCCTGCTGAGCACTTATCAGGCTGAACTCGCCAAGGACCCTGCCAGCTGCGGCACGGAGTCTTCCCGCAGCAATATGATCGCCCTTTGGCACACCATCCGGCAGATTTACGGAAAGACTGTTGCGCGGAGCGTGGCCAATCTGGTGTACGCAAACTCAAAACGGCCTCAAGTCCTGCCGTCCAGCCCCTAGTATGCTTCTGTATCCTTTCTGAGGGTCGTTGACGGTCCCGTGGGATCAGCGTAGCATCAAAGATGAGTGAGTTACTTCCTTTCCTCGTTCAGATCTCTGACCTAAGCCAGTCCATCTGAAGTTCGTCCACCTTAGGGCGCGAGTCCAAGAGCCCGATCGTTCGATCTCCGAACGCTTCTACTCGGGAGACGAGGAACTCGCCAGGAAAGGGTCACTGGCATGAGCGCATCCAGTATTTCTCTCGCTTTGCTGATCGTGCTGTCCGCGGTTCTGCTGCTTCGGTGGATGCGCAAGATGAAGCCCCAGACCGCCAAGTTGGGATCGCAAAAAATTTGCCCATTCTGTGGATTGATCACGCCTCGATTCAAGGCGAACTGTGTAGAGTGTGGCAAGCCCTTTACCGCGGTGGCATATTCGATATTCGAAGAAATGAACCGTTCGCTTTTGCTCGCGTTTCTCAAAAACTTCTCGGCTAAGGAGACCATGAAAAACATTAAATTCATTGTGAAAGTAAACCGCGGCGGCTCTCGTGCCCCTGCTTATGTCCAGCGAGTGGATGCGACTCCAATCCAAATGACGACCAACCGCAAGCTGGCGCTGCTGATGGGGAAATTCACCGCCGAAGATGCCGCCAAATCCCTGCAAACTTCCCAGAACATCCCGGAGTTGGTGTCCGTGCCGGTTCCTGCTTAGCGTTCGTGCCGGGGAAGGCTGAAGATTGCTCGCCAAGTGCGCAAACGGATCGTGTCCCGCGACGTTTCTCCATCTCGCGGAAGGAAGACTGTATCGCCTCGAAACGGACGCTCCGGTATGGTCCTCCAACGTTAAGGAGACCGAGTATTTCTGGTTGTGCGACCATTGCTCGGCACGGATGACATTGCGTATTACCGAAGACGGAAGAGTCATCGCAACCGATCTGGCGCATGAACTGCGTAATGGTCCTTACGTTGCGCTCAACTCGGTGGATCGGGAGAACAGGGCCTTCCTCCGCAGCATTAGCTTTCTTCCCAGAAGCCATCCCGAAGGCTCGTGATCGTTTGGGACGAAACACCTCCGACACTAGAACGATGGACTGCGTCCGTTGACTGGCGAAATCAGTGCCGTGATCAACTTCCCAATTTCAACTCGCGGATCGCATCTCCTGCGCCGCTTAAATGATCGAGGCGCATCTCGGAATACTTCCGCGACAGAATGACGCCCGGTGCGCCCGCACGGAAGGCTGCCAGAACTGCCTCTTTTACACTTTCCCGCGTACATTTGCTGTGATTGGGTTCGGTCGGAATATCGATATCGATGCCGGGCCAGATCAGGGTCTTCGTACCCTCAACTCCTGCTAACGCGCGCTTCGTCTCGCGACTGACATAGTCCGGCGAGAGCCCGGTGTGCGGAATCTGGTCGTAACTGCCCTCCTTCAAGTTCATCACCGCGTAATTAAAATCGAGAAGCGCCTGCTTGGAGAGATCCGCATAGAGGGTCGAGCCGATGTTGTCGACATACAGCGCCATCCTCTCGCCGCCGCAGTTGTTGTACATCACGACCTTGATGAAGTCCGAATGGTCCGACAGCGCATGAAGATCTTGCTCGGCGCGATAGATGGGATTGAAAGAATTGTTGTGCCAGATGTGCCAGCCGACCGGAACTGCCGGCTTGGCCGTCTTCACGGTTTGATAGATGGCCGCGTAGGTCTCGCGCAGGCTGTCGGTCCAAAGCATTTCCCAGGCGGCCAGTTCGGGATAGCGCAGCAGCAGGCGCCAGAATTGAACGAGGTAGCCATCCACGGGGCGCTTACCGCTGCGTGAGGAACGTACGAACTTTTCCAGCTCCAGAAATCCCTGCCGGGCGCGATCGACATTGATCCCGCGCTCCTTCGCTTTGGCCTGGCAGAACTGGCAGAAGCAGGTGACTTCTCCGGGATCGACCGGCGGCGTGTCATGCGTGGCGCCCAGGCTGTCGCACAGAGCACCCTGCCGCTCCGATCCCCACATGATTCCGTCGATATCGTAGGAGCGAGCATAGTCCTCGACCAGACCCGTCAGGAAATTCCGGTAGTCCGGATTATTGACGCAGAGCGTCTCGGCATTACGTCCGTGGAGATCGCGCTCCTGCACTTTCTCGACGTTGGGCACGTCCTTGCGAAACACGTCTTCCAGCCAGCAGATGACCTTCATCCCTCGCTTCTTGGCGGCAGGAACCACTTCGGCCAGAATGTCGAGATTGCCGTGATCGGGCGCGCGAGTGTCTTTGAGCACCGTGTTCTTGTAGAACTGCGGATGAGGGGTGGCGAAGTTTCCACCATGAAAGTTGAGATCGTATTCCTGCTTGCCGTGATCGGGCAGAGGCTGGCCGGGAATTTGCCTTCCCGCGATCCCGCGCCCGTAGGTGAATACCGCTAGGAAAAGGGTGTTAATGCCGGCGCGTTCCTGCAGCACATCCAGAACCTTCTCGGTGCCTTCGTCTACGAACGAAATGGCTCCCACTTGGATACCAATCATTTTCGTGGAGGCTGGAGTGTGTTCCGCGTTCGGCAGGGCCAAATTGGCTCCGGCAGCGGCTGCGATCTTTATGAACTCGCGGCGATCAATGTCCAATGTCACGATGGAATCGTCCTCCCGTATGTCACCACCCTGATAACCCGTCTCTTGGCGCCGGAAAGGGCTGTGCAACCTGTCGGTAGCAGCGATGCTGCCAACAACTCCACTGATCCTTCGGCCCGCAAAAAGAAGCGGGCCTCAGGATGACAAGGCCGTCGGCAGACCCTCCGACGGTAACCTGTCAGGGGACGATTGTCGAGAATCTGCTTTCATTGGAGCCGACCTGGCGAGCTCGCCGTGATGGCGGCGGCTGACCCTCAGAAGCGGGCGACCAAATTCATGGTCTGAGTTCCGAAGTGGTTGGACGGGACTGAGGTCCCACGATGATGCAATGACCGGGCGACACGGCGCCGGTCCATTTGAACGCGGGAGTAAAGAATATCTCGTCAGCACGAACAAGTTACAGCGCATGCGTTAGAAGCGGCCTGAGTTCGCGAGGTCGCCTTGATACTTCGGCCAGGAACTGTGCGCCAGACCTTTGCTGCCGGTCTTTAGCGCATACAGCATGCCATCGTTGGTCGCGACGTATAGCGTTCCATCGGGCGCAAGAGTTGGGGGCACGGTAGCGTCGTCGGACAAGCGCAAGTTGAAGATTTGTTTCCCTTCGGGGGTCAAGCCGATCAGCCCGTGGTCGGCAAAGGCGTAGATAGTTCCATCTTTGCCCACAACCGGGGAGGGTTGGTCGACGCTTCTGATCGGATCGCCCAACCGGGTCTTCCAGAGCAACGTGCCCTGCGGTGTGAACGCGTAGGCGACGGCCTTGTTCGATACCGCAATCACGGTGTCATCCGCGGCGATGACTGGGGAGCTTGCAAACCGGAGTGAATCCATAGGGCCGGTATAGCCCACGTCGAGCGTCCACTTGAGTGTGCCGTCGGGGCTAAAGGCGGAGAATTCGCTATCGTTCGAGCCCAGGTACAAGGTTTCATCCTTGCCAATTGCAGCCGGATAGTTGAAGAAGGACTGATCGCTGATCAAGCCTTTGCGGGGCGCCGGGGCGACATAGTCTGGCGGCGGAAAATTCCACAGAGAATTCCCCATCGAATCGAACGCAGACATGCTCCAGCCACGCTCAATGAGGAGCGTTCCATCTTTCATCACGACCGCTTTTATGTCGTTGTTGCCGACAGCCACCCGCCACATTTCCTGGCCGTTAGCGGTGTTGAAAGCGCTGAGATTCTCGCCGCAGGTCGTATAGAGAATGCCGTGGCCGAGCGCGCCGTGTTCCGACATGCGGAACACATCGCCGGGGCAGTCTGCCTCCCAGCGCTTTTCGCCATTCGCGGTGAGCGAAAAAACTTTGGCTACCATGGAGAAGTACAGGTTGCCGTCTTTGTCCGACATCAGTGCGCTGGAAGCTGGACTGTATTCCGGCCTGTACGACCACTGGATTGTTCCTGAGTGGTCGAGTGCATAGACCGGGCCGCTGCGCGTGGTGACATAAATGAGTCCGTTCTTGCCGAGAACGGGAGCGCTCGAGACCAGGTCGGGCAGTTTCTGCTTCCAGTCGACGGGAGGACCACTCTGTGCGGAGAAACCGGGCATCGTAGCCCAATGAGACAGACTTGAGCCCGCAATGATGATTCCCAGAGTGAGTAAAGCGAGAAACCACATGCGTGCGTTCACAATTAATCCTTGTTGCGCGATCGAACTGTGCCAGATTAGCCTCCAAGTCCGACCAAACCTAGTTACTTCGGATGAGTGGACTTTTGAGTTCTGTATGCCTTTTCGCCAGCCCGCTATAGTGACTTTGAGCGAAATCCAATGCCGATTTCCAAGGGAGTGAACTGTTTCGCGCGTGTGTCGCTGATGGTCCTGGCCATCTATCTGGGGTCCACTTATCTAATTAAAGCGTTGACGTCCCCGGCGCCGGGAGTTAAAACGGCCGATGGTTCACGGGCCAATGAGAGACGCTTCCGATCTTTGCTGAACGATGGCAGCAAGGCCACTCGGGACGGGCAGTATAAGGCTGCATCCGACAGCTTTGTCGAGGCGGAGCGGTCGACCGATCGTTTCACCGATGAGCAATACGACGCGCTGAAGAAAGCGCGGCTGCAACTGGCTGAAGCTTACAACAGCACGGGTGGCGAGATGGAAGCAGAGAACGTCTATCGCGCCCTCATCAACTCCGCGCTCAGAGACGGAAACGACCGGTTACGGGCGCAGGAATACGAAACCGCCCTGAGGCGAGGAGAGGACGCTGAGGATTTCTGCAGCCATCTGAGCGACGCCGAGAGATCTTCGATCGAAGGATCCACCTCATTGTCGGTCACTTCGCTTCATCTTCTGAAACGTTACGCTGAGGCTGCACAGGAGCAGCAGCGGTTGATTGATTATCTCAAAGCCAATGGTTACGACAGCGAAGAAGGGTTTGCTCAATATTATTGGACCTTAGCCTTCATTGATTCGGACGCCAAAGATTGGCATGGGGCCGAGCAGACGTTTCAGATGGGCATCGATGCCAGCGACTCCGCGCTCGCCCGTCAGCTGCAAGCGGGCAAGCTGCCCACAGCAGACCTGACCGTCTTCAGAAATGCGGGACAATTTAATCTGATTATTGCCTACTATCAGGAAGGCGAGATCTCGACCGCGCTCTCAAAAGCCGAACAATTCTATAAAGAATACTCGGAAAGGCCATCCGATCCCATGCGCCCCTGGAACGTGGCCCACAATGCGGACGATTTTGCAGCTTTGGCCTTGCAAATTGCGAAAGAGACCAATCGCCAAGCCGACATTGAGTTATGGCAACGACGCGCCCCTGGTGGGATCAAGGTTATCGCCCTCCGTCCCGTGCAGTAAGGTTGAGCGAATCCCACTTTGATTCGCGCCGCCGGTTACGAAAGCTTTCGCCGCAGGGGATCGGGATTGTCCGTTCCAACTGGGGATGCTAGCCTCGAAAGAGTGGGTTCTACATTGGCCAATCCGTTGAAACCCGGCGCTTCCTTGCCCGGGCGCGTGGCCGAATGGCTGCAGTCGGCGGCGGCCGAAGTGTGGGTCAAATTCCTGCTGTCGCTCGTGGGATTGGGATTGGCGTTCGCTTCGGCATTGTTCTCAACCGTATCGCGCGACGCGGGGAACCTTTGGGCGACCGTGATTCTGGCCTCGACCTCGCTGGTGCTCGCGACCCTGGTTGGGCTCGTGACCGTGCCTTACCTGGCTCGACGCGCTGCCATGGAGCGTCTGCGCGAACACTTTGATTATGACGTCACCCGTGCCGGCATTGTGTATGTGCTGGTAACGATCGTGATCGCGATCGCCGCGCTAAACACGGGGAACAACCTTCTGTACATCATAGTGGCGGCGATGCTGGCGGCCATCATCGTTTCCGGATTCGTTTCGGCGGCCGTCCTGCGTTATCTGGAGCTCGATATGCGCCTGCCGGAGCACATTTTTGCGGGACGTCCGGTGATGGGACGGATCGTGGTGCACAATCCGAGGCAATTGCTGCCTTCGTTTTCAGTCCGCGTTGTTTCCACGAGGAAAAAGAGAAAAAAGGCGTCGAAGCAGTGGCAGTGGGAGTCCACCACGTTCGCGTTTCCGTTCAATCGGCCGGCAGAGGAGCAGTGGTTGCGCCTGCCGGATCGGCGCTTGCGGCGAGTGATGGTCGTGCCTCCTCCGCCGGGAATCTTCCAAGGGATGGCGTACTTTCCATTTCTGCCCGCGCAGGCGGAGGGCAGCGCTGACCTCGCATTGAGGTTCGACCGGCGCGGCTGCTATCGCGAGGACAGTTTCGGGCTGGCGACGCGCTTTCCTTTCGCCTTCCTGACTAAAACGCGGCATGTGGTGCTGAAAAAAGAAATCCTTGTGTATCCGCATATCGAGCCTACCGATGAAGCGCTGGAGATTTTGCCCCTGGTGCGGGGCGAGTGGGAGAGTTTTGTGCGCGGACGCGGCTCGGATCTGTATCGAATTCGCGAATATATGCCGGAGGATTCGGCCCGCCATGTGGATTGGAAGGCGACGGCGAAATCGGGAGCGTTGAAGGTGCGCGAGTTTGCCCGCGAAGATGAGCGCAAACTGTGTATCGTTTTCGATAATCCGGCGGCCGGTGTAATCGGGGAAGAGGCGTACGAGAAGGCGGTAGATCTGGCTGCCTCGCTATCCTGGCACTTCTCCACGCTGGAGGCCGAGGTGTGCTTCATCTTGCCCGGACGTCCGCGGACCCGCGATTTGCATGAGTTTCTGGCCTGGCTCGCGGTGGTTGAGCCTCTCGATGCTTCGGCGAAAGCGGAAACTGCTGAGGATATTTTGCGTGCCGACGCCGTCGGAAATTCCGATGACTACAAGATCGTCGTTACGGCGCGCCAGCGCGGAAGCATTCCTGCGGCTCTGTGGAATTCATCGTACTTTGTGTTTGTAGGCGAGGAGGAAGCTACCAGGGCCACTGCGCGCTAGACGGTGGGCGTTCGATTGTTGGGGCCGAAATGGGGGCATTGTACAACCCGCTTCCAACAAAGGAAGTGATTCCACGCACCATCCCCACGAAGAAATCCTTCTTTCCCAACCTTTTTCGCTTTCCTTACATCTTCCTGAGGCATATACTCGCGCCCCGAAAGATGGTTTTTGGGCAAACCGGACCTTCATCCCCCAGGAGGGTATCCATGCGGATTTGCGACCTCATTAAGGATCAGGAGACATACGAGGCCGAACTCGGCAACAGCGTTCTCCAAACCGTTTGCGCGATGGTGGAACGGAACATCGGCGCCGTGCCTGTGACCCATAGCGGCAAGCTGGTGGGAATCTTTTCGGAACGTGACCTGATGCGGCGGGTAGTGGCGGAGGGACGCGATCCTGCCGGTACGGTTCTGGCGGAAGTGATGACGGACGATCCGCTGACCGTCAGCATGAACGAAGAACTTGAGATTTGCATGGCGATGATGCGGCGCCATGGTTTTCGCCACCTTCCCGTTTGCCATGACGGCCAGCTGGTCGGGATGGTTTCACTGCGGGATATCCTGCTGCATGACATTGACGAAAAAGACGACGAGGTGCGCATGATGCGGGCCTATCTCCACTCTGTGCCGGACGCGTAGAAAATCAGTCCTCGGTCGTTCGTCGTTCGCACACCCAGAATATAAAGTCCCTCCACTACGCGTGAGCTCCTTTTGTCGCTCCCACTCCGCTCAGGATGACCGGGCTTGAGGCGATTCGCGGCCCTCCGGCTGGCTGTTTGCCCACCCCCCACCCTTAGCACGAAGGTAACTTGCCCGAAGTTATCCAGACAGGTAACGTTACTTTCGATTACCAGAGTGCATTGAACGTCGGATTAGGAAGGTCTACTTTTGAACCACGCGTTTTCGATCAACGCACAGCAAAGAGTGCCGTTGATGTTGTGTTCGCAGGGATTTGTGTACGCGAGTACCTGTTGAATGGCTGTCAATAAACGAGAGGCATGAGCGAAGGAATTAAATTTCTTTACTACGGGCTCTGGATCCTGCATCCCATCCTGCAGACTGCGATCGCAGCCTGCATGCTTCGGCGCGGCTTGGCGCGGCGGTTCAAGTTCTTCTTCGCCTATATCCTGACCCAGGTGGTGAGCTTTGCCGTGGTTTTTCCTTTCTACGTTTGGCACAGCTATGCCGCCCTGTTTTATCTCTATTGGGCCACGACGGCGGTTAGCGTCGCCTGCGGGTTCCTGGTGATCCACGAAGTATTCGTGGACGTGTTCCGCATGTTCCACACGTTGCGCGACCTCGGCACGGTGCTGTTCAAGTGGGCCGGGCTGGTGATGCTGCTGGTGGCAGGCGTGGTGTCGATTTCCAACACGTCGGCGAAAATCGGTCCTTTGATGCAAGGCATCATCACTACCCAGCGCTGCGTGCGGGTGATCCAGGTAGGCATGATCCTGTTCCTGCTTTTCTTCGCACATTACGTGGGAGTGAGCCGGCGCCAGCACAGCTTTGGCATTGCGCTCGGTTTTGGCTCGTTTGCCATCATCGAACTCATGCTGATCTCCTCCTGGGTTGGCAATCACCTGAGCGGGCCGGGGATGAGCATCGTGAACATGGTGGCGTACAACAGTAGCCTGCTGCTGTGGCTGAGCTATGTCGCGGTGCGGCGACCAGTGCGCGACGCTTCCGCATCCCTGCTACAAACGCAGCGCTGGGAGCAAAGCCTGTCGGACATTCAGCATCCCCTGCCTGCCAATTCGCTCATTCCAATGTTTGAGGGAATGGTAGAGCGCGCTCTATTGCGTACGAGCCCGCAAGAAGCCGCTCCCCGAGCCGAGGCACCCGCTAACGCGCGAGCTGCGGCCGCCGCTGAAGGCTTCGCATCGATCCTGCGCGCCACGTCAAAGGGCTAAAGACCCGCTTTCAATTCCAAAAAGCAAAGCAGACAGCGACCCCGTATCGCTCGGCTCGTTGCTCACTGCCCATTGCTCATCGCTCATCGCTCACTGCTCACTGCAATCGCTGCCTGCAGAGTCTTTGTCAGTTCCCCCGGATCAAAAATGGGCGGCTGGCACGTGGATCCTGAGCAGACGACTGCGAATGACTTTCCCGAGCGGAGCTGTGGCAGATTCGGAATCGCTTCGGCCAGTGCAGGCGGAAGGTTTTCCGCAATTGCATGATTCGCCTGTAGACAAAGTACTGTCTTGCCGAAAGAGAATGGAACGATTGCGGCCGCCTGCAGTTCCGCTGCTTCCTTCTCTGCAGTGTCTGCGGCGATGATGACCACTTGCACGGGGCTCTGGAGCAAATGGGCAACGGCGATCCCGTACGTCGCGCCAAAAATTCCAAACTGCCCGGCCACTCCGGCGAAAGTTTCGAGCGTTTGCTCGGCTTTTTCGCGGTATCCCTTATCCCCGGTGTAGTGATAGAGGCGAGTCAGGGCGATGGCGGCCATGGGATTCCCGGCTGGAGTGGGAGTGTCTTGCAGGGGCTTGCGGCGAGTGGCGAGCACTCCTTGGGTTTTGCCCTGGCCGCGGTCGTTGTCAAAGAAGCCTCCAGACGTTTCATCGAAGAAGTGCGACACCATCGCATCGGCGATCGAGTGCGCGAATTTGAAGTAGCTCAGATCCGTCGTGCCTTCATAAGCATCGAGGCAGGCCAGCACTGTGAAGGCGTAGTCGTCGAGGAGGCCGGGAATCTCCCGGAGTTCGGCCTTGGGATCCGAATACGCGATGACGTGAAGCAGTCTGGGCGACTCCGCATCCGTTTCCTGTCTCGATTTCCAGGCCTGGGCGAGAAGCCGGTCGAGCGAACGCAGCGCGAACTGACGTGCTCCGTTGAGGCCGAGCACTTTGGCTGCTTCCAGATACGCCGAAATGCACAAACTGTTCCAACTGACATAGACGGTCTTGTCAACGTAGGGTGTGGGCCGCTGCAGCCGGGCGGCGTACATTTTCTTCCTGGATGAATTCAGCAGTTCTCGCACGCGATCCTGAGACAGGTTCATGCGGCGGGCGATCTCATCGATGGGCGCGCGCACGTAGAGAACATTCTTCGCAGGGTTGTGATGCATCTCGCCGACTTCGTTGATGTCATAGTGCAGGGCGGCGACTTGCGCCTCTTCCTGGGTGAGGACGGCGCGGGTTTCGTCGAGGGTCCAGGTGAAATAATCGCCGTCGTCGTCCATATTGATGTCGGCATCCTGAGACGAGTAGAAGCCTCCATGCTCCCGGTCACTGAGCCATTCGTCCATCCAGCGGATGATGTCTCTGGCAACATCGGCGAAGAACTCATTCCGGGTGGCCTGGTAGGCATGAACGTAATTCTTCAGCAGTTCCGAGTTGTCGTAGCACATCTTCTCGAAGTGCGGCACGACCCAGCGCTCGTCCACCGAATAGCGATGAAATCCGCCGGCGAGTTGATCGTAAACGCCGCCATTGGCCATGTGTTCCAGAGTCGCGGTGATGACATCGTGGAGCAGGGCATTGGCGGCGGAGGTTTGTTCCGGTTGACGGGCGAGAGCGCCCGGCTCCGCATGGGTTCTGCTATAGCGTTCGATTAGCAAGTCCAGCGCCGACGGATGCGGGAATTTCGGAGCCTGCCCGAAACCTCCATGCTGCGCATCGAACATTTTTAATGCGGACTCCTGCATAGCAGTGATGATCCCTGCGGAAACGCGCCCGCTTCGTCCTGCAAACGATTCGGATTGCGCGATCGCACTCTCGACCATGGCCGCTTGTTCGACTACGTCGCCGTGTTTTTCTTTGTACGCATTGGCTATACTGAGCAGCACGCGGCGGAAGCTGGGGCGTCCGTAGCCGTCGTTCGGAGGGAAATAAGTGCCGCCGTAAAACGGCTTGCCGTCGGGAGTGAGGAATGCGGTGAGAGGCCATCCCCCCTGTCCGCTGACTGCCTGAACGGCGGCCTGGTACCGGCTGTCGATGTCTGGGCGCTCGTCGCGGTCCACTTTCACGGCAATGAAATGCTCGTTCACGATGGCGGCGATGGCGGGATCGTCGTAAGATTCGCGGTCCATGACGTGGCACCAGTGACACCAAACCGCGCCAATGTCGAGCAGCATCGGCTTGTTGTCGCTCTGGGCCGCTGCGAAGGCTTCATCGCTCCACTCATGCCAGTGAATGGGCTGGTGCATGGCCGAGCGCAGGTATGCCGAGGAGGCGCGCGCGAGGGAATTCAGAGTGGTGGTGGTCATCTGTTTAGTCTAACGCGATGGCAAGGATGAGGGAGGAGTTGGTGTTCTGCGTCGAGACTAAACGAAGCTCCTCGTTTGTAAAGACAGACATCTTTCCCTTGTAATGGGGCATCTCTGGGATTTAGCCTTGCGGCTCTCAATGTCCGAAGGGAACTTTCAATGAAAATTAGACCGGGGCAGTGTGTAATCGCCTTTGTACTGATCTTTGTACTCGCGCTTTTTGTTTCAGCGCAGACTGGCGGTGCTATTCTCTCGGGCATTGTGACGAACTCTCTCGGAACCCCGCTGGCAAGGGCGAAAGTCTCGGCCAAAAATGTCTCCACGGGAGAATCGATGGACACGCTCACCGATTCCTCAGGGCACTACACGATCCCGAACCTCGCTTCTGGGGATTATGAAGTTGTGGGAGTCACCGAAGGAAGCAGCGCGGCTACCGTAATGGTCACGCTGGCATCGGGCATTCAGGAGACGGTAAACCTGAAACTGATCAGTTCCCCGCAAAAGCCGTCGATTGTTGAGTCGCCCGCGGAAAGTGTACCCAATGCACCGTCCAGCAGCCAGAGTGCCCCTTCTATGGAAGACCTGGGCTTCTCGAAAAGCGAGACACAGGCTGATGCCATCCGGCAAGCGCTGCTCGACAAGCGTGCTCACATGCTCAAGATTCATCAACGCATGGGATTAATCACGACGATTCCGATGATTGCGTCGGTGGTGACCTCGTTAAACGCGGGCGGGCGAAACGAAAGCTCTGCGACGCGCGATCTGCACGTTGCGCTCGGAGCGCTGACCGGAGATCTGTACGGGATCACCGCCTACTACGCCATTCGCGCACCCAAAGTGCCGGGAACCGAGACGCGCGGCCCCATCAAGTTTCACAAAATCATGGCCTGGATTCACGGCCCCGGAATGATTGCGACGCCGATTCTGGGAGCGATGGCTTTCAGTCAGAAGAACAATGGCGAACATGTCCATGGGATCGCACAAGCGCATGGGCCGGTCGCGATCGTTACAGCGGGGGCGTTTGGGGCAGCGCTCTTATCAGTGTCGGCGAAGTTCTAAATTCATCATGGCCACAAAATGAAAACTGCCCTTACTGTTGCTGTCACCTTGCTTATTAGTTCGTGGACATTTGCTGCCGACCACACATGGATTCTGAAGTCAAACACTTTGAGCTATCACGTTTCTCATCCTTTGCATCAGATTGACGGTGTAAGCCATGCGGCGCGCGGCAAGGGCGCGTGCCACGAAGGGCAATGCGAGTTCCTGGTTGCGGTTCCGGTGAAGTCATTTGATTCGGGCGACAGCAATCGCGATCTGCACATGATCCAGGTCACGCGCGGCGCTGAATTTCCCATGGTGACGGTGCGCACACGGCTGCCGGAGTCAGACTCGACGTCGGCAACCATTCAAGCCGACCTCGAGATTCAGTTTGCCGGACAGACGGCGCACTTTCCGCACGTGCTGCTCGACGTGAAAAGCGAGGGAAGGGACAAGCACATTACAGGGACGATTCCAGCCACGCTGACAGATTTCAAGATTGACCCGCCGTCGCTGTTGACCATGCCGGTGAAGAATGAGATTCCGGTGAAAATGGATCTGGTGTGGAGCCCGCAGTAGCGGAAGCGAGTGGGCTGAAGCTTCATTGTACCGCCTCGGCGCGCCCTCGAAGAGCCGCTCTTCCAGGGCGCTGAAATCTTGATCTAGATTCCTTCCAGTTGTCTCGCAATCTTGCAATACAGCTCGATTGCCTCGTGCAGCTGCGCTTTCTCGATGTGCTCTCTTTCCGTGTGGGCCACGTGAATCGAGCCGGGGCCGACCAGCAGCGGCGCGCCCCAATGCGTAAGCTTGGGAATATCGGTGGTGAAGGCCGCAATCATCGTGGGCAGGCCATCGACGGTGTGCATGCGCATGAAGGGGAGTTCGAGCGGAAACGTGACCTGCACGCGATCACCGGCCGTGGTGCAAATCTGGTGACGCAACTCCTCAGTCGGGCCGATGAGACGATAGAGCAGGTCGGCGTGGGCATAGTCAGGGATCACATTGGGGGCACGTCCGCCTTCGATCAAGCCAATGTTGAGCGTACAGGGCCCGACTTCCGGATCGGAGGGCAAGGCCATGGCCCGCAAACGCGCTAAAGCAGGGATGAGTTTATCGATGGCTGATTCGCCCAACTCGGGATAGGCCGAGTGGGCCATGCGTCCTTTGGCAGTTACTTCCACGCGCAGTGTTCCCTTTGATGCCAGGGCCAGCTTGTTTTCAGTGGGCTCGCCGTTGACCAGGTACTTGAGCGGAGAACCGTTCTTCTCAGCATATTGATTCGCGGCGTGTGCGCCCAGGCTGTCGCGTTCCTCACCCACCACAAACAGTAATCCGACACTGATGTCTTCCTTCCGCAGTCGTTCTGAGGCGGCGATCTGCGCTGCAATGATCCCCTTGGCATCGCAGGAGCCGCGGCCGTAGATCTTTTCGGCGTCTTCCGAAGACGAGATGAAGGGTGGAACGGTATCCATGTGGGTCGAGAACGTGATGGCGGGCTCGGCTTCCGGTTTCCGGCTTTCGGTTTCAGGAACAGCATAGAGATTGAAGCGGTTGGCTTCGACCGGCATTTTCAAGGTGCGATAGCCGAGGCGGCAGAGTTCTCCGTACAAACAATTTCCCACTGCAGCTTCGTTGCCGGTAATCGATTCGATGTCGACGAGTTGGCGAGTGAGCGTAACCGCGTCCATGGAGGAGAGGATAGCAGAAAGAAAAATCGGTCTTAGGCCGTAGGTTTCAGGCACCACTCAGGATTGTGTACTCAGATTCTAATGTCTAGGAACACGCCCAAGACCGAAGGCCCAAGACCGAAGACCGGAACCGGAGTGCCATCGATTGTGTAATCTAACGTGGTGATTTCATCCAATCAGACGATTCGTTCTTTCTTCCTCGATGGCCCGGCGGGACGTCTCGAGGCGCTTCTCAATGCGGGGGCGGGCGATGCGACTCATGCATCGCTGGTATGCCATCCACATCCGCTGTTCGGCGGAACGTTGCACAACAAAGTTGTCTTTCACACCATGAAGGCGCTGAACAGCTTTGGATTCCCGGTGCTGCGCTTCAATTTTCGCGGGACCGGGTTGAGCGAGGGCGCGCACGATCAGGGCAAGGGCGAAGTCGATGACGTCCGCACCGCCCTCGATTGGCTCGACGCCGAGTTTCACCTGCCATTAGTATTCGCAGGATTTTCGTTCGGATCGGCGATCGGGCTGCGAGCGGCTTGTCCGGACGCGCGAGTGCGGGCGCTCATCGGCATTGGAACTCCGGTGATCCCAGTCGCGGAGGCGACGGAGGAGCCGCGCGTGTACACGCTGGATTTTTTGCGGGAGTGTGTAAAGCCAAAACTATTCATCAGTGGGGCTCGCGACAAGTTCGGCCCGCGTCTTAAACTGGAGGACTTGGTGGCCTATGTGCCCGAGCCGAAAAAACTTGTGCTGATTGAAGGCGGCGACCACTTCTTTGAAGGGCGTTTGCGCGAGATGCAAGACGCGATCGAGGCGTGGTTGCCAGCAGCTATCAGCTCTCGGCCATCAGCTCTCATCTGACCAGCCTCATCCTGTGGCCAAAGATTCGAGTGAGATTGAGCCGCGAAACAAAAGGTCCCTCGACTGCGCTCGGGATGACAATTTCACTTAGCTGAATGCTGACCCCTGGGAGCTGACAGCTGAGAGCTGAAAGCTGACAGCTGAAAGCTGACAGCTGACAGCTCTCTTTATAATCCTTCCCATGCCTGGTCCCGAAATTGAGATGCAGTTCCAACGCATGCGCGAGAGTGCGCGCACGATCTTCCTGCAGGCGCTGGATCAGGCGTCGATTACGAACGCATTCGAGCGGCATGTGCACTGCGAACGCGGGATCCTGCGTGTGTGCGAGGACCTCTACGACCTGAACTCCTATTCGCAGGTACGGGTCATTGCGCTGGGCAAAGCCGCGCACACCATGGCCGAAGCGTTGAGCCGGCAGGTGGGAGCGTCGCTGGAAGGGATTGTAGCGAGCTCGGTCGAACCGGCAGCGCAGATTCGAGGGTTCCGGTATTTTTGCGGCGGGCATCCAACACCCAATGCGGAATCGATTCAGGCTGCCAGCGCCATGCTGCGCGTGCTCGACGCTCTGCCGGCATCCGCGTTTGTCATCTTCCTGCTGAGCGGCGGAGGGTCGTCTATGGTCGAAAAACCGATCGACGACGAGGTATCGCTCGACGATCTCATTGCGACGTATCGCGCACTCGTGCATTCGGGCGCGCCGATTGCCGAGATCAATGCGGTGCGCAAACACTTATCGGCCGTGAAGGGCGGCCGTATGGCCAAGGCGGCGTTTCCGGCGCAGCAGGTTTCGCTGCTTGTTTCCGACGTGCCCGACCATACGCCGGATGCACTGGCGTCCGGGCCAACCATGCCTGATTCCACCAGCGTTGAGGACTGTTATCGCATCGCCGAGAAGTATCAACTGCTGAAGCAGTTTCCTGCTTCCACGCGCGAGTTGTTGGAGCGGCATGCGCTGGAGGAAACTCCGAAGTCAGACGATCCGGCGTTTCAACGCGCTCGCTGGTGGCCCACCCTGTCGAATCAGACGGCGATCGAGCGGGCCAGCGAGGCGGCCGAGGGTATGGGATTCTTCGTCCAGGTCGATAATTCATGTGATGACTGGGACTACGCGAAAGCGGCAGACTATCTATTGCAGAAGGTTCGGGAGCTGCGCCGACAATTCTCGCCCGTGTGCCTGATTTCGGGTGGGGAAGTGACCGTGAAAGTCGCGGACGGAGGAACCGGCGGGCGCAATCAGCAATTCGCGCTGGCGTGTGCCGAGGACATAGCGCGAGAAAACATAACCGTGCTCAGCGCGGGAACCGATGGCATTGATGGCAATAGCCCCGCCGCGGGAGCGATCGTCGATGGCAGCAGTTTGGAGCGCGCGCGGGCAAGAGAACTAGACGTTGGAAGGGCTCTGGAGAAGTTTGATGCTTATCCTCTGCTCAGTCTACTCGGCGATGTGATTGAGACCGGGCCTACGGGGAATAATCTGCGCGATTTGAGGATACTGCTGGCGTATTGATGATCCCGCGCGGCGAAGGATCCAGTGCGCGCAACGCACCGGACCTTCGCCGCTCAGGATCACAATCGCGCATTTCATTCGGGAAGCCGAGGCGGCTGTCCTTACATGATCAGGGCTGGCCTACGCGGTCTTCTTCATCTTCTCGGATTGTTTGGCCATCATTTCATCCATGGCGCGCCGCATGTCATCCTCTGACATGTCCTTCACATGCGTAGCGATGGACCACTTGTGGCCGAAGGGATCTTTCATAGTTCCGTAGCGGTCGCCCCAGAACTGGTCCGCCACTGGCATGGTGACCGTGGCTCCGGCTTTTACGGCGCGATCGAACGCCGTATCCACGTTGTCGAGATAAATGTGCAGTTGAACGGAGGAGCCGCCCGTCGATTGCGGCGAGAGCGTGCCGTATTCGGGGAACTCGTCCGACATCATGATGACCGAGTCGCCGATCTGCAACTCCGCGTGCATCACCTTGCCGTCGGGTCCTTTCGCGACATCGCCACGCTGCTTGGCGCCGAACGCCTGTTTATAGAACTCGATCGCGCGAGCACAATCACGAATCGTGAGGGCTGGAGTAATTGTGTGATATCCGTCGGGAATGGGCTTCACTGCCATAAGCGTCTCCTGCAATAGGAATTTTCTTGCTCGCAGTCTACACCTGTACGCGTCGGATTTGTTACGACTGTGT
>Ga0070730_10000420_pt1 | contig 50167 bp, 43 predicted proteins | sample Coa_R1_3_FD_66447 | JGI IMG/M metagenome (GOLD analysis project Ga0070730, IMG submission 66447) | Surface soil microbial communities from Centralia Pennsylvania, which are recovering from an underground coalmine fire - Coalmine... | ecosystem: Environmental > Terrestrial > Soil > Unclassified ...
TAAATTGGGATTGATACTGCTCCTTTGCCCCAACATGATATGACATGCAGACCGTCTGTGCGCCCTTTGTTCCGCAGGCTGCCGCGACCCATGGCAAGAATTTGCCTGCGGTGGTTTTCCAAACCGTCAATCGCGACCGGCTCAGTGCAAATTCAAGGATCACGTTAACCGCCTTTGTCGAGGGAGCTTACTTGCCTTGGACCAAGGAAGAGCGTCGAGCGAGCACCAGCAAGGGGCATGAGGAAATCTGGATCAATTACCTCCGCAGTCGTGTCGGGGAGCTTCGTTTGCGAGAATTCCGCACGGTGGACGCCAGCCGAATGCTACGCGCGATCGCGAAAGAGCGGGATCTTACGAAAACCACGTTGCAACACATCAAGTCAGTGCTCAGCACCATCTTTACCTTCGCCAAAAATGATGGAGCGTTCGATGGCGCGAATCCAGTTGATGGCGTCTTGATCCCCTGGGATGCCAGAGAGCCGGGAGAGACGTATGCCTACGATCTCAGCCAAGTTCTCCAAATGCTCGATCGGCTCCCGCTCCTCGTAAAGAGTCTGGTCGCGACCGCGGCCTTTGCCGGGTTACGCCTAGGTGAGCTGCGTGGACTCGAGTGGACCGATTACACTGGCGCCGAATTGACGATCAACCGTTCGATTTGGAGATCTGTGATCAACCCTCCGAAGACGCGTGCCAGCCGCAATTCCGTGCCGGTAATTCCGGCTTTGGCCGAAATCTTAGACCAATACCGCAGGTCCGTAGGTAATCCGGAAACCGGTGTCGTTTTTCACTCCGGTAACAGTCTTCCGATCAACGCGGACAAAGTCGGGCGGCGGGTGATTCGTCCAATTCTTAAGGCTATTCATCTCCCGTGGTACGGATGGCACGCGTTCCGTCGAGGACTCGCCTCGAGCTTGTATGCGATGGGAGTTCCCGATAAGGTGGTGCAGCGCATCTTGCGCCACTCAAAACCGCACGTTACCAAGGAACATTACATCAAAGTCTTTGATCGAACCATGGTGGAAGCCGTCGAAAGGATGCAGGCCCAGATCGAAGAATTAAGAAAGGCGAAGGGAGATCGCCAACAACTGGAGTTGAGATTTGACGATGGGCAACCAGCGACGACGGCATCCGAATGCTCAACTGCCAACGGTTTTCTGCACCTCTCGACGGTGAGGCCAGCAGATGGCCAGTAGATTTTTTCAAGTTACGTCGGAAGCAATTGAAATCGCGCGGTTGCGTGTGCCTCCAAGATTCGACGTTAGAACACGATACAGAATCTGGCGGAGAGGGGGGGATTCGAACCCCCGGTAGGAGTTTTGGCCCCTACAACGGTTTAGCAAACCGCCGCATTCAGCCGCTCTGCCACCTCTCCGCGGTTTTTAAGCTGGATCCTCTCTCTTTGCGACCAGAGAGAGCCCACCTCGCGAATAGCGAAAGTATAGCATCAAAGCTGCCTCGCCAAATCTTCAAAATGCCTCAGAACTCCCTAGCTAATGTAACAATTTGCCGGGACGGTCGTCATAGGATATGGGTCGGTTAGAGCGAGACATAGGGATCGGCGCGAGGATTTCTTCCAATTTCATCGAGTTGAAACTACAATAGAGTGGAGATTCGCGCCTGCATTCCCGAGGTGAGGTTGAGTTCGGCAGCCGGCAGGACCTCGGGTGGCCCTGGCAGCAAGCTCAAAGCGCCAAACATACAAAACCCTCTCCCGAAACATTTCGACCCACATGGGCGTATGTATTGTAGAGGACAGGCGAGAAAAGCAACGGAGTTGTGTTCCCACGCAGCCCGGGTGAACCGGTGTCGGCGGAACGGGCATTTTAGGGTGGGTCAAAGAGGAATGGCATGAAAACGTGGAAAAAGGTGCTCATCGGTGTCGTGGCTGCCGGGGTCCTGATTGGAATTGTGGTTTTCAGCGTCAATCAGGCGAACAAGGGAGTGGTGACGGTTCAGACAGCGAAAGTCGCCACCCAGGATGATTTGGTGTCCATCGTGACGGCGTCTGGCGAAATTAAGCCCACCACATATACCAACGTGACGGCCCAGGGCTTCGGAAGAATTACGGAAATCCTGGTGAAAGAAGGCGACCACATCAAGAAGGGTGACAAGCTCTTGCTTCAGGATAATGTCCAAGCCTCGGCAGATGTGCAAGCGCAAGGCGCGGCGATAAATTCGGCAGAGTCGGGCGTGCAGGCTGCCGAAGCGAGCTACAAAGCTGCGCAAGCCGACCTGGTTTCACAACAGGCGAACATGGAAAAGGCCAAGCTCGATTGGGAGCGTGGACAGGGGCTGTACAAGGACGGGTTAATACCGAAACAGGATTTCGACCAGCGAAAGTCTACGTACGACGCAGCGGCGGCTGCAGTGGATTCTTCGAAAGCGCGCGTACAATCGATGAAAGCGCAATTGGAACAGACCCGCGCTCAGGTCAATCAGGGCGAGGCCGTGCTGAAGCGCCAAAAAGACGTCCTGAGTAAAACTGTCTACACTTCACCAATCAACGGGATCGTCAGTTATTTGCCGGAAAAGGTTGGCGACTATGTTGTGCCCGGCATCACGAACACCAATGGCAGTTTTCTGATGACGCTTTCAGACATGTCCGTGGTCACTGCGGAAGTAAAGGTCGACGAGACGGACATAGTCAACGTGAAGCTCGGCCAGGCCGCTGACGTGAGCATTGACGCTGTTCCCGGGAAAATCTTCACGGGCAAAGTGACAGAGATTGGTTCTCAGGCGACGTTGAGAAGCTCTGGTTTGGCGACGACGCAATCCACGACAAGCACGCAGGAAGCCAAGGATTTCAAAGTGGTCGTGCGCCTCGACAATCCGCCCGATAACTTGCGCCCGGGTCTTTCAACGACGGCCAAGATCAAAACGGCAGAGAAGAAAAGTGTAATTGCAATTCCGATTCAGGCTTTGGCAGTGCGCATGAGGAAGGATCTCGAGGAAGCTGCCAAGAATGCCAAAGGCCAAGGGAGCTCAGGAGTCACGCTCGCAGCGCCCCCACCAGCCTCTCCAGGCGATCCCAATAAGCAGGAGATACAGGGTGTTTTCGTTGTTAACGGGAAGAAAGCAGTCTTTCGTCCTGTGGAAACCGGAATCACGGGCGTTACCAACATCGAGGTCACCAAGGGTTTGCAAGTCGGCGACGAGATCGTAGTCGGCAGCTATAAAGCGCTCAGAACGCTGAAACCCGAGGCCAGCGTGAAGGTGGACAATTCCGCCCCCAAGAAGCAGGACGACCAGCAGAGCTGACGAATCCGGATAAGCGAGGACATTCGAATGCCCGTGGAAACAACAGCGCCGGATTCATACCGCGAGGATTTGGTCAATTCCGGTATCGTGATCAAAACGGAAGCCCTGACAAAGGTTTATGAAATGGGCTCCGAGAAGGTCCACGCGCTCAGCGGAGTGGACGTAGAAATACACAAAGGCGAGTACGTTGCCATCATGGGTCCTTCCGGCTCCGGAAAGTCCACGCTGATGAATTTGATCGGATGCTTGGATTCCCCTAGCGCCGGAAAATACTGGCTTGCGGGACGGCTGGTGAGCGATTTGGACGACGACGAGCTCGCGTATATTCGTAACAAGGAAATTGGCTTCGTCTTTCAAACCTTTAACCTGCTGCCGCGCGCGACCGCCCTTCACAACGTGGAATTGCCGCTGATCTACAACGGCACGCCCGCTGAGGAGCGGATTGAAAAGGCGAAGAAGGCGCTGGAGCGTGTGGATTTGATTGAAAGAATGACTCACAAGCCGAACGAGCTTTCGGGCGGCCAAAGACAACGCGTGGCCATCGCCAGAGCCCTTGTTAACTCCCCTTCGATTGTCCTGGCCGACGAGCCCACGGGGAACCTCGATTCGAAAACAGGTGAGGAGATTATGGCCCTGTTTGAAAACCTCCATCGTCAAGGCAACACCATAATTCTCGTTACGCATGAGCACGACATTGCCCAGCACGCGCACAGGATCATCTTCATTCGTGACGGCAAGATTGCTTCCGACGAAGCCGTTATAAAGAAGTAGAAGACAATTCGGCTCTTTCCATCTCCCTTGAACCAGATAGCCTAGTGAACATGGCGCCTCTGCGCCAGGCTGCCTGATGTGTCCTTTCATGAGATCACGGCAGCATCGAAGGGTCGGCTAGCTGATGCAAACTAAAACAAATCCAAAGGCCAAGACAGCGGATGTGCTCCGTAATGCAGCAAGCAGAGCAATCCATTACGTGGAGGGAGCCCGCGAACGTCGAGTTGCGCCTGCCGAAAAAGATGTGCGAAACCTCAAGAAATTTCGTGAACGATTTCCGGACTCGCCGAGCGATCCGATGAAGGTCATTGAGAAACTAGACGATCTCGGCTCTCCAGCTACGGTCGCGACGACCGGCGGCCGGTATTTCGGCTTCGTAATTGGCGGCACCCTTCCAGTTGCTCTCGCGGCGAACTGGCTCGCAGGCGCATGGGACCAAAATGCTGGATTGCGGGTGATGTCACCGGCGGCGGCAGAGTTGGAAGAGGTAGCGCTACGCTGGGTATGCGAGATCCTTGGGTTGCCGGAGAACTGCGACGGAGGACTAGTGACCTGCGCGACCACGGCGAATTTCACTGCGGTCGTGGCGGCACGCAGTGCTCTTCTCGCTCGCGCAGGCTGGAACGTCGCTGATGACGGGATGTTTGGAGCACCTCCCATCGAAGTCGTAGTCGGCGAAGAAGTCCACGCCTCTCTCCTCAAGGCGTTGAGCCTTGCTGGTTTTGGGAAGAAGCGTCTTGTAGGCGTGGAGGTCGACGAGCAAGGCCGAATGCGTGCCGACAAACTGCCGCCCCTCAGCGAGCGGACAATCCTCTGTATTCAGGCTGGCAATGTGAACACCGGGGCGTTTGATCCCGCTGGAGAAATCTGCACCCGGGCCCACGAGCAGGGAGCTTGGGTGCACGTGGACGGCGCTTTCGGCTTGTGGGCAGCCGTGTCGCCTAAGTACAGACAGCTGACCATGGGGTTCGAGCAAGCGGATTCATGGGCGACTGATGCTCATAAATGGCTGAACGTCAACTACGATTGCGGGATCGTACTGGTGAAAGATGGAATGGCGATGCGTTCCGCGATGACAATGACGGCAGCATACCTCCAGGCTGGTGCCCTGCGCGAACCGATGTACCACGTTCCGGAGGCTTCTCGAAGAGCCCGCGGAGTGGAACTGTGGGCAGCTCTCAAGTCGTTGGGCCGCGAAGGCCTGTGTTCCTTAGTTGAACGAACCTGCGCATACGCGCAACGACTTGCTGACGCATTTCGCGAGGCTGGCTTCGAGGTGCTGAATGATGTGGTCCTGAATCAGGTCCTGGTTTCTTTCGGAAGTGCGGAAGTCACGCAGAAGGTGATTCGCGCCGTGCAAGAAGAAGGCACCTGCTGGTGCGGCGGGACAGTATGGCAAGGAAAAACCGCAATGAGAATCAGCGTCTGTTCCTGGGCAACTACGGAAGAGGATGTTGAACTCAGCCTGGCCGCAATCTTGCGAATCGGCGGTGCTTTTCGTAGCTAGGCGCTCAGACGTAACAGAGTCGAATCAGCATCGGCCATCAGCGGCTATGCGCCGCGTGAGTGGCGTCCATCTCGGCAAACGTCGGTGCCGGCGAGAGATAAGTGCGGGACAAACGGTCGTGCCAGGTCAGGGCATCTTCGTCCCACATGGCCCACAGAAAACCCATGAAAAAAGTGCCGGCGGAAAGCATATAACCCATGCTCCGCCACAGAAGTTGTCGGGGGGTTGGTGTTTCACCCGCGAAACTGGTGACTTGCAATCCGCGCAGCATCATTCCCGGGGTCGTGCCACCGAAAATCGTAAAGAGAGCAAAATATTGCAGGTACACGATGACGAACGTAGCGATGCAGACGGCGGCGCTTAACTTGCTAAAAGTGAACTGTCCCCCAAGCGAACCAAACAGTGTCAGGAAGCCGCCATATGCAAACAAGAGGAATGCTGCGTCGATCAGTCCGGCGATTCGGCGCTCATCCATCGAGGCGACGGGATAGATGCCGTGAGGTTCCGGACACTCGTTTGCAGAGGATGCCTGTTCGAATCCCTGGTCCGCGTCGGGTGGAACGGACACGTCGATCACCATCCGTGCCTCTTCACGCGGCGCGGCGTTTCGGCCAATAGCTATGGTGAAAGAGAAATCCTCTTCCCCGACAGGCGGGGCGTCAGCAATAGCTACCGAGGATGGGAGCCGCGGATCGTTCGCAGGCTCCTCAAAAGGGAGTTCCGATTGAGCGAGATTGGGCGCAACCTTCCGCCGCCGTGCGCGATACGCTTGAAGGCGTTGCGACAGTTCGCCCCGCCAGGAGGGATCAGAATCGAGGCTGGATGTCGAGGGTGCGTTGTTTCCTTGGGACTTCAGGCCCGGGTTTTCGCGCACACCTGGAGCAGGCTTCGCCGCTTGGGAAGAGAACTCAATCTCCAGAGATGATTCACAGAAACTACAGACGCGTATGCTCGAAGGCAACACAGCGCCACATTGCAGACATGTTTTTGTCACCGGTCGTTTTTGCGCTGCGGACGCGTCCACTCCGGTGAGGAGGGAACAAACCAAGCCTAACACAAACCTGGAAAAGTCAAGCCGGGAATCAAACCCCTGTGTAACTAATCAGGCAGGGCGAGGGAGAGCAATGGGGATAGATAGAGATCTCAGTCTTGCGTCAGGATTCCAACTGCTGCGCGAACATGTCTCGACTAAACGCAATGCGGCGCTCGAGTGTCACCGCCGCAAAGTAGGTACATTTCCCGCGTTCTCTTTCCGTCCAGGTGCGGAGGGATGGAATCATGCGAGCGATGGTTGAGCGAACAAACCCCAGGAGGCCGAAATACGCTCCGACGGCCTGAACCTCATTACGGTCTTCCGGGCGGTCGGGACAGAGCTGCAATAGCTGAACGACACGGTCGAAATCCTCCCCGGTCGCCGTGCTCTTGATGCCGGTCACGTCCTGTACTTCGGCCGACAGGGGATGTTTAACCGAAGCGGCAATAACGGAACGGCAGTAGGACACGAAGAACTGCAGCAGGAAAACCACCGAGAAGACGAGAATGATTGCGGCCATCATCGGGGGATCACCGCAAGGCGCGAAGGTACCAGCCGCGCATCTTCGGGCAATCGCCAGAAGGCGTAAGCCCAGGCCAGCGGAAGGAACGTCGCAAAAACCTGCACCAGTGGGACGAAAACGGTACTCAAGGACGGATAAAGATTCCGAATCGCATAATTAGCAGCAATCAAACTGAAATAGACACCCAGCGAAAGCACCAGCTGGATGAGGCGTGTCCTGGTCTCGCGGAGCTTTAAGATGGCGCCCCATAAAACGTAGGTAAGGACGAGACCAACGAAATAGAGGTTTTGAGAGAGCTCGATAACAAAATGGGTCACCAACTTGGCGGAAGATTGGGCCACGACACTGTAGGTAAACAAGGCCGTCCCGGCCAGCAAGAGCACAGTCCCGAACTTTACGTAACTCTCGGCCTTCAGCTCGCTAAAGACGTGGCTATAAAGTGTGCTTAGTGCGAAGTAGAGGAAGACTGTGAGGACCGCATCCGAGTAGTAATAAAAATACTGATACTGTCTCGAGGAGTAGCCATACTCAGCGAGTATTTTGTATCGCCCAATATCAGATATGACCAGCCCCGCCATGTAAATGTTGAGAAGGAAATATCGGCGGAGCGTCTGTTTTTTGAACGCGCACACCACGACGGCGACTTCGCAGAGTATGTTGACGAACCAGATTAAGTATGCAAATGGACCAGGCACGTAACCTCGCCTATCTTCGCCCCGATCCACGCCCCGCAGGAGTCTTAGTTCAGGCTCCGCGGATTACTGCGTGCTTCTCAATAGGGCGTCGGTGGTGCTGGCGCGCCGCCCGCTCTGTAAGGCGTCGGTGGTGCCGGTGCGCCGCCTGCCTTATACGGTGTCGGTGGTGCTGGCGCACCTCCCGCGGCCATCAAGATGGAACCGTCCGCGTGCGCCGTAACCAACGTCTTCAGGCCCATGGACCCTACTAGGATCAGCATGACAAACAACACTACCGCGAGTTTCCTGGACATATTGCCTCCGGGGATGGATTACACCCGGAGACACTCTATCCCTTATTAAAGGGATGTCAAGTAGCTCGCGCTACGGACCTGTTCCGTATAAGTACACACTTCCCCGGCCTGTCCTTTCGCTGGACATTCGCCCAGGGGGACTTGGCCGTTCGTTCACTACGCGAGGAGAATAAGGTTCAGGACTTCTAGGGTCAACAGTACGGTAGTACTAAGAGACTTGGGACTTTGGGGCAGTCCACCTCAGCTCTGGCTGCAGGCCTACACACTCAATCCTTGCAGAAAATGAACGTGGCTTCCTTTACGTGACGCCTTCGAGATCGCGTGTCGCGCTCGTCTCTCTCCAGGAATGCTTGACACCCTTGCAACCTACTCCGTAGCATTAAGAATTGGCTTCGTGCCGGCGTAGCTCAGTGGCAGAGCGAGGGTCTCATAATCCCTAGGCCGTGGGTTCGATTCCCCCCGCCGGCACCATCAATTGCATGACACTCGGCACGGTGTTCCTCATCCTTGCCCAATTCGAACGACCATTGGGCTATTAATTCTTTGTTTTCCCGGCAATACGACTCGCATCTCGAGAATTGCGTCCGAGCGCAGCGCGGTTGCGCTCCGCCGCCAATCTTGCACGAAGCCTTCTCACCCAATGCTGTTCGTTAGCTGGGCTGAATAAAAGACAACTCACTCGAACAAGGTGTGAGCGAATAAGAGGCGCATTGCATTTTTTGTTCGGGAACCCCCGCGAATCGGTCGGCGGTTAATGTATACTTTGCGCGGTCGGCGTGCCTCTGCCTGATCCGGGACGTCAACTTTCCCAATTTTTGCCGGAGGGTCTCGTGAAGTTCATGCGCTGCGGAAAGCTCTGCCTAGTGCTGTCGCTGGCTTTGTGTTGGGTTTCAACCGCACATGCACAGAAACCTGATTCCGATGAGGATGGACAATTTCGATTTCGTTTTGTTGGGCCACGAATCGGAAACCGCATCGCATCCGTGGCCGGTGTCCCGGGAGATTCCAGCACTTATTACGCCGGTGCAGCTTCCGGTGGCGTATGGAAATCGACTGACGGCGGCAACCGCTGGATGCCTATCTTTGACAAGCAATCCGTTGCAGCGATAGGCGCTCTTGCCGTTGCCCCCTCCAACCCGAGCGTAGTCTGGGCCGGAACCGGCGAGGCTTGGGTGATCCGTGACAGCGACGTGATCGGGAACGGAATTTACAAGTCAACGGACGCGGGGAAGACTTGGACCAATATGGGCCTGGAAGAAACGGGGCGCATCGGCCGAATTATCGTCCATCCCTCGAATCCGGACATCGTCTTTGCTTGCGCGCTCGGACGCGCGACTGGCCCCCAGCAGGAACGCGGCGTTTACCGCACAATGGATGGCGGCCAACATTGGGAACGTGTGCTTTTTGCCGGAGAGAACATCGGCTGCTCCGGTCTTACTCTGGATTCTCACAACCCGCGCGTGCTGTTCGCCGGAATGTGGCAACTCGAAATGCACACTTGGGCCGAGTTTAGCGGTGGGCCGGGCAGCGGAGTCTACGTCTCGCGCGATGGGGGAACAAAGTGGACTCGCATTGAAGAACATGGCCTTCCTCATTCTCCCCTCGGCAAGATCGATGTGGCCGTGGCGCCGACAGATTCGAATCGTGTATTCGCCTTGATCCAAACCAAGGACCAGGGCTCCGTATGGCGATCGGACGATGCAGGTGGACATTGGAAAGCTATCAATCACCAAAGGTCCTTGATTGGGCGTGCCGGATATTACATTCGAATCGCCGTCTCAAGCGGAAATGAGAACGAAGTCCTTGTAGCAAACAGCTCGTTCCATCAATCACTCGATGGCGGTTTAAATTTTCAGGAAGTGCGTTGGGGTGGAGACACTCACGATATCTGGATTGATCCCGCCAATCCCGACCGTTTTGTAATCACGGACGACGCCGGTTTGATTATCACTACCGTGCACGGCCGCGGCTTCCATCGAGTCCAATTGCCCATAGGCCAGATGTATCACGTCGACGTCGACAATCAGACTCCCTATTATTTTTACAGCAACATGCAGGACGACGGAAACATGCGCGGCCCAAGCGTGCCCATCGATTCGCAAGAAACCGGCTGGGATCACAGAATGGGTGGATGTGAATCCGGCTTTACGATCCCCGATCCCGCTGATCCCAACGTCGTATGGGCTACCTGCTATGGCGATGAGGTCACCCGATGGGATGCGCGGACCAAGGAAGCTCGCTCCGTCAGTCCGTACCTGCATACGATTGACGCTGCCCCGAATGACCTGAAGTATCGCTGCCATTGGACTCCTCCCCTGGCAGTTGATCCCTTCGATCACAACACGGTCTACTACGGCTGCCAGGTAATTTTCAAAACAACGAACGGCGGCCAAACCTGGACAGTAACCAGTCCTGATCTTTCAACGCAGGATCCCACTCGCATCGTTCCCTCGGGCGGGATCGTTGGCGACAATCTCGGTCAATTCTATGGAGAGGTTGTATTCGCGATTGCACCTTCCAAGATTCAGAAGGGACTCATCTGGGCGGGCACCAACGACGGTCAGATTTGGTACACCAAAGATGGCGCTTCCTCTTGGACGAATGTCACCAAGAATATTTCAGGACTCCCTGCGTGGGGAACTGTCGCCAGCATAGCGCCTTCCAATTTTGATCCAGGCACCGCATACGTCGCGGTCGATTTTCATCTGATGGACAACCGCGATCCTTTCATTTACAAGACCACTGACTTTGGCAAGACCTGGAAACAGATTTCCGCAAATTTGCCCAAGCATCCTCTGGCTTATGTGCGTTCCATCGTCGAAGACCCCAACTGCGCGGGTCTTTTGTTCGCTGGTACCGGAAACGGCCTTTTCTATTCGCTCGACGACGGAGGCCACTGGACGGCATTCCAGTCCGGCCTGCCTCACGCCCCCGTGACCTGGGCGGTCGTGCAGAAAGAGTTTCACGACCTGGTGATCTCCACGTATGGCCGGGGCCTCTACATTTTTGACGACATTACCCCTCTCGAGCAGATGGCGAAAAACCACACGGATGCTCCGGCGGTTCTCTTCGCGCCGCGTTCCGCGTATCGATTTGTCCATGGCGGCCAGGCCATGCTCAACTTTTCGCTGAAGTCGGCGCCGAAAGACCCGGTGCAACTGGAAATCCTGGATGCGGACGGCAAGCCCATTCGGACACTGAAAGCGAAGGCCCACGCGGGAATCAATCGAGTGAAGTGGGACTTGCGCCATGAATCGCCGCGATTGGTTGCGCTGCGGACGGTCTCTCCCGATAATCCGCATATTTGGGATGAACCTCGTTTTCGCGACGCCGACTCCCGGCCCATCACGCACTGGGGAATTCGCCCGGCCGAGGTGGGCCCAATTGCCGCGCCGGGAAAATACTCCGTCCGTTTAACCGTGGCAGGACAAACCTTTACGGAGCCTCTCACCGTGCTGCGCGACCCGCGGGTGCCGACCCCGGAGGAGGAAATCCAATCCTCTGTGAAAACGCAACTGCGCATTCGAGATGACATCACCAGCGTCTCGGACACCGTCAATCAGATCGAATGGCTGCGTAAGCAACTTGAAGTGATCGAAACCATGCTGCGCCCTCCAAAGAAGAAAGAAAGAGAGAGGCCGCCCTTCGCCGAACCGGACGACTTCGAAGAACCAGAGTCCGCGCCGGCGCAAGACGAGGCGCAAACAAAACGCAAAGCGGATTTGCTCAAGACCGTCGAGGAAATGGACAAGAAACTGCAACTTATCGAGTTCAAGCTCGTGTCCCCCTCGGAAGTCAACAGCGATGACAAGTATTACGTCGAGGCCTACAAGGTTTACCTGAACTTGATCTGGCTTAACGCCGAAGTAGGCTCTGGAGGCGGCGACGTTGCCGGCGGCGCCGACTTCGCTCCCACCGACGCGGAACTGCATTTACTGCAAACAATGGAGAAGGATCTGACCGGAGCCCTCGAGGAGTACAAGAAGCTTATGGCTGACGATCTCCCCGCGTTCAATCACACTCTCTCGGAAAACAAGGTGGCCGCCGTGGTTGCCGCCTCCTCCGCAGCACCATCGGTGGAGGTTGGCAAATAACGAGACCGTGCCTTTTTTGTCTCCTCCGTGCGTTTTGATTGACACAATCACAATTGGTTGTGCAGGATGGCAAGCCAAGTGGCCGACCTCCGCCCAATTTCTTCTTTGCTTCCGGCAATTGTGTATGTGAACCCCGCGTCAGGCGGGGGGCTCGCACGCTCCCTCCAGCCGCGAGTTCAGCAAGTTTTCGATACCGCAAAAGTTCCCGCACATTTTATCTTCACCGCGAGTACCCACGACCTTGAGGCGCGTGCGCGGGCTGCGATCAAAGGTGGCAGTCGACTGATCCTTGCCATGGGCGGAGACGGTACGGTTCAAGCGCTAGTAAACGCGGCGTGCGGCAGCGAAGTCGTCCTTGGGATTTTACCCGCAGGCGGCGGCAATGATTTTGCCGCTAGCCTCGGGTTACCGGAATCCCCGGTTGCCGCTGCGCAGGCAATCCTGCGAGGGTATTCGAAGCGAGTGGATCTTGCGCGGGCGCGTACAGCGGATGGCAAACTCCGCCTCTATCTCGGCGGAGGCGGCGTGGGAATCGATGCGGAAGCTGCACGGCATGCAAGCGGAGTGTTTCGCCACTTGCCAGGCAGATCACGCTACGTTGCCTCGGCACTCCGGGCATTGTGGGGTTACAACCCGATCGGCGTAAGACTGGATTTCCCCGGAAGCGACCGGCCTCCACTAGAGGCAAAGTCTCTTCTGGCTGCCGTTCTAAATACTCCAACTTACGGTTCGGGGATCAGAATTGCGCCTGATGCGCTGCTCGACGATGGCTTTCTCGATGCCGTCCTAGTGGAAGAGCTTAACCTCATACAAATTTTGAGGATACTGCCACGAGTCTTGAAGAGCGGCGAACTGCGTACCCTTCGAATCAAGCGGGCACGCGCACGAACTGTGAAGCTCACCACGGATCGACCCTGCATGTTTCACGGCGATGGCGAGATTCTGGGACCAACACCGGTGGAAATCGAAGTCGTCCCTCAATCCCTGCAGGTACTTGTGCCAGCGCAGCACTGAATCCCGACAATTCTGTTTGCGTCAAATTTCAGGGCGTATTCTTGTGGAATACCTTGCGGCGAATGTCCGGCCAGAATTCCTTCAACTCATTCGAGAGGCCATCGTAGAGGATCAGGAACGCAAACGTCGTGGCGTTCCTCGATGCCGTGCGATCCTCGGGTGGGTGATAGATATTGGACATCGCCGCTGCGACAGCGTTGCCAACTGATTCCGAGTAATTGAACCGATCGTGCCCCGAGTCCGTCCGCGTGACGAACAGCCGATTCACAGCGTGATAGGCACGGCGCTTGAACCCGCCTCTCGCCATTTGATAGTAGCGGGGATCTTCGCGTAGGAGGCTAGGGAAAACAGCGGTCGTCATATATGTCCCGATGCTGTTATCGGCAAACGAAGCGCCATACCGCTTCCCGTACGCAGCCCAGCCTTGTCCCCACGAAGGGGGGTCGTTTTTAGCCTGGGCTATGGCGGAGAGGATGCCATTGAAAGGATATGCGCCCCAGTCGAACACACCGGCGGTCGCGAGATGGAACTTTTGTCCCGGGGTCAGTGGCAGGAGGTTCTTGGAAGTTTCCACAGTGCCGTAATTGGGAAGCACTTCGAAAATGCGGTCGTTGACCGTGCCCGTTTCCTTTTCGAGCTTGCTCTTGCCGATGGCGTCATTCGACTTCTTTTTGTCCGGATCATCCTTCCCCTCTTTGGCTTTGTCTGCCTGGGAGTCGGCTGGAACGGGCGTGGGCGGCTGCGGTTGCTGCCCCACAGCCGCGGGGACGGCAAACATGACTGCGATCAAGATTCGGAGAAACAACTGGCTCGGTCTCCCAAGCATGCAATTCATACGAAACACGAATCCTTTCCTGGGAGATCCGGTATACGAAGTCTAAACTGGCCACTTTCCAGAAACCAAGGCTTGCGGCTTAGATTCGCTTCGCCGATAAATGGTTTCATCTGTATAGCGTCAGCTTGAGTCGCACGTGGGAATGCAACTTCTGCCGTGTCCCGTTGGGGAACAGCGCTGACTGCTTGCACCACACGGCCAAGCGCTCTATCTGCTTCGGGGGTATGTATGCGGTTGAAGTCAACTTATCCCCGAGCTTACAAAAGGATTGCGCGAGCCTCTTCCGTCAGCCTTTCTTTTTTTCGATTTTCAGGTTCAGCGTGATGTCTTTGCGGCTATCAAAACTTGAAACGGTATGCGTCGCCGATTTGCCGTCATCTTTTTCTGCGTGGAGTTCGTAGTCCGCATTTGGATCCAGCCCGCTAAACCGGTATTTCCCCGTATTGTCCGTGTACGAGCTTCGAACCACGTTCGTTCGCGTGTTCTTGAGGAAAACCACGCTTTCCGAGACGAGGTTATCGGACTTATCCAACACCACTCCGTGCACGGTGCGGAGCTGCGCTTCGCGTTTGGCGTCCTGCGCGACGGCAGTTATGGTCACAAACGCCAGGATCACCGCCAACCACATGAATCGTACCGGAGCTTTCATTTTTTCTCTCCTTCTGGCTCCATTCGAAATACAATCCGCGCTTCTCCCAGGCCTGTCTTAGCATCCAGCATCCGCGTCTGGTCCGCGAACCCCTTCATGTGCACCACCATCTCATACTGTGAGCCCTGCGGCACGCGGATAGCAAACTCACCCCGCGAATTCGTCGAGTCATCCCAGCGAAACCTTTTCTCCGTACTCCTGCGAATCCTCAACTGCACTCCCGGAAACGCATATCCTTTTGGATCAAAAACCGTCCCGATGACTAGAAAATCATTCGCATGACTGTGTTTTTGTGTCTTCTTCGCCGCGGACGTTGAAGTCCCTACAGGAGGAGCCGTCTGCGGCGCCTGAACTGCGGAATCTTGGCTTCGCGAAAAGCTCGGATTCGCGGGAGCCAGTAAGACTGCCAATCCAGTAAGGACTATCCATCGCGGACTTATCATGAGTCCACTCCCTTTCTATTGGATGCCAATGTCGAGGATTGGGGATGCTGAACGCGCTGGGCGAAACTGGTTACTCCTCGTCGTCCTCTTCTTCTTCGTCTTCCTCGTCCTCATCGAGAAGGTCGCCGTTCTCTCCGGCCTCTTCTTCTTCATCTTCCTCTTCGTCATCGAGGTCGTCGGATATGAGGTTCAGATGCACGGGATGCGTCTGCGAGACCTCGAGTTCGGACTCACACTCGGGACAACTCAGGATTTCACCTTCTTCGACCTCGTCTTCATCGACATCGATTTCGGTGGAACATTCAGGGCAGCGGATCACGGCTCCATCCTCCGTAGAAATGTTCGCAGGGCGGGGCCCCACAGATTGTGCCGCCGCCACCAAGGCGTATTATATACCGCGTTGTCCCAAGTCAACTCTTATGCGCGGGGCGGCTGCTTCGATTGTAAACCGCGCCAGGGCCGATTTCCTAAAGTGACTCTCTCCCGCGAGTATCCCGACCGTCCGGTGGTTGGTGTTGGCGGCGTAGTCATCGAAAATAGCCGCGCGCTACTGATACGCCGTGGCAGCGAACCTCTTCGTGGCGAATGGTCCATTCCTGGCGGGACCCTTGAGCTTGGGGAATCCCTGCAGCAAGGCGTGGCTCGCGAGTTGCTGGAAGAAACGGGTCTTGAAGTTCGAGTGCTGGACCTTATAGAAGTCTTTGACCGGATATTTCCGCCGGACGCGCCTCAACTCCCCCTAACCAAACAAAACCCCCGCTTCCATTTCGTGATTGTCGATTATTTGTGCGAGCGTATTGGCGGCGAGCCACGCGCAGCAAGCGATGTTACCGACTTGTCATTCGCGAGACAGGAAGAGCTTGTTCAATACCACCTTAGCGAAACAGCCACGCGGGTTCTAAACAAAGCCTTCGCCATGAACCGTGCGCGGGGCCTCGCTCGCTGATCTTTCGAAGGCTAGCACACGGCTCCGTTCTCATCACGGTGTCTTGGCGATTTCTGTCTTGCCGATTTCTATGCTTCCGTTGGAATCCGTCAATTGTAGTTGGCAGCCTCCGGCGCCGATCGTCCCGTTCAACGAGTCTCCGCCCAGGTTTCCTGTCGCAGTAACCGGCAGCTCGGAAGAAACTCTTCCAAACGAAGTGCGGGCTGCAACGTTGTAGCCAACGCCATCCGGGATACGAACGTGTATGGATGAGAAGGAAGTCTTCAAGGAAATATCGCGGCAGCCGTTAGCGGGACGCATCGCGGTCACGGAGATTGCACCGTTTTGATTGTCCACGCGGATGCGCCCTCCAACCGACTCCAGCGTAACCCCCGCGAAAGACGTCGTGACGCCTGCATCTCCTTTGACGTTCCGCGCCGTCACCGAACCGTTGCTGTTTTCGGCGGTCAGATTGCCGTTAATGCGTTCCGCCAGAATGCTGCCAAAGCTGGTTTTCGCGTAAGTGTCCGCTCCGATGTCCGCGAGCGTTATGGCCCCATTTCCAGTCACTGCGCGAATCCCCTTGGGTACGTTCGCCGCATCAATGGCCCCAAAAGAGGATTTGAGAGTCACGATTCCCCGGACGTCGCGCACCATGATTCTTCCGTTCGACGTTTCCGCATCCAGGCTGCCACTGAGATTTTCCAGCTCTAGGTTGCCGAAAGAGTCCCGGATTGTGACGGAGCTTCCCGTCAGTCCGCTTGCTTTGACACGTCCGTTATTGGTCGTACAGTTCACGCGGCCCTTTACGTCGCTGAAAGTGACATTGCCGAAGCTATTCGTGATCTCCGCCCCGCCTGCAACTGTCGAAAAGTCAACATTGCCATTGTTGTCATGGATCGAAAGGTCCCCGCGAATGCTACGGGCGTCCACGCTCCCGAACGAGGTTGTGATCGTCGCGGAACCCGCATCGGCAAGGGTGACGGCGCCGTTGCCGCCCGTCATAGTTACCGTACCCTGAACATTTCTCACGGTGATGCTGCCGAAGCGGTTCCGCACATCGAGCGTACCCTTCACGTCGGTAACCTGGACGGACCCGTTGTTGTCATTCACCGTGGAATTTCCAGCGGCCCCGGTGAGCTCGATGCTGCCGAAGGAATTGTTCAGTCGCGCCACGCCCGCATCATGCATGGTGATCGAGCCATAGCTGTTGTCCACATCCGCGGTGCCGTGAATGCCGGTGGAAATCGAGCTTCCAAAACTGTTCTTCACGTAGAGCGGCGCATCGGCGGGCATGGCGATGTCATAGTTCACGGAATAGGACGAACGCTTGCTGATATGAAACCAACTCTTCTCTTCTTCAGGGTAGACCGTCCGGATCCGCACACCCTCGCTGGTTTGTTCCACCTCAATCTTGATCTGCTGCACGAAGGACTCTGCTTCGTCATGCGAGCTGGCTTGTGCGCGGATGGTGGCGGAGATTTTTACGTCTCGTCCGGACCCACCATGGACCTTTACCTCCCCAAACTTGTGCTCGACACGAACCGACTGGCCGGCGCCCAGTGTCAGGCTCTTCTCGAAATTACGTGTGACTTCTTCCTGAGCTCTGCTTCCCGCCGCTGACGCGGGAATCGCGGCGATCAAGAGAATAGCTGCAAACAGGCCTGCCGCGCGCCCAACGCGCTGTCGGTCCACGAATCGATTCGACTCAAACAACTTCATCGTTTTTCCTCCAAGATATCTTCAAGCGTTTGCTGTTTCTCCTGATACATCGCCAGTAGTTGTTGCCGAACATGCGCATTGGATGGGTTCATGCCTGTCTGAGCGCGAAGGTCGTTTATCGCGCTATCCAAGACGAGCAACTTCTCGCGATAGTTTGCCTGCAAAGGTGTCGTGGGATTCTCCAGTTGCGGCTTCGCTTGCGCGGCGAGTTTGTCAATTGCCCGTTCGTAGGCGGCTTGGGCTCGTTCCACCTCTGCGAGCGCCGGGCTCTTCAAAAGAGACTGGTCTCCTTGCACGACCGGCGGCGTTTGGCGATGTATATAAATCCAGCCCGCGGAAGCCGTCAGGATCAACACTAGGACAGCCGCCGCCGCAGTTTGAAGCCGGAGAGGGAAAAGTCGGCCGAAAGACAGCCAGCCCCATCCCTCCGAATGACGGTCTTGAGCGGCCGCTTGCTCTACGAGCGCTCGTTCGATGCGCGGCCAAAGAGAAGGTGTATCGGAGTACTCGCGCATTTCCACTGCCGCGCCACTGAGCGCTCTCCAGCTTCGAAGTTCTTCGCCGCAGGCATCGCAGATGGTGGCGTGTGCTTCGAGTGCCGCCCATTCGTCCGGCGTGCCCTCCGCAAGAATTTTGTCCCGATCTTCGCATTTGATATTCATGGTCGTTTACCGTACTCCCGTGGCGCTGTTCCCCCGCGGAGGTTCGAGCACCTGGCGAAGATTTCTCTTCGCTTGAAAAAGCGTATTCTTCGAGGCCGTCTCCGTAATCTCTAGGATTCCCGCGATCTCCGCGTGGTGAAAGCCTTCCACTTCATAAAGCAAAAAAACGTCGCGCTGGTGTTTCGTCAGAGTAGCCAATGCGCGTTCCAGCGCCATGCGCAGCGATGGATGCGCTGCGGGAGCGCGGGGCTCTGGCCGCAGCGAATCCTCGTTCTCCTCGTTCGCCACTTCCTTCTTTCGCACGCGCCTTCGCCGCGCATCGTAACAAGTGTTGATGAGAATCCGGTACGTCCACGTAACAAAACTGGATTGGCCGCGAAAAGTCGAGATGCTTCGTTGAACTTTCAAAAAGGTTTCTTGCACTGCGTCTTCGGCGTCGATGACGCTGCCCAGGAGATTGCGAGCTACGTTTTTCATGCGCGCGCCGTGTAGCGCATAGAGCCGCTCGTAACCGCCCAGATCGCCAGCCCTGCAGCGCGCCGCCAACACTGCATCTTCAGATGCCGCACCTGTCAGTGCGGCACCCGGTACGGTCTGACTGGGGCGGCCTGGAAGGTCTTCGGAAGGTTCCACTCGCATCTCCCGTTCGCGCGGCACGGAAGAGATTCTAGCCCCCCAGCGCAGCGCAAGTCCCATTGATCCCATTCCTCGCTCCTGGGATATAGACGCTGGAGAGAGGCCAAAGGTCAGGGCAGGACAATCGCACTGAGCAGCAATGACTTACTGGAGGGATGCTAAAAGGCTGATTTCAGAGGTGATACTCGAGGCCGGGTAGAGACCTAGATAGATCTTCTTATGCAAAAGGCTGTTTTCATGCCCGACGATGAGGCGAGTCTCCGGGTCGTCCTCGGTGATCAGCAGGCGCAGGCCGCGCACGTTTTTCGGCACGTCAAAAACAAGATTGGTTGTGAACGATTCGCCTGGCCGCATCGGCCGCCTCAATGATTCCTGCTCGCCGGTCTCGCGGGCTAGTTCCGCTTCGCCTTCCGCCGATACCGAATAAGCGTTCCCCTCGCTGTCGACGAGCACGACGCGCCGGGCGTTCGGTGTAAGGGACCCGTTCCCGCGTTGCGGCGAGATGGTGTGTTCATCAAACCAGACCTTCAGGCGAACGACGACAAATTGGCCATGCGCTGATGTTTGCTTCATCTCCGGACCGAGCGTGCCGGTCGCTTGCACTCCGGAAACGGAATAGCCGATGTGGCAATCAAGCTCGCAAAAATATTTCCATCCTCCCGGGGGAACCACTTTTTCATTGCTGGCAAGGGAGACGCTGCAGAGCAAAAGCAGATAACACACGGTGACGAGGAGCGCACCGCCGCCGCCAATTTTGGCTATCAACTTGGAACGGCGCACCGCGCCAACGAGCAGGACCAGAACGCTGGCGCCAGTGGCGAGCACGGCTCCGAGAAAAAGCAGCACGACGATCGGAGCGAAGTGAGGGGTCGATTCAGCCATGTTCCATGCTCCCTTCGAATGAAGCTACCCGGCAATTGCGTCGGGCAGCGCGCCGCGAGTTCTCTCGCGCCTGCCAAATTCCTGTATCGCGCCTTCCAAGTCTGCCACCGTGAAATCCGGCCATCGTTTCGCCAGAAAGACGAATTCGGCGAACGCGCACTCCCACAAGAGAAAATCAGAAAGCCGCTGCTCCCCGCCAGTTCGGATCAGCAGATCCACTTCCGTAGAGCCGCCGCGGAGGACTTCCGCAAGGACGTTCGAGAAGGATTCCGGCGAGAGTTCCGTGACTTTGTAAAAGCGGCAGGCGGCATGGTAAATGGCTTCCCGCGCGGAATAATCGATTGCCAGACGAAGATGGAGCCGCTTGCCACATGCCGTTGCGAACTCGGAATCCGCAATGGCTTGACGCAATGTGGCGGGAATCCGGTCGCGCCGCCCGATCACGCTCAGCCGTACGCCCTCCTCGACGCAATGCGAGGTCTCCACCAAAAGGTATTCGTGCAGAAGGCGCAGGATGGCGTTGACCTCCCCTGCAGGACGCTTCCAATTCGCCGATGAGAGCGCAAAGAGAGTAAGCGTGTGGATTCCCAGCCGAGGCGCCGCCTCGATGATTCGCCGGGCAGACTCGGCTCCGGCGCGATGTCCGGCGGAGCGCGGCAATCCGCGCGACGTGGCCCAGCGGCCGTTTCCGTCCGAAATGATGGCCACGTGCAGACCTGGATCTACGATTGTCTCCGGAGGTGCGGTCATCCGGTGTTGCATGGTGAGAGGTAGCATTGTTGTTTCTTTCTCCGCCGCGTGGAAAGTATTGCAAACTACTCTATGGAACAAAGCTTACGAACAAAAAATTTTGCCTTCTAACCTTCACGAGTCGCACGGATCAGCGCTTCCATGTGATTCAAGTAACGCTCCAGGGCGCGGCGGCCGGACGCCGTTAGACGGTATTCCGTCTTGGGCAGCCTTCCATCAAAGGATTTCGTGCATACAATGTAATCCGCTTCTTCCAGTTTGCGGGCGTGGACGCTCAGATTGCCGTCCGTTGTCTTGAGGAGAGCCTTTAATTCGTTGAACGTCAGCGAGCGGTTTACGGCCAGGGCGCTCACAATCCCAAGCCGGATTCGCTCGTGGATGAGCCGGTCCAAATCCGGAGAAACTGCTTCGTGCGCCGTCCCGCGCACCGCAGCCAGCGAAGAATCCCGCTCTCTGCCGCGCTCAATCCGTTCCTTGTGTGCTGCCGATGACTTCGCCATGCTAGTTCCTTTTATCCCCCGTGATGCCGCGCAATCCAAATTCCGAACCCGACTTGCAGCACTCCGAATCCCACCGCCATAAACGCGTCTCCCCAGGCAACCGGCGCGAATAGCGCCCCCGCTCCAAGACTCATCAAGCAGAAACCCATAACTGGAACAACGCGAACGGAGAATGCGCCGCCCGTAACAATGGCGGTTCCATATAGAAGCAGCCATACCCCCGGAAGGACGGCCGTCGCTCCGGCCAGGTAGAGAGCAAACGTCAATAAGCCCCCAACGATGATCGGTGGTGCAAAGCTGAGCAGGAACTTCCGGCCTGGGCCGGAGAGCAGAGTTGAATTCGCGCGATGCGCTTTGGTCGCAGCCGCTGGTGCGGCAATGGCGACTGCCACAAAAGCTTCCACGAGCCAAACTGCGAGCCACGCGCGTGGCGAAGATTGGCGCGCCGCAAGGAAGGAAGCGGCCAGCGCCGTAATGCCCATGGCCACGCCGCCCCATCCGGGCACGGCTGTAAACTCGGCGGCGCGCTCCATCGTTTCGCGGATGTATTGGAGATGATCGGCGGCGCGGGCGTCTATGGGTATGGGTTCGCGCTTGGTAGAACGGAGTGGGCCGGCGGCAAGCATGGAGGCAGCCTAGCAAGAAACCGCGGCTCTGTCAAGTACTTTGTATTGCAAAGTTAATCCGCGCCTTTGGTTCTCAAGCTTGCCTGGGATACCGCCCACGAATCGCATTCCAGCGAATTGTGAACACGTCGACAAACATTTGAATGCTGTCTCGCAGCATGTTCACTTTGGTCGCCGGCGAATGCCCCCATCGTACGGGGATTTCCACCGTCCGCAGTCCGTGGTGTCTAGCAAGGTAAAGCAATTCCGGGTCGAACCCGAAACGCTCGATGCGTTGCTGCTCGAACAGGATCTGGCAGCGCTCGCGCCGGAACGCCTTGAACCCGCATTGCGTATCCACGAACGGAAGCCGCAGGATCACGCGCACAATCGTGTTGAAGACGATCCCTGCAAACTCCCGAAAGCGGGACTCATGGACGGTAATGAGGCTCCGGTCGAGCGCCCTTGACCCGATTGCTACATCGTAGTTCTCCATAGCCTCGATGAGTTTCGGAGCCTCCTCGATCGGCGCGGAGAGGTCAGCATCCGTAAACAACACCGCGCGCCCGCGCGCCTCCAACATTCCTCGGCGCACGCTGAAGCCCTTGCCGCGGTTCACGCCGTTCGAAATAACCCGAAGGCTTGGAAGCGTCTTCCGAAAGGATTCCGCCACCTCCGCCGTGCGATCTTTCGAGCCATCATCGACCACAAGAATCTCAGTTTCTCTACCCAGGTTGGGCAAAAAGCCCGCTATCCGTTCGAGGGTTACTGGGAGCCGCAATGCCTCGTTGTAAGAGGGGATTACGATCGAAAGGTCAGGGATCGGGGAACTCATCGTGCCGGTGGTTCCTTCCATCCGTAGTAGCCGACGAGCGGCACAAATCGGCATGATTCCATTGTGCGCGTGTCAAATGTATTCCCGTGCCGCTCGATATAATGCAATTCCTGATTTTCAGCGTCACCGACGGGCACGATCAGCCGGCCACCTTCCGCAAGTTGAGAACGAAGCGGCTCCGGAACGGAAGGCGCCGCTGCGGCAACCAGAATTGCGTCGAATGGGGCAAGTTCCGGGAGACCCAGCGTACCGTCGCCACAGTGGACATGCACATTCGGAAATCCAAGTCGCTCCAGCCGCGCGGCGGCGGCCGCGGCAAGTTCCGATCGGGATTCGACGGTAAAAACTATTCTCGCAAGGTGCGCAAGAATGGCGGCTTGATACCCGCACCCCGTCCCGATCTCCAAGACGCGTTCTTCGCCGGTTAGACGCAACGCCGCGGTCATTGCGGCGACGATGTACGGCTGCGAAATCGTCTGCCCTTCCCCGATGGGCAAAGGCGCGTCTTCATAGGCTCTGGGGCGAAATTCCTGGGGCACGAACTCCTCGCGTTTCACGTCCCTCATCGCCGCCAGCACTCCGCAATCCGTCACCCCGCGCTGGCGCAATTGCTTCTCGATCATTTCAGCCCGTTGCATGGCGAACTTGTCCGCCACGGAGCCGCCCAGCGAAGTATCATCAGCTTCGTTGTTGCGAAATACTTTCACCTTATTCGCTTCTCCCCTTCCAGTCTTGCTTCGCGGCGTCCGCTCTTTCTCTAAGCGTGCGAGAGCGCATTCGCGTGTTTTTCCCACGCTCTGGTCCCGAGAATCTCGGCGATTTGGGCAATGGCCAGGTCACATTCTTCTTCGCGATTGTAGAAATGTGGGGAGAGCCTCACGCCCGCTTTCGGTCGGTAGTCCACGAGAATTTCTCTCGCGAGCAACTCGCGGCAAACTTCCGCGGCATGCGGACAGTCGACAGAAATCGTGCCGGCGCGCTCGGCGGGGCTCTCCGGCGTGTTCACACGCCATCCCTTTTCCCTCGCGGCATCATACAGACGAGCAGTCATTCGTTTCGATTTTTCGCGAATCGCTTCTATCCCCGCACTGTTCAGAATATCCAGCCCTGGCCGGCACGCATACAGCGCTGGAATGTGCGGAGTCCCGTTCAGGTAGCGGAAAGAATCCTCGCGCGCATCGATGGCCCCGGTCTCGAACGCAAACGGGCGCCGGTGGGCAATCCAGCCGGCGATCGCAGGACGCAGCTTCGCGCGCAAGTCTTCGCGCACGTACAGATACCCCACGCCGGGGCCGCCGCATAGCCATTTGAGCACCCCGCCGACCGCAAAATCCGTTCCCAAGCCGCGAACATCAATCGGAATCGTCCCCGCAGCCTGGAACAGATCCAAAATGACGTGCGCCCCCACCCGATGCGCCTTCTCGATGATCGCGCGGGCATCCACGATATAAGCGCTCCGAAAGAGCACCTGCGAAATCGGCACCAGTAGCGTGGTTTCGTCAATTGCCGCGAGGAACTTGTCCAAATCGATCCGCACTGGATCGCTGCTGGGAACAAGTTCGACCCGCGCCCCGTTGCGGCGTTGCTCGTGATAAAAGTACTGAATCGACGGAAATTCCAGATCCGTCATCACTACCTTGTTCCGTGGACCACGAAAATCAAAACAGGAGCTGATCACCGCCTGGATGAGCGTGACGTTTTGATGCAGTGAAATCTCTCCCCGCTTCGCACCGATGAGTGGAGCGATCTTGTCGCCAACTCCAACGGCCATCTCCCACCAGCCTTCTTCCCACGCGCGCACTCCGCGCTCGCCCCAGGAGTCCGCATACGCCCGCATTTCGTCATACACGCCTCGAGGCATCGCCCCCAGCGAATTGCTGATCATATAGGTCGTTCGCTCCAGGATCGGAAATTCGCCTCGCCACTTCAGCAGTTCATCCATTTTGTAGAGCTCCACCGGGATACTTCAGGGAATGGAACCTTCTCCAAACAAGGTAGCACACCGAAATGAACGCAAGCCAGGGAACTCCCGCGACCAGAGTGATGCGTAATCCCGGAACCCACCAAGTTGAGATGAGCACCGCTGTCAGTGCCGTGAGTCCGAAAGCGGAACTCCATGGGCCGCGCGGCGCAAATCGGATTGGCTGGCTGGCCCATTTAGCGGAGCGGCGCCGAAACACAAGATGCGTCACGAAAATCATCTGCCATACGAAAATCCCGCCCAGGAACGCCGACCCCAACATGTAAACGTATGCCTTCGCGTGAAACCAGTGATCCACAAAGAGCGCGGCGAACATTCCCGCGCTGGATATCAGAAGCGCCGGGACGGGCGTTCCTCGCTTGCTCAATCGTCCCAGCACCACCGGCGCGTAGCCGCCGCGCGACAGAGAAAAGAGCATCCGCGCCATTAGGTATAGATTACAGTTGACGCTGGAGAGCGCGGCCGTTAGCACTACGAAATTCATGATTCCCGCGGCCGCTGGAACTCCCACCGTCTCAAAGACACGCACGAAGGGGCTTTCCCCCAGCCCGACCTCGTTCCACGGCACGATTCCAACAACAACCGCAAGCCCTCCCACATAGAAAAGCCCCATACGTCCCAGCGTCCAGCGCAAAGCTCTTGGAAGCGCGGTCGTCGGATCTTTTGCCTCACCGGATGTTACCGCCACGATCTCAACTCCAAGAAAACTGAAAATCGCCATCGCTACGCCCAGGCCGACTCCTTGCCACCCGTTCGGAAAAAATCCCCCATGCCCGGTATAGTTCGATGTTCCGATCCGTGGAACTCCAAAGCCCAGCAGCAGCGCTGCGCCGAGAATCAGGAACACGGAGATGGTCAGCACCTTGATCATCGCGAACCAATATTCGAATTCTCCAAAGCTCGCCACGCTTCGCGCATTTACATACACCAGCGCCGCGGAAAAGCCGGCTATCCACATCCACGAAGGCACATTCGGAAACCAGTGCCTGCAATAAATCGACGCAGCCACCACCTCACTGCCCGTGGCGATTACCTGAGCAAGCCAATATGAATAGCGCATGGCAAAGCCCGCCCAGGGATGCACGTAAATTTCCGCATGCACTCCGAACGATCCTGCCACGGGATGCGCAACGGTCATTTCTCCCAGCGCCCACGTCAGGCACAGGGCAATCGCCGCTGCCGCCAGATAACTGAAAATGACTCCAGGTCCAGCGAGTTTCACGGAGATGGCGCTGCCGAGGAAAAGCCCTGTTCCGATCGCTCCGCCGATAGCAATCATGGAAAGTTGCCGTGGCGTCAAATTCCGGTGGAGGCCCGCTTCTCGATCGATGATTTCCGCCTGGACCGATGCGTCCGCCGAGGCCATGCCAGCACTCGCAGTGGTTGTGTCCGCCATGCCGCGGCATGGTAGCAGAAAGCCTCTTCCGCTGTGAGTATTCCACCTGAACGGACGGCCAGTTAAACGACAAGCACGCCTGTACCGCGTGAAGGGCTCCTACTGTGGCGGCATTTCTTACAATCGCACGAGTGGCGGAATGCCCCTGGAATAGTCGCCGCGCAGGAAGTGAGGAAGTTATGAAGGCGGTCTTAGCTCTCATTATTATTTACGTTGGAACTTTTTTTCTCGCCATTCAGGGCGCATCGCAAAACTCCGTGAGTGCGGCGCCACAGGGCTCGGGAAGCCAGGACCAGGCAAGTCCAGCGCAGGCAAAGCCCATCGACCCCGTCAAGGACGCCGACATTCGCTCCCTCATGGAATTGATTGGTGTGCGCGATCAGGTGCAGGACGCCGTTAATAATTCAACGGAGCAGTACCGCGAAAAATTACTCGCCACCGTTCCCAATAACGACAAAGGCCAGGCCTTCGTGACTTCTTTCGTGGAAAGCTACCAGAAAAAATTTGATGTGGATCAGTTGACCGAACAGCTTGTCGCCATCTACGACAAGCACTACACGGACGAGGATATCAAGAACTTGCTGCAGTTCTACGGTTCCCCGGCGGGACAGAAGGTCGCTGCGGAAATGCCCAAAATCGCCCGTGAAATCCAGGCAGCCAGCCGCGCGACTGGTGCCAGGGCAGCCAAGGAGACTCTGCAGGCGTTGAAAGCGCAAAATCCGGGAATCGGCCAATCTGCGCGCCTTGGCAACGGTCCTCGCCGCTGGCAAGGTGGCCGGGGGCAACAGGCGCAATCGCAGCAAGCCGCGCAACAACCCGATCCCCAGCAGCCCTAGAAACGGATGGGGTTGGCCGGGGACTCCTACTGAAAGTGCTTCTTGATTTTGATGTCGATGCCGAACGTCCCGTTCTGATCTCGAAGTGCCACTATCGAGATGTTCCTGTCGAGGTTGTATTCCACCTGAATGACCTGCTGTTGCGTCGATCCCACGTTCGAAACATAAGTGATGGTCAGATTGCGTGTCACTTGTTGCTGCACGGTCACGCGCGCCGCGGCGTTCTGAGAGGAGCCCGTCGAACCGACTTCCGCCAAGCCGGGATCCACGCGGAACCGTGTGATTCCAAACAACCGCTCCAGCCGCCCGCCCACTTGGCTCGACACGGCTTCCGAGAGAATCGCTGAGGCCCCCGACGAAGCACTTTGCGTTCCGCTTGTCCCGCCTCCTCGAATGCTCGCCTCTGAGCTCGTCTGGCCCAGCGCGAGCAGCGTGATGATGTCGTTCGCAGGCAGCGGCGGGTCCGACCTGTATGCCAGCGTCAGCTTGCTCGCCGGTCCGTTAAAATCCAGCGTAATCTCATATTGTTGGATCGTCGTCGTCGCTTCCACGTTCAGGACCGGGTCGAGCCGGAACGGGTTCGCAAAGTTCATGTCCCCTCTTGTCACCCGGTATCTGTCGCCATGAAACGTCAGATCGCCAGAGAGAATGTGAATGTGTCCCAGTAAAATCGGGTGCTCCCATGTCCCGCGCACGCGAAGATTGGCCTCCGCTTCAAGTTGCGCTCCCGGCCACTCCATCACGGCATCCGGGGCGGAAAGCGCCGCGATGTCAAACTGCAAATTACGTAGAAACGGCGAGCTGGTCGTCGGGCCGGAAATGCTTCCTTTGGAAGATACAAGCACTCCGGCGGCTTCGAGCCCTTGCGTCAGGGTCACTCGTTCCACAATCACTCTTCCGGAAAGCACGCCTGCGGTCGGCGTTCCCGTAAGCCGCAGCGACCCGCCTGCCAGCCAGCTCATCCCTTCCGGATAACGAATGCGCACGCGGTCCGTGCGCACTGTGACGTCGTAGCGCACGGGGCTTTCCACATAATTGACGCTGCCTCCCATGTGCAGCGTGCCCCCTCCCGACTCGGCCGTCACGTTTTCGAAAAACAGACGTGTGGCATCAAAGGTTAAATCTCCCTTGATGTTGCTCAATCCCGTTGGAAAATCGGCTACTCGCGCCGAGGCGTTTTCTATGTGCACCTTGCCGGTGATGCGCGGGCGGTCAAAGGGTCCTTCGAACGAAGCATTGATCTGTGCTGGACCGCTCGCTTCCACCGTTGGGAGGAACCCTTTCAGTAAGCGCAGGTCCAGCGCTCCGTTCAGCCTCAGCCCGAGACTGCCTCGACCGGCAAATCGCACGGCTCCTGCCACGGCAATGTTCGTATCCGTCCCTTTGAATGTCGCTTGATCTATTTCAAGAGTCTCTTTCGAAGAGCGCACGTGCACTGGGCCCGAATTTTCCAGTTGGACATTGGCGTAATCCAGCGCCAGTCGCGAAAATTTGGCGTCCACCACGATCTTCTCTGACTGCTTCAATTCACCGGCAACGGTGATATCGCCGTCGGCCACTCCGTGACCGTTGAATTGCTTGATGTGCAGTGCGGTTATCAGAAATGGATTCAAATCGATGTTTACGATCGAAACTTTTGCGTTCAGTGGGTAGGGGTCAGCCAGACCTAGTGTGACTTCGCCCGATACTCCCCCGGAAGTCATCGCCGACCTGAGCGTCAGCTTCGCCGCGCGTCCGTCCGATTCGAGACTCCCATCGAAGCTCCCGATCACGTCCTTTCCGATCCGGAGATCCACCACACGGAAGTTTCCGTCGCCCTGCAGCGCCGTAACGGGGCCGCTCGCTTTCAGCCGAAATGTCACCACTCCGCCCACTGGCAGCCGGACGGATTGCAGCTTTTCTACGTTTTCCAGCGGCAGCGAAGCGCCTACGAGATCTGCCGACATGCTTCGATCTGCGAACCGGTAACCCATAGTCCCGGTCACAATGCCCGCGCCTCTGCCGCTCTCCTTCCCGGGAGCGAAAACGCGCAACTCCGCATCCGCGATGCGCACTTCGTCTGAGGCAAGCTTAAGCTGCCCGCGCAAACGATTGAACGAAACACCTAGAACCTTTCCTTCGGCCAGATCGAAGAGTCCCGTAACGCTGGGCTCCGCTCGTGTCCCCCGGCCATGCATCTGGCCGCTTAGCACCCCTTCCACCGGGTAATTCCACCGGAACAGCTTCTGAATTGTCTCGACTGGGGCTTTATCGAAATTTACGTCTGCTGTCCATTCGTTCCCCGGGAGGAAACTCCAGTCGGTCAGCTTGAGCGCTCCTTCAATCTGAATTTCCATCGCGCCGAACTGCGCTTGGCCACGCGAGAGAGCCAGCTGCGTCGAAGAATAACTGAGGTCGGTTTCAAGGGAATCCAGCGCAAACCCCTCGTAGCGAACGCGCTCGCCTCGGACGTGGCCTGCAAACGTCGGTTTGCCGCTTGGCCCGCTGATCTTGCCGTCCCATTGCACATTCCCGGATATTTCCTTGATGGCATCCGCCGAGCCCTTCCGGGCCCCGCGAATCGCATTTATGAAATCCTTGTACGATTCCAGTGCGCCGGTTTCGAAGTGCACGTCAAGCGCCGAGTTGTGCGGCGCCAGGACGCCCGTAATCGTGCCTCGGGAAGATGGCGTTTCAAACTCGCCTGCACTAATCGCAAAGACCCGGGAATCTTGCCGGTAGTGAATCTGCCAGCTTGCGGTTATCGGCAAATGGCCGGCCGCGAGTGTCCCCGAGGGCGTCCAATCCATCTTCCCGCCTAGCTCGAACTGCTCAAATGCATTCTTCCAGGTCTCGATCGTGTCCCCGCTCAACAACGCGTCCCATTCCAGTTCATTGATCGGGAAGCCGGGGTGCTCGATAGCCGGGAACACTCCAGCCAGGTGCATGTTCTGAATGTGCGTATCAGCCCGGAATTGCACGCCCGTGAACCGCAGCGTGACTTTTCCTTTCACGCTTCCTCCAAACGCCTCCGCAAGGAAGTCCGGCACAACCACCCCATCATTGTTAATGTCGTAGCTGCCGCGACTTGTTAGTCCCGCCGCGTGGAATATGTTGTAATTCAGAAAAATATCGCGCCCCGCATAGTTTCCCGTTCCCTTATATTGGCCATCGGCGTACGTTCCTTCTCCGCGCACATCGACGTGTCCCGTCGGGGTAGCCGGGGAATGGAAAGTCTCTCGAATGTCCAACAATTCGAGCCATCCGCGGTAACGGAAACTCCATTTGGGTCTTGCAAAGTCGGACATTTCCGCTTGCACATCAAGGTGTGAGTGCTGGGCGCTTAGCGTGCCTTGCTCCAACGTAAAACCACCCCGCCACAAGGTGAATTTCGCGGTCAGATTGGCCTTTACCGGCCCCAACTTCTTGGCCGTGAAGCGCACCGCCTGCCATTCAACATGTCCGAGAAAGAGTGGGTTCTCGTATGTCCCTCCAGAATCCAGTGCCAGCCGCAAGTCGGCTCCCTCAACGGCGAGCGGTGCTTTTACCTCGTTGTAAAGGACCGATCCGTTTTCAATTTTCACTTGCCCCACGCGCAGATCGAAGATCGATTCGCGCATCGGCTTCCTCGAACCGCTCGCCCGTGGAGGAGCCGGCACGTTTGTCCTGCCATCTCTCCCCACCCGGATGTCCACTTCCGGCTCCTTGATCACCAGTTCGGCCAGGGAGACTTTCCGGCCCCAGAAAGAATCGATCCGAAGCCTCGCGTGCACTTCTTGTGCGGAGAAGAAGGGCTTCACCCGAGCGGGTTCGCTCCCGTGAATCACCAATCCCTTCAACGTCGTCTGCAGCGAAAGCCACTGAATGGAAATTGACTGCAGCTCCACCCGGCCTCCGGTTGCCTTCTCCAGCCCATGCACGATCCACCGTTGAAGAATCGGGTTTCCGGATCCGCTTCCGAAGAAACCAATCACCGACAGTATCCCGATCACCGTTAGCACCCACGGCGTGTGGATGACCCAATTCCAAATCGGGTGCCGTTTCCTGACCTTCATTTGGCCCCTTCAGCCAGATACTTTTGAATGTGCAGCCTCGCCCGGCTTTCCTTCAGCCAGCGATCCGCTTGCTCATTGATGTCGCTCTCCACAAGAGCTTCCTGAATGATGTCGCGCGAGGCATCCAGGGTTGGAGGCGCCTGCCCGTGCGCTTTCGCTCTTGGTAGGACCTCATTCTCATAGAATTTTTCGATAGCCTTTTCATCGATCTGCGCCGACGGCCGGAACCTCGAATCGAGGTAGTCGCTCAGGTACAGCTGGGCGGCCACTATCTTTCTCACTTCCGCGTCGCTCAGCCCGCTCTGCTTCTTTCTTGCCTCATACTCTTCCGGTGAGGCAAAGGACTTCACCACTCTCGAGACTCCCTGGTCGATTTCCGGCTCCTTGGGCGCGGGGAATTGTGAGAGTTCGGCCTCCGACCGAACGATCCACTGATCGATCAATCGGTCTAGGATTGCGCTATCGCTCTCTGATTTGCCGTCCACCATTCGCTGATACTCTTTCAGCTCTCTGATGTCGCTTTGTAGGATGATATCGTTCTCCACCCGCGCCACGATGCGATCCACAACTTCCTGTGCTCTCAGAAGCGAACCGATAATCAGTACGAAAAACACTGCGCACGTTCCGGCAATCCGGCCTCGCCGCATCAGAATGTCGACCCTAGATTAAAAAAGATTTGCAGCCGCGGCAGCTGTGTGCCCTTAAAACAGGCCGGAGTCGCCGGCGTCCCCGTCGTGCTCGAAACGCATGGCACCACAAAGAAGGGCCGGTTGATTTGGTACCCCAAATCAATTCGAATCGGTCCCACCGGCGTCGCGTACCGGATACCAAGCCCGATCGTGTGCGCGAAATAATTCAGCTCGTTCGTACAATTCGAAACGCACAGTGTAGGATTCGTCGCGCTCGGCGGCTGCGTGGGATCCTGGAGAACGAAAACTGGCTTCGGCGGATATGCGCGGAACGTGATCCGATCCAGCCGGCTGTAAACATTTCCGCCGTCATAGAATATTGCTCCGCCAAGCTGCGTGCCGACGTACGGCAACCGGATCGGAAACCGGAATTCCTGGTTCAACACCAGCATCGCTTGGCCTCCCACAGGGAAGCCCGTGCACGCGTCGCGCGGCCCGGCCTGATTCAGCGCAAATCCCCTCAACGACGTGCCTCCGCCCCCGAAAAATCGTTCCGGGAGGGGGATAATTTCCGGCGTCGGCCCTGGTGTCGTGGTAGTCCCGCTGCATTGTGTTGGCGTTGGAGGCGGAAACGTGAGCGACTCTGTGTTGCCGAAGGGCTCGAGAATCCCTATCCGGATCGAACGTGCAAAGCTGAAACGCCGTTTGATGGGATGGTAGGTCGAGTTTTGAAAGAAAAAGCGCAGAAAACTAGCGCTCGACCCGACACCCGTGCTGGCGATGTTGAAATCAGCGCTATTAAAACTCCCTTTGGTCGCGTCGGCGGGGTTGTCTCTCGCGTCGCGCAACCACGTCACACCGAACTCGGACACCAGAGTCGGTTGTTCGAAAAGAGGTATCTCCTCCGGGGCGATGTGGGAATTCAGGTTCGATACCAGCACTTTTCGAAAGGCATATCTGTACAGGACGGTCGTGAATGGCGTCGCCTGGTCTGTCAATTGCACCGACCCCTCATACCGCATATTCGTAAAAGTGTTGATATCTTGCGTCTTTTCCGTGTAGGCCGTGGCTTGCGAGCTGAAGTGCGGGCTTCCAAACGTGTTGGGGATGGAGTAGCCCAGAAGAGCCCGGTCTTCAATTGTACTTCCGCGCAGCTTCAGAGAGAGCGAGTCGGCGCGCCCCGTCAAATTGACTTTGGTCAGCTCGAATATTCCCCGCGGTGCGGCCTGGATCTGCCCCCCGGCCGGATTTGTCGTGCTCGCCAGGCGTTGCACCTCGAATCCACCGCCGTACGCCATCGTGTACCTCTTCGCTTCCTCCACCAGGACCACGATGTTCTTATCCGGGTCAGAGCCGTTCGGGTTTTGCGGTTCAATGGTCACGCGGTTGAATATCCCCAGGTTGTACAAACGCCTCTGCGACTCCACCACATCCCCTTCGCGCAGCGGCGCCCCTGGCTTAACGCGTATCTCCCGTTGAATAACTCGTGGCCGCGTGTGGGCGTACCCCGTCAGGAGGATTCGCTTCACTCTCGTCTGCGGTCCTTCCGTAAGGTGATAAACCAGACGAATTGGCGCCGCTTGGGCCGCCACTTGCTTGCCGTTCTTTTCTTTCTCCTCCTCTTTCTTCTGGCTCTTTACGTTCTCTCCTGCACTCGTTTTCGTTTCTTCCTTCTCCGCTTTCTCGGGAGCCACGCGCTCCGCCGTTGACGTAAAATTCGCCTCTGGAAATCCTTCGTTGAAATACAGCGCCAGAATATTGTCTCGGTCTGTGGACACGTTGAAATCGGAGTACGGCTGGCCCGGCGTCGATCCGATCACGCCCAACAATTCTTCTTCTGAAAACGCGTGTATTCCTTCGATCGAAAGCGACGCCACTCGCGTCTGCTCACCCTCTTGAATCTCGAATCGTACGAGGATTTCTCCCTTTTTCCCTTTGTAGTTGTCCTGGATTTGCCCGTCTACCTTCGCATCCAAAAATCCGTTCGCCTCATAGAGTCCTTTCATGGAGTCCGCGTCGGATTCGATCAGGCGCCGGCTGAACCGTCCGCGCGAGCCGAATGCCGCGCCATAGACCTGCAGTCGGCTTCGCAACAATTCCGTGCTGAAATAATGATTGCCCTCAATTTCGATTCCCGCGAGGCTGTGCCGCTCCCCTCTCTCGATGTGATACGTGATTAGCTCCTCCGTACCTGTGACTCGCTGCCCCTTGCCTTGGACTTCCTTCGTTTCAGTCGTGTAATTCACTTGCCCGTCAAAATAGCCATCCCTCTCCAGCCGCTCCCGAAGGTTTTTCTTGCCCTCCTCCAACAAGTCCGCATCCACTGCCCCTTCCTGGTAGATGGGAACTAGCCTTTTTAATTCTCCACTCGAAAATTTTGCCCCTGTCACCGCCACTTGCACTCGCGGGCCCTCCGTGACTTCGAGCTCTAGCGGCACCGTGTTCTTTGCAGCTTCGTATTCCCCTCGACGCACGGTCGCTCGGGCGCTCAGCCGGCCTTTCTTTACCAGGAATTTTCGGATTCTGTCGGTTCCGCGCTGGATCCGAGCTGTTGTCACCGGTTGTCCGGCTTTCAGCTTCAGTCGCGACAATATCTCCGCGTCGTGATACTCGGTGCCGTTCTTGAGTTTGATCGACCCGGCGCGCGCCCGCGCTCCCGGCTTCACGCGCACCAGAATGTCCATCTCATGCGTCTCCGGGTGCGGAACGTTCTCCGCTGAGACCTGCGCCGTGTAGAGGCCGTCTTCCTTAAGCACTTCGCGCAGCCGGTCGAGCCCCTCGTTCACATCTTCTTGATGGAATGCATGGCCCAGTACCAGTTGCATCGCCGCCGCTGCGGAGGCATCCGTCGGAGGTGGCGTCAGCCCCTCGATCAATATCCTGTTGAAAAACAGGTTTTCTCGAACGACGAAATCGAGTCGCAAGCCGCTTCCCACTGGCGTTGTGACCGCTTTCAGATCTGCGTAATCGCCCGTTCCATAGAGACCGCGAATGCTGCTCGCCACTTGATCCCTATCCGCAGGCTTCCCAATCTCGACCGCAATCCCCGAGGGCGACTCGGCCAGCACTCGACCATCTTCCGCCACGATCCGCACCGCAATGATAGGTAGTTCCGCCGGCAGCGTCTGCCCCTTTGCTTTTGGCCGCGCCACCCCGGCAGTCCACGCTGCTCCCCACAGCAGCGCGAAGCCCACAATTCTCCGTAATCCTTTGCCCCGCTTGGATTTCATGCTCACTATGGCTCAGACGAAGGGTAGCATAAGGCCGTTGCCCGTCTCTCCATCTATGGCGTTATGATGAAGTTCGAGGGACCATGACCGAATTGGAAGCACCAGGCTGTCGAGTGCCTGAATCAATCTACGAACGGTACTCGCGCCAGATCCTCTTCTCCGGACTCGGCGAACTCGGGCAACAACGCCTGCTTGCCTCAAGTGCTGTCATTGTAGGTTGTGGAGCAATCGGCGCGGCTGCAGCAGGTCTCCTGGTGCGCGCTGGAGTAGGCCGCGTTCGAATCCTCGACCGTGATTTCGTCGAGCCATCCAACTTACAGCGACAAACGCTCTTCGATGAGCAAGACGCCCGCTCCTCGCTTCCCAAGGCCGTCGCTGCCGAGCGCAAACTGCGCTCCATCAACAGCAGCATCGCCGTGGAAGGCTTGGTAGAGGATTTAAACCCTCGCAACGCGGAGGAGTTGCTCAATGGATTCGATCTCATGCTCGACGGCACGGACAACTTCGAGACCCGCTTCCTGATTAACGACTATGCCGTCCAGTCCTCCCGCTCCTGGATTTACGCTGCCGCCGTCGCCAGCTACGGCCTGACCATGACTATCCGGCCCGGCGTCACCCCTTGCCTGGCTTGCCTTCTGGAATCCTCCCCGAATGGCCATGGTCTCGAGGAAACCTGTGATACTGTTGGCGTCCTCGGCTCCATCGTCAATCTCATTGCCTCTCTTGAAGCGGCGGAAGCTCTCAAAATTCTCTCTGGTCGCGAGGACGCACTCCAAGGCCGGCTTATCTCCTGCGATGTTTGGACTGGCCGTTTCCAATCCGTCCGCGTTGCCCGAAACCCCGCATGCCGCACCTGCTTCAGCCGCGAATTCTCATATCTCCAGGGACGAGCCCAACCTCACATCACCCTATGCGGTCGCGACTCCGTCCAGATTCACGAGCGCGGCAGATCCTTGGATTTAGGCGCTTTGCGCGGAAGACTTGCAGCCACCGTCTCCGACATCCGTCACAACGAATTCCTTCTCTGTTTTCGTGTTGCTCCCTATCAAATGACCGTTTTTGCTGATGGTCGTGCAATTCTAAAAGGCACGAAAGACCCTGCAGTCGCGCGGTCTCTCTATGCCCGCTATGTTGGCGCTTGATCTTCTTATTTCGAAGGGGTTGTGCCCGTTCGGCTTCAGCGCGTGTGCCCAGTCCGTCCGAACGAGCTCCGCATATTTGCTCGGTCCAGGTTTTCCCGCAGGTTCATCAGTGTCAGGAAAGTGCTCAATATTCTCGCCTTCAGATCATCTGTAAGGTGCAGGCCGCTTGTCGCCACTCGCGCCAGGCGCTCGCCATTCTCGGTGATGAAGCGCATGATTTCCTTTTGCCGCTCGTGCGGAGCGTTTCCCAGCGCCGTCTCGCGCCTCATTTCCGCGCAGCTTCCTTCTATCGACAGCGTAAAGTGCAGCACGCAAACCTGCTGTTCCGCCAGGGCTTGCGGCGAATCATTCTTGCAACCCGTTACTTTGCACGATGTAGCCATAGGGAGCGCAATTAGTGGCTGAGAAGGATAGGTAACCATTCCTTGCCCGGAAAATCCAGTCTCCTTCCTTGAAACGTTGCGAATCCTGCATGACCTCTTCCCGCAACCCTTACCCCACTCCGCTTATCCATTCCGGTCGTGGCTGGTGAAAAATCGATTGTCTCCCTTCAAAAATAATTGTATAAAAATGCAAGAGGATGTATATTTGTACCTGTCATGAGTGCTGGGAAAACATTTCGTCATGGACAGATCCTGCGCCTGGTCAGCGGCCAGCCCATTGCCAGCCAGGAAGATCTGCGCCGCCGCCTCGCCCAACAGAAGATGCGCGTCACCCAAGCCACTCTTTCACGCGATCTCCAGGAGCTAAAGCTCGTCAAGACCCAGGAGGGCTACAAGCCCACGACTGTGCTTCCCGAGGAGTCCGGCCCGCCCCCGCTTCCTCCGCTCGCTCGCGCCCTTCGTGAGTTCCTCCTCGACATCCGGCCTGCGGAGAACTTGCTCGTGCTCAAGACTCCGCCTAGCGGCGCTCAGCCTCTTGCCGCCGCCGTGGACGCTTCCAAATTTTCCGAAATCGCCGGAACCATCGCCGGTGATGACACCGTCCTGATCATTACTCCCAACAGGAAAACTCGCGATTCCCTGCAAAAGAAGATCGAAGCGCTAGTGAAATGAGAGATCCTCTCCAAATCGCTGTTGTTGGGCTCACTGGTTACACCGGACTGGAGCTGGCCGGCATTCTTCTCCGCCATCCTGCAGTCGCCTCAACCACGTTCTATGTGCGCGAAACCCGCGGCGCCAACTGTGTCGCTGAACTCTTTCCGCAATTCCGTGGCTGGGGGCAGGCTCCTCTTCGCCCGCTTTCCCTCGACTCCATCGTGTCGTCCCAAGCCGGGACGGCTTTTCTCGCCACACCGCACGAAGTCTCGGCGGACCTGGCGCCGGCCCTTCTGGATGCGGGTTTGCGCGTCATCGATTTGAGCGGCGCATTTCGGTTTCAATCGCCGGAAACGTTCACTTCCTGGTACAAGCTATCCACTCCGCATGCCGGTTATCTCGGCGAAGCGGTTTATGGACTGCCCGAACTCTATTCTGGAGAAATTGCCAACGCACGCCTCGTTGCCAATCCTGGCTGCTACGCGACCAGCGTTATTCTCGCTCTTCGCCCGCTTGTCGAAGCGAGTTTTATCGATTCAAACCAGAACGTCGTGTGTGACTGCAAATCCGGTGCCAGCGGCGCAGGCAAGGACCCACGTCGCGATTTACAGTTCGTCGAAGTTGACCAAAACTTCAAGGCCTATAATCTTTTCTCCCACCGCCATACGCCGGAAATCCTCGAGCACACCGGCCTCGGTGAATCGCAGCTCATTTTTTCAACGCACCTGCTGCCTCTCGCACGCGGCATTCTCTCCACAATTTACGTCACGCTTGCCTCCCAGCAATCGCCCGATGTCATCGAAGCCCTCTACCGCAAGTTTTACGCCGGCCGTCCCATGGTCCGCATTTGGCCCGCGGGCACTCTGCCCGAACTTCAACATGTGGCCCACACCAATTTCTGTGACATCGGCTTTGCCTTGGAAAGTTCTGGCAAGCGTCTGATCCTCGTCTCCTGCCTCGACAATCTTGGCAAAGGGGCCGCGGGCCAGGCCGTTCAGAATTTCAATCACATCCTGGGGATCGAGGAGAAGACCGCACTTCAATGAAAACTGTCATCAAGTTCGCTGGAGCATTGCTCGAAGACGAAACCGCCATGCGGGCGTTGGCTCGTCAGGTCGCCGCTCTCGCCCTCGAAGGTCACGAAATCCTTGTGGTCCATGGCGGCGGCCGCGCCTTTACCGAAGCGCTGAAGCGCATGGGCATCGAGAGCAAGTTTGTCTCCGGCCTCCGCGTTACCGATCGCGAGACTCGCGATGCCGCCGTGATGGTCTTCGCGGGTCTGCTTAATAAACGCCTCGCCGCCGCCATCTCCGCCGAAGGCTATCCGGCGATTGGCATTTCCGCCGCCGATGCCCAGTGCTTCTTGGCGGAGCCTATGTCTCACGGCGAAGTCCCCGGCAGCCTCGGATTCGTTGGCTATCTCACCGGGTTGAATAGCGCTTTCATCGAATCGCTCTGGCGCGAACGCCTCATTCCCATCGCTCCCTGTCTCGGGCTCGGCTCCGATAACGAGCTTTACAACATCAATGCCGACCACATGGCCGCCGCTTGCGCCGAATTTCTCGGCGCTGACCAGTTGATCTATCTCACCGATGTCGCCGGCGTTCTTGATGGCGAAAAAGTCCTTTCCGCAATCACTTGCCAGGAGATCGAGCGCCTGGTTCAGTGCCGCGTCGTTTCCGGCGGCATGATTCTGAAACTGGAAGCTGCCAAGCGTGCCCTCGAAGGCGGTGTCCGCGAAGTTCGCATCGTCGGCGGCACGGCCCACGACGCTCTGCTTTTGTCTTCCCGCCCGATGGAATCTCGCTCCGATGACCAGTCATCCGCGATTCCCGGCACACGGGTTCTCCGCGAGCCTCTCTCCACGGCGCGCGCGGCTCTTTCGGCGGCCTGATGAAAACACTCGCCTCAAAAAAGAGAACGGATTCTGCTGCTGGAAAGGCGAAAAAGCCACCTACTCGTGCGTCGAAGGCAAATTCCATTCTGCGCGACGCTGATCAATTTCTGTTGCCGACGTATAAGCGCCAGCCAATCGTTTTCACCCACGGGCGCGGCTGCTATATTTATGATTCAGACGGCAAAGAGTACCTGGATTTTCTCGGAGGCATTGCCGTCAATGCACTCGGCCACGCGCATCCTCGCATTGTCAAAGTTATCCGTCGCGAGGCCGGCCGCGCCATTCACCTGTCCAATCTTTTTCACAATTCGTTTCAGGGGCCGCTGGCCCGCAAGCTTGCGCAATGGTCCGGCCTCGACCGCGTTTTTTTCGCCAATAGCGGCGCGGAAGCCGTCGAAGGCGCCCTCAAACTAGCCCGGCTTTACGGGCGCGCTTCTGGAGACGCTCCCGGCGCTCCGGCGCCCAAGCACCGCATTTTGGCCCTTGAGAATTCTTTCCACGGCCGCACGTTCGGCGCCGTCAGCGTCACTGCCACGGAAAAATACCGGCTCCCCTTTGCTCCTCTCGTTCCCGGCGTCGAATTTGTCCGCTTCAACGACCTGGGAGATCTTGAATCGAAATTTGACGGCACCGTCTGCGCCATTCTTCTCGAAACCATTCAGGGCGAAGGCGGCGTCTTTCCGGTCAGCGAAGAGTTCTGGGAGCGTGCCCGATCCTTGGCTTCCCGGAACGGCGCGCTTCTCATCGCCGATGAAATTCAATGCGGCTTGGGCCGCAGCGGCCGCTATTTCGCGTACCAGAAGTTTTCTTCCATGCCCGATATCGTTTTGGTTGCCAAACCGCTTGCAGCGGGCCTCCCGCTTGGGGCCGTCCTCACCACAGAAGCCGTTGCCCAGCGTATTTCGCCCGGTTTGCACGGCACTACCTTTGGCGGCGGCCCGCTCGCCTGCGCCACCGCGCTCGAGTTTCTCAACATCATTGAGGACGAAAATCTCCTCGAAAATATCCGCGCACGCGGCTCTGAATTGCGCGAGGGCCTTTCCGCATTGGCCGCCAAATTCCCCTTCATCCGCGAAATTCGCGGGGAAGGCCTCATGATTGGCGTCCAGCTCACCGTCGAGGGTGCTCCCTATGTTGCGGAAGCCATGCGCCGCGGTCTGCTGATCAACTGCACGCACGATTCCACGTTGCGTTTTCTGCCGCCTTTTCTCGTCACTCGCGTGCAGGTGCGCCAGTTCCTGCGTCTCCTGGAAAAAATCTTTGTAACTACCCCGCGCAAGGCCGCCGCTTCGGAGCCCGCGAATTCCGCGACCCCGTCGCATGCTGCCCTTGCCGCGGCAAGGTGAAATGAAAAATGACCACTACTTCTCTCGTTGCTCCCATTTCCTTGGCGACTGACCTGCTCACCGGAGCGGAATGGAGCCCCACGCACACCCGCGACCTGCTTCAGCTTTCCGCCGACATCAAGGCGCGGCCCGGTCGCTACGCTTCCACGCTCACCGGAAAATTTATCGCTCTGATTTTCGAAAAACCCTCGCTCCGCACTCGTGTCACTTTTGACGTCGGAATCCAGAGCATGGGCGGCTCCGTCGTTTTTCTCGACCACACCCAGGCTTCCGCCTCTCTCGGCGCGCGTGAATCCATCGCCGATGTCGCCCGCAATCTCGATCGCTGGGTCCACGGCATCGTCGCTCGCGTCTACAAACAAAAAGTCCTTGAGGAAATGGCCGCCAACGCAACCATTCCGGTCATCAACGCTCTCTCGGATAAATTTCATCCCTGCCAGGCGCTGGCCGATTTTTTTACTCTCGAGGAAAGATTCGGCGCGCTTCGGGGTTTCAAGCTCACCTATGTCGGCGACGGAAATAACGTTTGCCATTCCCTGATCTATCTCGCCGCGCGCCTCGGCGTTCATTTGCGCATCGCCACTCCCCCGGATTATCAGCCTTTGCCCGAAGTCCTGGCAGACTCCAAGCGCGTCGCCAGGGAAACCCGGGCCAAGATTGAGCTCTTGACGGATCCCCGCGAAGCCGTGGCCGGTGCCCAGGCCGTCTACACGGATGCCTGGACCAGCATGGGTTTCGAAGCCGAGGAAAATATCCGCAAAACCGTCTTCGCGCCCTACCAGGTCAATTCCGAACTGATGGCTCTTGCCGCTCCCGACGCCGCCTTTATGCACTGTCTTCCGGCGCACCGCGGCCTCGAAGTCACTCCCGAAGTTCTCGACGGCCCGCAGTCGGTCGTACTCGATCAGTCGGAGAACCGCATGTATGTGCAGAAAGCCATCCTGCACACTTTGTTCTGATTCTTCGATGCTCTCCATCGCATCGCATCGTTTTGAATTTGTAAGGGCACGGCATGCCGTGCCCGCCTTTCTTCGCATGATTTGTTGAGCTCTTAAACTTCTTTTCAAACGAGGGAACGTGAAAACGCAATTGCCAAAACCCAAAAAAGTCGTACTCGCTTATTCGGGAGGCCTCGACACTTCCATCATCATTCCTTGGCTCAAGGAAAACTATCAGTGCGAAGTCATCGCCATGATCGGCGATGTCGGCCAGCAGGAAGACTTGGAAGCCGCGCGCAAGAAAGCGCTTGCTACCGGTGCCTCCTCAGTCTACGTCGAAGATCTCCGCGAAGAATTTGTCCGCGATTACATTTGGCCGACGCTGCGCGCCGGCGCTGTTTACGAGCATACCTACCTGCTCGGCACCTCCATGGCGCGCCCAATCCTCGGTAAACGCCAGGCAGAAATCGCCCTCAAGCTCGGCGCCGACGGCCTTTCTCACGGCTGCACCGGCAAAGGCAACGACCAGGTCCGCTTCGAACTGGCCTACAAAGCCATCGCGCCAAACCTCCAGATCATTGCTCCCTGGCGCGAGTGGGACATCGACTCCCGCGAAGACGCCATCGCCTATGCGGCTAAACACAACGTCCCCGTCGAGCAAAGCAAGAAAAACATCTACAGCCGCGACCGCAACATCTGGCACCTCAGTCATGAAGGCGGCGAGCTGGAGGATCCCGCCAACTCACCCAATGAAGCCATGTGGCAGTGGACCGCTTCCCCGGAAAAGGCGCCGGACAAAGCCGATGAAGTAGAAATCGGCTTTGAAGCAGGTACGCCTGTCAGCGTCAACGGCGCAAAGATCGGTCCAGTCGATCTGCTCAACACGCTCAATGAAATCGCCGCGAAGCATGGCATCGGCCGCACAGACATCGTCGAAAATCGCCTCGTCGGCATGAAATCCCGGGGCGCCTACGAAACTCCCGGCGGAACCCTGCTAGTCACCGCCCATCGAGAGCTCGAAACTCTGACCATCGACCGCGAAACCACTCATTTTCAGCAGGCGCTATCTCTCCGTTACGCTGAGCTCGTTTATTACGGACTCTGGTTCTCTCCACTGCGTGCCGCTCTCGATGGTTTCTTCAACACTTCACAGCAGCGCGTCACCGGCGCCGTCGGCCTCAAACTCTGGAAAAGCACGCTCACTGTCACCAAGCGCGTCTCTCCTTTCTCGCTCTATCGCACCGACCTCGCCAGCTTCACCATGGGCCGCTATAACCCGAAAGATGCCGAAGGCTTCATCAACCTTTTCGCTCTTCCCGTCACTGTCCGCCCTAAAGCCAAAGCCGAGGGCGGCAATCATTAAACAAATTCTTCTTCTAGGGGCGCAGCATGCCGCGCCCCAGCCCGGCAACCAGCACAACACAAATGCCAAAACGTAGCACCCAAGCCAAACCGCACCGCAAACCGGCGCGCAACTCTGCCCCGCGGAACAAATCCGCCCCTGTCTCTGCTGCCGCCACCATCGCTCCCCGCAAAGACGACCGCCTCTGGGGCGGCCGCTTCGACCGCCAACCCGACGCGCACTTCGACTCCTTTCAGCGATCTTTTCCGTTCGATCGCCGCCTTCTGCCTTACGAAATCGCCGTCGACCGCGCCTGGGCTAAAGCCCTCGAACCCATCGGCATTTTCACCGCCACTGAAGTCAGCCAGACACTCTCCGCCCTCGGAGAAATTTCCGACCGCGCCAAAACCGATCCCGCCTGGATCGATTCTTTCGGCGCCGACGCTGAAGACGTCCATCATTTCGTCGAAAAGGCTCTCGTCGAAGCACTCGGCCCGCTCGGCTGGAAGCTCCACACCGGCCGCAGCCGCAACGAACTGATCGCCACCGATTTTCGCCTCTTCGTCCTTGACGCCGCCGCGCAAATCCAGCGCGCCCTCGCTGCTTTGTTGAACACACTGCTCATGCAGGCTAAAGCCAAGCTCGGCGTCCCCATGGCCGGCATGACCCACATGCAGCACGCGCAGCCCATTCTGCTTTCCCATTTCCTGCTCGCGCATGCGGAAGCCTTCCTGCGCGACATAACCCGGCTACAACACGCCGCCGCCAGTGCCGACGCTTGCCCTATGGGCTCTGGCGCCCTCGCCGGCAACTCTTTCGGCATCGACCGAAATGCCATCGCCAAGCAGCTGGGTTTTTCTCGGATCACCGCCAACAGCCTCGATGCCGTCAGCGACCGCGATTTTGCGCTCGACTATCTCTTCGCGCTGACCGGCATCGCCACGCATCTCTCCCGCCTCGCTGAAGATTTCGTAATCTTCGCCTCGCAGGAATTTTCCTACGTCATTCTGCCCGACGAATATTCCACCGGCAGCAGCCTCATGCCGCAAAAGAAAAATCCCGATTCCTGGGAACTGATTCGCGGCAAATCCGGCCGCATCACCGGCGCTCTCGTCAGCTTGCTCACTACGTTGAAAGGGCTGCCCACTAGCTATCAACGCGACCTTCAGGAAGACAAGGAAGCCCTCTTTGCCGCGCACGACCAAATCGAAGATATGCTCCTCGTCGCCGTTGGCGCGATCGCAGGAACACAATTTCGCGAGGACCGCCTCCGCGCAGCCGCTTCCAATCCCATCCTCTTCGCCACCGAAGCCGCCGATTATCTTGTCCACAAAGGCGTTCCTTTCCGCCAGGCGCACGACCTGATCGGCAAAGTCCTTCGCGAAGCCGAAAAGCACAAAAAGCCCTGGACCCAGCTCGCGCTCGCCGACGTTCAGAAAATTTCCCCGCTTTTTGAGGCGGATTTTCTCACCGGCCCGTCTGTCGAAAATGCCATTGCCACAAAACTCGTCCCGGGCGGCACCGCCACCGAATCTGTGCGCGCCGCCATCTCGGCTTTGCAGAACCGTTTGCAGCAGCTCACCGTCCATACAGGAGCCAAATCATGAGCGCTTCTCCTTCGTTACAACTTCAATCTTCCCAAAGTGCCGCCGCGGAGAATCGCAGATCGCTTCCGGAGAAATCGCGTTGATCCCTCGGACCTTCTTCCAATGAAGCACGCTCTCTCCGAATCCAATCTCCCGCGCGGTTACCGCTTCGCCGCGACCGCCTGCGGCCTGAAGAAAACCGGCGCGCTCGACCTCGCCATCATTTCGAGCGATGTGCCCGCTTCCGCCGCCGCCGTCTTCACGCAAAACCTCGTCGTCGCCGCTCCCGTCACCATTTCCAAGGAACACTTGCGCGCGTCCAAAGGCCGAATGCGCGCCGTCGTCGTGAATTCCGGCAACGCCAACTGCGCGACCGGCCCCGCTGGCCACGCCGCCGCCGTCCGAACCGTTGAAGAAACTGCCAAGCGCCTCGGATGCTCCTCGCACGAAATCATTATTTGCTCGACGGGTGTCATCGGCGTGCCCATGGCCGTCGAAAAAATCCTCCGTTCGCTCCCAAAACTTAGCCGCAATCGTCGGCCCTCAGCCCGTTCCTTCGCGGAATTATCTCTCGCCATCTGCACTACCGATACGCGTCCGAAAACCGCCGGCGCTTCCTTCAAAATGGCCGGCAAAAAAATTCACATGATCGGCTGCGCCAAAGGCGCGGGCATGATTCACCCCAACCTTGCGACGACTCTCGCGTTCGTGGTGACCGACGCATCCATTTCCCCCGCCCTCCTGCAAAAAACGCTTCGTGACGTTTGCTCGCGCACTTTCAACTCCATCAGTGTCGACGGCGACTCTTCCACCAACGACACCTTGCTCGTTTTCGCCAACGGCGCCGCCGGAGTTCCCGCCATTCGCGCCGGGAGCGCCGCCCATCGCGCCTTTGCGGCTGCTCTCGAGGATGTATGCCAGTCCATGGCTTTGCAGATCGTCGCTGACGGGGAAGGCGCTCAGCGCGTCATCGAAATCGAAGTTCGTGGCGCAAAAACCGAAGCCGCCGCCAAGAAAATCGCCGAAACCATTGCCACCTCTCCGCTCGTCAAGACCGCCTTCGCTGGCGGCGATCCCAACTGGGGCCGTGTCTTTGCCGCTGCGGGCCGCGCCGGTGTCCAGTTCGATCCGGCCCTCGTGGATATCAAGATGGCGGGCATCCCGGTTTTGCGGCGCGGCGTTCCACTCGATTTCAACGAGCGCGCCGCTAGCAACCGCCTGCTCGCCGAGCACGTCCCGATCATCCTGCATCTGCACTCGGGCACCGCGAGCGCGCGTTATTGGACCTGCGACCTCACAGCGGAATACGTCCGCATAAACGCCTCATACCGCACCTAGCCTAATGTCCGCGCTTCAGCCTGATTTTGAAGTGCGGCAGCCCTGCTGCCGCTTTTCACCCTTTGCCTTCTGCACGGGCATCGCTGCCTTGGCCTGAGGTGCGAGGGCAGCGCGGCCTTCCTCAAGCCGTCCGTGGAGTGAATAAGTCGCGGCTTTCCTCCGCGCCCTCCAAACCCCAACCGCCGTCTGAGGCGTTTGGCCAGGCTTTCACTTCCAAGGAACGAATGAAATCTTCGTATCCAGGTCTGCGTATAGGTTTCAGGAATTAACGCGCTTTATTCCCCCCTGGAAAGCCCTTATGAAGGTTGGCCCTGCCGTCGCTAAGCAGGCTGCCCTCCTCATCGAGGAGCAGACACGCATCTACGAGGAGAAAATCGAATGAAACAGAACCTCATGTTGCCCATCAGCTCTCTACTCTTGATCCTGTTGATGACGCTGCACCTGACGAGCGATACCACCCACGCCAGGGCAGGCACGCCCGAGGCAGGCGGCTCAACACTGATTGCTGTGCCCATCCTGGCGCTCTGGCTGTACGGAACGCTAGTGCTCGCGGAACGCCGCTCGGGGCACATCATCATGCTCGTCGGGTCGCTCCTTGCGATCGGCATGCCGGTCGGCCACGTGATGGCGCCTGCAGGCATTTTTCACGGCGCGATCGCCAGGTCCAGCCCAGCCTTTTTGTTCGTTTGGACGCTTCACGCGCTGGGCGTGATTGGCCTGTTCACCTTTATCCTCGCGGTGCGCGGATTGTGGAGCCTGCGGCGGAGCAAACCGCAGTAGTCGAAAGCTCCAACCATCGCGTAGACTTGGGCCCATGCTTCGCCAGATTGCGCCGGTATTTTTCACGCTCGATATTCCCGCTACGCTTGCCTACTACACAGGCAAGCTGGGCTTCACTTGTCTCGGCACGTGGATGGATCCGCCGGTCTACGCCATCGTGGCGTGCGACCAGCAAGTGATTCATTTCCGCTGCGCTGGGCCGCCCACCGCCAATCCGGACAAATACGACGAAGAGTTGCTCGACGCGTACCTTTCCATCGAAGATGCCGACGCGCTTTACGCGGAGTTCGCCGCGCGAGGCGTCGAGTTCACGCGCGGACTGGGCAATATGCCCTGGCACAAGCGCGAGTTCGTAGTGAAGGATTGCGATGGCCGCTTGCTGGCCTTTGGCGCGAACGTCTAACTCTCCTCAAGCTTCCCCTCGAATAGACTTGGGGACAGGAACGTGTGAAGGAACTGTCCTTGGGTGTTGGAGTACCGCTTTGGTGTTGAGGCAAGTGAGCTCTACGATTCGCGGGGACGCAACTCCCTTTTCGACAGTAGCGCGAGAGCGACGTGGCCGCGCCTATCTATTGGGAACAAAAGCAGCCCGAGCTTCGTTATGTAAGATAAGACGGGTGTGCCGGTTCAAGCGTCAGATAACCGTCAGGGGAGGCGGACGTCATGAAGATGAGCAAGAGTTTGCTACGAGGGTGCGTGTCAGGTGCGGTTTGTGCGGCCGTGATTTGCCTGGTGGCCGGTGCGCCGGCGCGAGCGCAGGGCGAAAAGCGGACGGTCTTCGCGCCAGCGGACTTTCATTGGCAGGGATCCTTGAAGGCTGGGCAGACCCTCGAAGTGATCAATACCAATGGCGAAATTGGAGCCAACCGCGCTTCCGGGGATGCCGCCCGCGTGGAAGGCATCCTGAGCGGGGGCGATGACGACCACAGTTTGTTTATCGAGGTCGTCGAGTACCCGGATAGCGTCACAGTTTGCGCCGTCTACGCGCGGGCTAAGGCGCCGGGCCGCTGCCATCGCGGCGGTGTGTCGTCGGAGTCCGGCGACTGGTGGCACGGGCGTCGAGCGAAGATCAGTTTTGACGTGCAAGTGCCGCGTGGCGTGCGGTTGAACGCGTTAAACACCAATGGCAGGGTCCATTGCCTGAATTTGGACAGCGTCGTGCACGCAGCTACGACGAACGGCGACGTGGAAGTCTCGACGAGCGAGTGGGCCTCCGCCAAAACCACCAACGGCGGCGTGCGCGTGTCCATGGGCAACGCCAAGTGGAGCGGCGAGCTGGAGCTGAAGACCACCAATGGCAGTGTGGATGTGACGCTGCCGGCCTCCGCCGAATTCAATGTGGATGCGGCCACCACCAACGGTGGCATTCGCACGGACTTTCCGATTACCGTGCAGGGGCGGTTCGGCCCCAAGTCTCTCTCCGGCACTGTAGGCGGCGGAGGGCGCGCATTGAAGGTTGCCACAACGAACGGCGGCATCGAACTGAGGAAGAGCTGATTGGGTCTTAGAAGAAACAGGCGCGTGGTCCAAATCTGTGCCGGCGCTGCTGCCGCCCCCACCGACAAACCTTTCAGTGGATGCCGGTGACCATCGCCCAGACTGGCTTAGGGCCGCGGAGCTGGAAGGTTGGTAACGGCTGGCAAGATTCGGCGGGTTGACCAGAGAATTCTGGGGGCCGAGTTCCAAAGGTGCGAATCTTGCCTTTCTTCCAACCTCCAACTTCTAACCTCTGCCTTACTCCCACTTCCAATTCGCAAACTGTTCCCGCAGCGCGATCTTCTTGAACTTGCCGACCGAAGTGCGAGGCAAGCTTTCCAGAAAGACGAATGCATCCGGCAGTTGCCACTTCGCGAAGCTCTCCGCGAGGAATGCGCGCAACTCCTCGGCAGTTGCTTGTGCGCCCTCCTTCAGCACCACGGCGGCAAGCGGACGCTCCTGCCACTTCGGATGGGGCACGCCCACTACCGCCGCCTCTTTGACCGCCGGGTGACCCATCAATCTGTTTTCCAGGTCCACGGAGCTGATCCATTCCCCGCCCGACTTCACGAGATCCTTCGCCCTGTCAACGATCTTGATGAATCCCTCGTCATCCATCGTCGCAATGTCGCCCGTCCTGAACCACCCGTCTTCAGCCCAGCGGTGCGCTTGGTCCGGCGATTTGTAGTAGCTTGCCGCCACCCAGGGTCCACGCACCTCCAGTTCTCCGGGAGTTTTTCCGTCGCGCGGCGCTTCCACGGACTTGCCTTCCAGACCCTCCGCTCTCATCACCCGCAATTCGATAAACGGCGTCGGCCATCCCTGCTTTGCTCGTACTTCATATTGTTGGTCTGACGTCCATTCGAGCATATGCCTTTTTAGTTTCCCGACCGTAGCCAAGGGAGTGGTTTCCGTCATGCCCCAGAGGTGCAGGATGTGCAAGTTATGTTTATCGAGCGCGCGCATCAATCGCTCAGGCGGCGCGGTACCGCCGATAACGATGCGAACCGGCCAGGAGAATTTCCACCGTCCTGGATTTGTTTCCAGAGCGTACAGTACTCCCAGCCAGACTGTCGGCACACCACAGGCGATCGTCACACGCTCCTCGCTGATCAGGTCCAGAACGCTCTCCGCGTCCACATTGGGACCGGGTAGCACCAGCCGTGCGCCGCCCATCGCGCAGGAATACGGCAACCCCCAGGCGTTCGCGTGAAACATGGGAGCCACGGGCAGAACGGTATCGTGGTGACTGATCGCGAACGAGTCCACGCCAAGTTCCGCAAATGTGTGCAGCACCAGGGCGCGATGCGAATACACGACGCCTTTTGAGTGGCCCGTGGTTCCCGAGGTGAAACACATCGCCGCCCCGTCATTTTCATCGATCACCGGATACTTGAAATCGTCGTTCGCCCCGGCGAGCAGCTTCTCATAATTCAATGCTCCTTCCGGTATGTTGCCGCCGCCGTATGGCACAACGATGACTCGTTCGAAAGCCACGCTTTCACGAAACTTCTCCAGCGTTGGTAGCAATACGTCGTCGATCAGCAGGAATCGGTCCTCCGCAGGGTTGACGATGGTCGCAAGTTCGTGCGGGTGCAGTCGCAGGTTCAGCGTGTGCAGGATTCCTCCCGCGCACGGCACTCCAAAGAACGCCTCGAGGTGCCCCGAGTGGTTCCACATCATGGAGGCCACGCGCTCGCCGGAGCGCAACCCCAGTTTGGTCAGCGCGTCCGCGAGCCGCCGCGCTCGCCGGTAGAAATTCCCATAGTTCGTCCGCACAACGGACCGGTCGGGCCTTCGCGAAACGATTTCGACCCGGTGGAAGAGTTTGCCGGCCCGCTCCAGAATCGCGGCGAGCGTCAGCGGAAATTCCATCATCGTGCCGCGCATAGGGTTGTCCTGTGGCACATCAAATTCGCGGCATCCTACCATTATTCCGCGTAGGCTGGTTGCTCCGCGGAAGGACTCGAGTCCCCGCCACGACGCTTTCCGTGAGACTCCTGCCACGGCTGGAGACTTGAACTCTTTCCCATTGCAAAAGGGGTTAATTTTCGAGACCATGCCTCTGACCGCTGAAGCGCTGGTCTCGCGCCCGCGGTGGCTCGGCTTCCCCGGCTGCCCGTGAACGATCGCTTCCCTTCAGCGCGCTCCGCGACTCTTACTTGGGTTCCGGGCAGAAGGAGTGGGCAGGTGAAGAAGCTCTACATCGGCAATCTTCCGTTTTCGGCGACGGAAGAGCAGCTTCAGGAATGGTTCACACAAGTCGGCGTTACTCCCTCGGGCGTCAATCTTATTCGGGACCGGTTCACGGGACAATCTCGCGGTTTCGCCTTCGTCGAAGTCCAAAACGACGAAGACGCCGATCGCGCCATCAATTCCCTCAACGGACAGAATTTCGGCGGCCGGAACCTGGTGGTCAATGAAGCTCGGCCGCAAGCCGAGCGTGGCGGTGGCGGCGGGCGCGGTGGCGGCGGTGGTGGTTATGGCGGTGGTCGCGGCGGCCATGGCGGCGGACACGGTGGTCGCGGCGGCGGTGGTGGCGGCGGT
>Ga0070730_10000421_pt1 | contig 50159 bp, 44 predicted proteins | sample Coa_R1_3_FD_66447 | JGI IMG/M metagenome (GOLD analysis project Ga0070730, IMG submission 66447) | Surface soil microbial communities from Centralia Pennsylvania, which are recovering from an underground coalmine fire - Coalmine... | ecosystem: Environmental > Terrestrial > Soil > Unclassified ...
AGAATAGGATTATGATGAAAAAGTTCTTTCTGCTGCTGGGCTGTCTCATTGCAGCTCTCGCCTTCACTCTGCCCGTGCGCACGGCCGCGGCGTCGGCATACCACGTGGTGCGTGAGATTCCCATGCCGGATATCGAGGGCTGGGATTATCTGACCATCGATTCCGACGCGCGCCGGCTGTACATTTCCAATAACTCCGGCATTGTCGTCGTCGATATCGACACGCTGCGGCAGGTCGGTACCGTGCCGCAACCGCCGTCCTTCAAAGGCGTTGGCTTGGTCCATGGGGTCGCCGTCGCGACGCCTCTGGAGCGCGGCTTCATTTCCCACGAACAGCCGCCGTCGGTGTATGTATTCGACCTAAAATCACTTTCGAAGGTGGCGGTCACGGCCACCGACCGCGGTACCGACGCGGTGGTCTATGATGCTTTCACGCGGCGTGTCTTCACACTCAACAGCAAGCAGCCGGGCGTCCACGATGCCACGGCCATCGATGGCGTCAGCGGCCAGGCGCTCGCCAACATCCCGCTGCCTGGGACTCCGGAATTCGCGGTGACCGATGGGGCCGGAAGTCTGTACGTGAATATCGCCAGTCGCAACGCCTTGGGACGCATCGATACGCAGGCGCTGAAGTTGACGAAGACTTGGCGCTTGGCGCCCTGCAAAGAGCCGGGGGGTCTCGCGATGGACGTTGCGCGGAGGCGGCTGTTCGCCACTTGCGACAACCAGATCATGGTGATGGTCGACGCCGACACGGGAAAGGTCCTCTCGAAGGTCCCCACGGGGGAGGGGACGGATGCCGCGGCCTTTGATCCAGCGACAGGCAATGTGTTTGCCTCGAACGGCGAGGGTACGCTGACCATTGCGCACGAGGACTCGCGCGATAAGCTCAGCCTGATTGACAACATCAAGACTGCCTCAGGAGCGCGGACCATGGCGTTCGATACGGCGACCCATCAGGTGTTCCTGCTCGCGGGGGAATTCAGTGCAACCCCACCCCCGCGGTCGCCGGAGAACCCGCACGGGTATCCGAAGGCGAAGCCCGGAACCGTCAAATTGATCATCGTGGGGCCGTAGCGCCGTGGCCGGAGTGTTGAACTTCGGCACGGAAGACCATGCGCTGTCGGACCTACTGTCGAGTGGCTGAATTTCATGCGCAACGGAGATCCAAGGGGCGCGGGCCTCGTGCACTGGGAACCGAGCGCATCCGGCCAAGCTACCGTGATGGGGCTGGGCGATCAGCTCGGTCCTCGGCCTGCAGTTTCGACGTCCGAACGGCTTGCCGTGCTCAGGGCATACGTGACTGCCGGGAGCCGTTTCATTTCCTCTTCAGTATTCAAACGTATGGTTGAACGTGTCGTACGGGACCGGCAGCGAGGGCTGCAGCTCAATACGACCGTTGGGACGGTAGGGATACGCGAGTGATTTCGGTGGACCGTCGACGGGTGGCATGAAAACCGGCTTGCCATCGTCCCCCAAATACATCAGGTCCGCGTTGAACTTGTCGTTGGTCGAGTTATCCTGCATTTCGGCCGCCAGGCTGATCCAGTTACGGTCGAAGCGCGCGCGGCTGATCTCGAAGCAGCGGAAATGCCAAATTTTCCACTGGCCATCCTGACGGATGAAGTCGACCCCATACTTCATCTGCACCCAGTGCGCCCAGATCTTATTGCCGTGGACCTCCATACCACCGGTCTCATTTTGCTCGAACAAGTAGCTCGGCGCTTGGGCCGCCAGTGGTGCAGACATCAGCCCGGACTCCACTCCAGCCGCAATCCAAATGCCCTTCGCGGTCTGGCGGTCCGCGGCGACCTGGATCAGGGGTGTAGTTGTGTAGTGAAAAATCAGCTTGCCGACGGGGTCCGGGCGCCCGGAGTGATAGGCCATGATGCTCTCATAGCGGGTATAGACGCCGACATTGCTGTACTGCGCGCTCATGCCGGGTGTGCCACGCTTGGCCCACAGCAACTTGATGTCCTCGTCGTGAAACGCGTTGTGCAGATACATGTAGTTGGAGAACAAATTCTCGATCGCGCCCCGATCAAGCGCGACTTGGGCGTCGTGGTCAACCTGACTGAGCTTTGCCTCGAGTGCGTGGATCCTGGCCTCCAGGCCCGCGAGCCGATTGGACGGGTCCTTGTCGCCGGCGTGAATGATTGGGGCGGCTATCAGAAGAGCGGCGGCAAGAGCCCGTGAAATCAAGGTCGGTTTGGCCATCTCACGAGCACTCCTCTTGAATGGTTGGTCGGCGGAAGACGTAAAACCATCGGTCATCCATATAATAGAATAGCAATTCTAATCGAGGATAAGCGCTTATAGCAAGCTCAACGCATCCATCACTAAAACATCGGGTGCGGATTCGGCGCGGTCTCAGGAATGGGCTGCAGCACGTCCCAATGCTCCACGATCTTTCCGGCGGAGAACCGATAGAGATCGACCACCGCGCCGCCGAGCACCCGGGGCGAACGCCGACCGTGCAGGTGGATGGCGGCGAAGTCCCCGTCCACCAAGATGCGGTGAATGTAAAACGAGGCTTCCGGCGAACCGAAGAGCGGTTCGAGCGCCGTGATGGCCGCTTCACGTCCATCCGCGATGTTCGGGTTGTGCTGAATGTAATCCACGGCGACGTGCTGCTCGAAGGCGAGCCGGACCTTGCGTTGTCTGTAAAAGAGATCGATGAAGTGTGTCAGGATCCGCCGGTTGGCCTCCGTCTCATTGGTCGTTGTCATGATTCCTCCGGATATTCAGTGGGAGCCTTGGACATCGCCAGGGAGCGGCTCGGCACGCCGTCGCTGCTTGGCCCGCCACAGCAGCAGCAGCGAACCGCCGGCCAGAACGCTTGCGAGCACGTATGGGGCCCCCGGGAACACCAGGCCGGCGGCGCCGGTTGAGAAGACGCCGAAAAGCCGCGTCATCAACGGCGGCGAGAGTATGAGCGCCAGGCTGGAAAGGCTGGCGACGGCGCCCTGCAACTCGCCTTGCTGAGCCGCGGGTGTGAGCGTGGACATCAAGCCGTTCATCGACGGCCCGGTCATGTACCCCAAGGCGCTGGGGACGACGAAACAGAGCGCCGTCGCACCACCGGTTGCGAAGGCAAAGCCGAGATAGCCCGTCATGCACATGACCAGTCCAAAGGTCGCGCTCCAATACGACCCGACCCGTCGAGTCAGTTGGGAAACCAGTATTCCCTGCCCCAAGACGCTCAATATTCCATACATTCCCAACGAATAGCCGACCATCTGTGGGGTCCATCCGAACTTCTGCATCGAATAGTAGGGCCACGTGGCCGGCAGCGCCTGCAGCGTGAGCTGCATGAGGAAGTAGGCCACCAGCACGCCGAAGACCGAAGGGAGTTTGTGCATCTGACGTATGGCGCCAAGCACATGGGCCCGCGCCAGCGAAAACGGCCGCCGCAGCGCCGGTGGAAGCGACTCGGGGAGCACGAAGATGCCATACATGACGTTGATAAACGCGAGTGCCGCAGCCGCAAAGAATGGGATCCGGAGCCCATACGCGCTCAGCGTTCCACCGAGGATCGGGCCAATGACGATCCCAGCTCCGAAGGCGCCGCCCATGAGTCCAAAACGGTGGGCGCGTTCCGCCTGCGAGCTGACATCGGCCAAATATGCGCCCGCAGTCGCCACCGTTGCGCCGAACAGGCCGGCGAAGGCCTGCGACACGAACAGCCAGCCGATGGACCGGCTGAATCCCATGATGAGGTAATTCAGGCTGAAGGCCGCTAGTGACAGTAGCAGCACCGGGCGCCGCCCGAAGCGGTCGCTGATGTTGCCTAGCACCGGCGCAGCCACGAACTGGACGACCGCGAACACCGCCGACAGGGCGCCGCCATACAGCGAGGCTTGCGTGAGCCCTTCTCCGGTCAGGGATGTGATGAGCTTCGGCAGTACCGGGATGAGAAGGCCCGCCCCCATGGTGTCCAGGGCCACCGTTACCAAAATGAAATACAATCGATCCTCCAGATATATTTAGTACTGGCGTTCTGATAAGGCGGAATGTCGTTTCCGAGAGCTGCGCCCGCACGCTAATCGACGGGCATCGTACCACCTACAAACCCCCGATAAGAGATCAAGCTTTGCTTTCAATTTTCCTCGTGACCCGATAAGCTTGAATATAGGATGTAGATTCTAGTTTGATAACGACGATCGACACAATGACCGCGGGGGCGGAGTGGAAAACCCGAACGGATTACGTAGAGCTGGAGTCGTGCAGGCACTCGGACTGCTGCTGACCATGCAGATCCCGATCGTGCCGATCATGGTACTGGCCCCCAACCTGCCGCTGCTGTTCCGGCACTTTGCGTCGACGCCCGGCAAGGAGTTTCTGGTGCCGATGATCATCACGCTGCCTTCCCTGGGCATCGTGCTGCTGGGGCCGCTGGCGGGGATGGCGGCCGACCGTTGGGGGCGACGCCGGCTGTTGCTGTGGGCCCTGGTACTGTTTGCGGTGGCGGGGATGGCGCCGGTGATGCTCCAGGACCTGCGCTGGATCCTATGCGCACAGGCCATTCTCGGCGTGGCCGAGGCGGTGATCATGACCAACGGAAATACCCTGCTGGGTGACTATTTTCCTCCGGAAGAACGCAATCGGTGGCTCGGCGTACAAAGCATCGTCGGGCCATTTTCTGCGGCAGTTTTCACCCTGATGGCGGGAATCCTCGGCACCGTGAGCTGGCACGCCCCATTCGCCGTTCACGGCGTCGCGTTGGTCTTGTGGGCGTGGTTGTTGCTGACGACTTGGGAACCCGCGCACGTGCCGCCACCGGTCTCCGACGACGGTCTGCGCATAGCGACTGGCGGCTTTCCCTGGCGGCGCATGTGGCCGGTTTTTGCCATTACCACGCTCACGGCCATGGTCTTCTATGTGCCGACGATTCATTTCGGCCTGATCTACGATCGGCTGGGAGCACACTCTCCAGCTCTCATCAGCGCGTTGACGACGACGGCGACGCTGGGGTCCGTGGTCAGCGGCTACTATTTTCGCGGCCAAAACCGGGAACCGCTCAAGCATCTCGCGCTCATCTATTCGTCCTTTGGCCTCGGCTTGCTCGGGCTCGGCGTCTCAAGCACGTACTGGACGGGCTTGGCCTTCGGCATCGTGATCAATTTTGGCTTCGGTCTCACCTTGCCGGCGCTGATTGCGCTCGCGCTGCAGCGATTGCCCGAGTCGCACCGGGGTCGGGGCATGGGTCTGTGGATGTCCTTCTTCTTCTGCGCCCAGTTTCTGTGTCCCCCAGCGTTCGCGCTGCTCATGCACGCGATGGGGGGACTAGCGCCCGCGATTGATCTGATAGGTGCTTTCTGCGTATTGGTGGCCGGCGTCAGTTGGCTGCGCGACCGCCGAGCCGCAGAAATGCAGGCAGCGTCCACCAATTGAATAAGACCTTTCGACCAGCGGAGACCTTGATATGAAATTCGGAATTGCCAACGCCATCAGAAACCATCCCGCGAAGTCCTATGCGATCACCGAGGTCTACAAGGATTACGTGGACGACGCACTGCTGGCGGAGGAACTTGGCTTTTCATTTTCCTGGTACGGGGAGCACCGCATGACGCCATGCCAATGGACGCCATCGCCGCTCACCGTATGCGCCTGGGTTGCTGCGAAGACCAAGACGATGCGGGTCGGCCCTCAGGTGCTCTGTCTGCCGTTCCACAATCCGCTGCGTGTGGCGGAGGACGTGGCGGTGATCGACATTCTCTCGAACGGCCGCTTCGACTTCGGCGTCGGAGTGGGGTCGCAATACGAGGAGTTCAACACGTTCCGCCTCGACCCCAAGGAACGCATCGGGCGGACCTGGGAGGCGGTCGAACTGATCGAGCGATGCTTCAAGGAGACCGACACCTTCAGTTTCAAAGGCAAGTATTTCGATATGCCGGAGATCACCTTCACGACGAAACCGGTCCAGCAACGGATGCCGATCTGGTGGGGTGGCGCCGGCCCAAAAAATATCGTCAAGGCGGCTGAGCACGGCTACCACTTGATGGCGGGCGGCAACCTGGAAACGTCGAAGGCCTACGACGATGCCCTGGTGGTTGCAGGCCGGAAGCCGGCCGAGCATTTCATCGGCCCGATGACGTTTACCTGCATTGCAGATACGGAAGAAGAAGCCTGGGAGGCGAGCCTCGAGGGCATTCACTACTTCATCAATTTCTACATGCTGCGCCGCAATCTCGAGGGCAAGTGGCCACCCTCTGCGGCCGAGTTCACGCGGGAGAAGATCCGGCAGTCCAACTTGAGTTTGGAGGCGCCGTGGGCACTGGCCGTCGGTTCTCGTGACCAGGTGGCGCGCTATTTTGAAAAAGTCCGCGACGGGGCCCGCGGCCGCATAACCCACATGGTGTGCTCGCCGCGGCATGCCGGCATGACCACTGCCGCTGCGCATCGAACCTTGCGCTACTTCGCGAGCGACGTGATGCCGCTATTCAAGTAAGCGTGTCGGCGGCCTCGAGCACGTCGCGTGCCAGGCGGCTGCGCGCCTCGACGCTGGTCAGCAGCGTAGCGGCGCGCAGCATCCGGACCTCGGGACGCCCTTGCAAGGGGGGATCGGATTCATCAGAAACAAGGGCGTCGAGGAGTCCCTCGTAGTACCTCGCCACAAACTCGGCACTGACGGCCAGACCGAGTTCCCCGAGCATCTTGGCCGCCGGTCCCTTGATCGCCTTGCCGCCGACAATCGGTGTCACGGAGAGCACCGGAGCGCGGGCGGATTCGAGCTCCGCGCGCAAGCGGACAGCGCCCGAGTTTGAGCATGGGTCGTGTCTTCCGTATTATGCGTGGGCGGCGCTCGCTGTCTGTCGGAGTGTTCATTCCGAGCTTCGAGTATTAAATTAAATTAGAATATGTCTTCTATTTCAAGAAAAGTATCTCCGATTGCCAACCCGTCGTCGCCCTCGCGGCGCGCTGTCTGGGCCGCGTGCCTTTGCGCCGTGATTTAAGCTGACTTGCGCCGATCCTCCAAAGGATTCAGAATATTCATTCGGAAATCGTAAGAACCGGGGAAACTATGAGCAGCGATGAGTTGAATCCGGGGCTGAGCCGTCGTGCGATGATTTCTGTGAGCGTCGCTTCGCTGGCGGCGTTGATGCTCCGCGCAGCCCCCGCCGATGCGGCCGCCAAGGAGCGTGCAGCAGCGGATCCCCGTCACGCGTTTACCGATCGATTGGCCGCTCTGGTGATCCCCGACACCTCGACCCCCGGTGCCGCGAAGGCGAGCGTGGCCACGTTCGTGCTGCTCGCGCTGGATCACGGCATGGGCGGCATGTCGCCCGTGCTGCTCGAGCGTGTGCGCAAACAACTCGACGAGGCGGCGGGTCAAGACTTCAACAAGATGTCCGGCGTGCGCGGCGCGCAACTGCTGGCCGCGTTCGATCGGTCCGCATTCGCCGCGCCCAGTCCGGCGGCGGATTCCGCCGAGGCGGCATGGCGCCATATCAAGTCGGCGATCGTGGCGGGTTATTACACGAGTGAGATCGGCGCCAGCAAAGAGCTCGTCTACGAACCGGTACCCGGCAAGTTCGAGAACTTACAGTTGACGGCCGATTTTAGGAGCCGCTCCAACGACGGTTTCGGGGGATCTCTGTAATGGCTGAATTCGATGCGATCGTCGCCGGTTCCGGGATCACGGGTGGATGGGCGGCCAAGGAACTGACCGAGCGTGGACTCAAGGTGCTGATGATCGAGCGCGGGCCGATGATCGAACATCGTCGGGATTACAAGACGGAATTCACGCCGCCTTGGGAGCTGCCGTACCGCGGTTTCGGCGACCCCAAAGTGTTGGTGACCTCCAAGCGCATTCAGAAATTCGCTTGGATGGATGAGTGGACTCAGCACATGTTCGTCGATGACGATGTCGACGTCTACGAGACGCCGCCGGAAAGCGGCTTTCTCTGGATGCGCGGTTACCACTTGGGCGGCCGCTCGCTGATGTGGGGTCGGCATTCGTATCGCATGAGTCCGGTGCATTTCGAGTCCAATGGTCGCGATGGCCACGGCGTGCCATGGCCCGTACACTACCAAGACATCGCGCCATGGTACGACCTTGTCGAACAGTTCATCGGGGTCAATGGTACGGTCGACAACCTGCCGACGCTGCCGGATGGAAAATACCAGCCCTCGATGGGCCTGAATGCTGCGGAACAGCGCCTCGCCGACGTGGTCCGGTCCCATTACCCCGACCGACGATTAATACCGGGGCGCACTGCAAATCTCACGCAGGCGATCGGCGATCGCGCCCCCTGCCAGTTTCGCGACCAATGCGCGCGCGGCTGTTCCTTCGGAGCCTATTTCAGTACCCAGAGCTCAACCCTGCCGGCGGCGCGGGCAACCGGCCGCCTCACCCTCCTGACCGATACGATAGTCGAATCGCTCGAGTATGATGCCCTGAAGCGGCGCGCCACCGCCTTGCATCTGATCAACGCGATGACCGGCGAGCGTTCGACGGTGCGGGCTCCCCTCATATTCCTCTGCACCGGTTCGATCAACTCCGTCAGCTTGTTGCTGCGCTCGGCTTCGGCGGATGCGCCCCGCGGGCTGGGCAACTCGAGCGACCTGCTCGGGCGATACGTCATGGACCACGTCAAGGGCGACTGGGTGCTGTCGACCGTGCCGGGAATCGACGATCAGATGTACTTGGGCCGCAGGCCCAACGGCATAACGATGCCGAGATTCGTCAATGTAGCAGCGCAGGATGCGGATTTTCTGCGTGGCTATTCGTACCAGGGCGGAAGCGGTCGGGCGACATGGAAACGGGGTGGGGAAGAGGCCGGGATCGGCGCGGAGTTCAAACAAAAGCTGCGGCAGCCGGGCGGCTGGCGGATCGCGCTCGAACCCAACGTCGAGTGCCTGCCGAGCAAGGACAACCGCGTGACCATCAATTTCGACCGCAAGGACAAATATGGTCTGCCGCTCACGCGCATCGATGTGCGCTGGGGCGAGAATGAACGCAAGGCCGCGGCGCACGCGCGCAAGCAGGCCGCGGCCATGCTGTCGCTGCTGGGGGGCGAGGTGATCACCTTTGGAAGCGAAACGCGCCCGCCGGGTACGGCGATTCATGAGATGGGCGGTGCTTCCATGGGTGAGGACCCCCGCAACTCGGTGACTAACCCCTACAACCAGCTGCACGATGCGCCGAACGTGTTCGTGACGGACGGCGCCTTCATGAATTCATCCGGTGATCGCAACCCGTCGCTCACCTATATGGCCTTCACCGTCCGGGCGGCGGCGCACGCCGCAGATCTGCTCAAGAACGGAGCACTCTAGCGCCATGAGCACCAAGGATTTTGCGCCGCGACACATGAAACTGAGCATCCTGACGGCTGCGCTGCAGGAACTCACACCGCGCAGCGTGCGCGATGCCGACCCGGACCGGGCGATCGAGGAGTGGCTGGCCTTTTCCCGCGAAATTCATTGCGAGAACATCCAGCTGTCGGCGGCGCTGCATCCAATCGAGAGCGACGTGCCGGCCGAGGCGATGCTTGATCCTGTGGCGAACACACTCGATCTGCGGGAGCCCTTCGATGCAGCCCGTGCCTCGCGCATACGCAAGGCCATGACGGCGACGGGCGTGGGTCTTTCGGACGTCGCCTACTTCGACAATATGCTGATTGCCGACGATGCCGCGCGCAAGAAGAAGTTCGACTTCATGCTGCGTGTGTTCGACGCGGCCGTCCTGCTCGGGACCGATGCGGTATGCGGCTTCGTCGGACGCAACATGCAGCTTGAGATGGACGCGAATCTAGCGATGTTCGAGGAGGTGTTCATTCCTCTGCTCAAGGAAGCCAAGGCCCGCGGGCTCACCTATCGTGTGGAACAGTGTCCAATGCCCGGGTGGACCATCCAGGACCGTTGGCACAACAACATTGCCTATGCACCCGGCCCATGGATAGCGCTGCACCGAATATGCGAGCGTCACGGCGTCGGCGACCAGTTTCGCATCCACTATGATCCCTCGCACGCGATCCTCATGGGCCAGGACACCCGGTCCCTGTTCCAGTACCTCAAGGACCAGGGGTACGGGTTTCTGATCGCCGGCTTTCACGTCAAGGGCCAGGTGGTCGATGTCCGGGGCGTATCGGCGTGGGGCTACGGCGGCCAGACGATGCTGCGCGGTGATTGGCACGGCGGCAAGCCGTCGGCGAATCTCGCGGATCAGGTCAATGCCTGGAAGAAGCAGACGGTCCTGGCAGAACATGAACTGCCGGGAACCGCCCGTCACGATCCGCTCGCTTACCTGCAGAATCGCCGCGTGGATTGGCTGGATCACCAGATTGCCGCCCGCGAGTTGCTCGACATCGATCCGGCCAAGACTTACCTCGTGGTCGAGCACGAATATCCCAAAGCGCGGATTCAGGACAAGGAGCGGCTTGCGCCGATCCTGGCCGGCTCGTTGGCGTTCACGCGGGCGATCGATGCAGCCGCTGCCGCGATGTACGCCCTGCAGCACGAGGTGCTCGCCTCGCAAGGCATACCCGTGCAGGGCATTGGCAGGGAAGCCTACCGGTCATAGCGATTCAAGAGCGAAACCATCATGAGTAAACAGTTGGACAAGCGGCGCCTGCGGGCTGGGATTGTCGGCGGCGGCCGAGGTGCGTTTATCGGAGCCGTCCATCGTATCGCGGCGGAACTGGACGGGCAGGCCCTCGTCGTGGCGGGTGCCATGTCGTCGGATCCACAAACGGCACGAGAGAGCGCAGCGGCGTGGTACCTGCATCGCTGCTACGAGTCTTACACCGCGATGGCGCTCGAGGAATCGCGCCGCGCGGATGGCATCGAATTCGTCATCGTCGCAACGCCGAACAACCTGCATTATCCGGTGGTTCGCGCGTTTCTCGAGGCCGGAATCCACGTCGTGTGCGACAAACCGATGACGTTCACGCTCGCCGAGGCCGAACAGCTGACGCGGGTGGTCGAAGGGGGCAAAGTGCTGCTGTGCTTGACCCATACCTACACGGGCTATCCCGCGGTGCGCCAGGCGCGAGCCATGGTCGCATCGGGAGCGCTCGGCCAATTGCGCAAAGCGCTGGTCGAATACAACCAGGATTGGTTGATGACGCCGCTGGAGAAGACCGGCAATAAGCAGGCAGAATGGCGCACGGATCCGTCCCGCGCCGGTGCCAGCTGCTGTGTGGGCGACATCGGCACCCATGCCCAGAACCTGCTGGAGTTCATCTCGGGCCGGCGGGTGACCGCGCTGTGCGCAGACCTGACAAGTTTTGTTTCCGGGCGACCGCTCGATGACGACGCCAACATGCTCCTGCGATTGGATGGCGGTGCGAAGGGGACGCTCGTGTGTTCACAGGTGGCCTGCGGCGAAGAGAACAGCCTCGCCATTCGCCTCTACGGTTCCGACGGCGGCCTCGAGTGGCACCAGCAAGAGCCGAACACGCTGATCTTCAAGCCGGCCACCGGGCCCTGGCAATACCTGCGCGCCGGCAAGAGCTTCGATGCAGCCGCCGCCAAGGCCGCCATCCGCACGCCTGCGGGCCATCCCGAGGGGTACCTGGAAGCGTTTGCGACCATCTATCGCGATTTCATCGCTGATGTCCGCCGCGTTGCCGGCGGGCAGGCGGCAGCGCAGGACTATCCGACCGCCCGCGACGGCGTGCGCGGCATGCGCTTCATCGAAAAGGCGGTCGAGAGTTCGAGGCTCGGTGCACAGTGGGTGGATCTCTAAGCCGACGTTCGCAACAGGGGACCTTATGACTGAACAAGAGCCAAACCTTCGGTGGGCCTACATGGATCACTGGCGGATCGACACCGACCAAGGCCAGGTATCCCAGTACAGTTCGCTGGAACGCTTCGATGCATTCGTGAAGCAAATCGCGGCATTGGGGTTCGAAGGCATCGAAACCTTCGACTTTCACCTCGGCGTCATCAAAGAGCTGTTCGGCAGATTGGAAAACTGCCGGGCGTTCCTGCAGGAGCGCGGAATCGACCGGGTGCTCAGCCTGTTCCACGCGATCATGTATGACAAACGCCAGAGCGCTCCGCACGTGCGGGAGACGCACGACCGCATCGTCAATTACGCCGAGTATGTGGCGAAGAGTGCGGCCGGACTGGGCGTGGAAAACCTGATCGTCATGCCAGCGGGCCAGTATCACGACCTCGAGCCGGTGACCGATGAGAAGATTCGCGCCTGCGCCGAGGTCTGGAGCCGCGTCGGGAAAGTGACCCAGGATTACGGGATAAGAACCTGTTGCCACCACGAATTTTACTGCGGGATTCATCACTCCGAGGAGATCCGAAAATTCTACGAGTGGTCGGATCCGCGCTATGTTTATTGGTACTGTGATACTGCCCAGCACGTGATCGCCGGCGTCGATCCCGTGGACCTCTACGTACGGCTCCACGATCGCTGCGGCGGGTTCCACCTCAAGGACACCCATGACGTGGATCGTAGCGGCGACTACCGCCGCAGGCCGGAATCCGAGGTCACGGCGCCCACCACGCGGCGTTGGTTCTGGGAGATGGGCACCGACCAGGGGCTGGTGGATTTTCCCGCGCTCTTCAATGCCATGAAGGAGTTCAAGTACCGGGGCTGGGTGAGCGTCGAGCACGACAAGGCGGATGTCGGCGGCGGTAACTATCCGGAGAGCACGGCGGTGGCGGCGTGGTACATCCAGAACGTGCTCAAGAAGATCTACGCGTGAGTCCGGGGAGCGTGATCAACATGAACAACCAAATCCAGTGGGCCTATGCGTACAACCAGTGGAAGTACAGTTGGCAGGACTTTGCGCGCGTGGAGGACAATCTGCGCGCTCTGAAGGTGACCTCGGCCTGCGGCTTCCGCGCCCTGGAGCTGTGCGGCGGCACCGGCCCCTGGAATCCGCTCGGACGGCCGGAGAGCATCGCGTCGAATTTTGGGTCCGCGGCCAAATTCAAACTGGCGCTTCAGGATTGCGGCATCGATGCGATCAGCAGCACCTTCTATGACCCGACGCTGCTCAGTTTCGAGGAACTGCATCATGGCCTCGCGCCAACGCGCACTACGGATCACGCGGTAATCCTCGCGACCGCGCGCCTGCACGCCGAGTTTCTCGCCGAGGTCGGCGGCAGCTGTCTGGTTGTTCGACCATTTCCCGCGTTCGCGGCTGAAGGGGCCCTGGATGCGGCCCGCATACAGGCTGCGGCGGATTGCTGGAATGCGGTCGGCGCCATGACCCGAGCGCTGGGATTGCACACGGTGCTGCACATCGACGCTCTGTCGGCGCTGCGCACCACGGAGGAACTCGATCGGCTTCTGGGAATGACCGATTCCGCGTGCGTCAACCTGGCCTTCGATACCGCGGAGCTGACGATTGCGGGGCATGACGTGGTGGATCTGTACCGGGGCTTTCATGCGCGGGTGCGCCACTTCCATTTCAAAGATGCGCTGGCCATCGACACGCTGGGCGAGTATCGGCTTCCAAATGCCGAGCGGGCGATGATCCTCGCCGGGGGGAAGCGCAAGATTCGCCGCTGGTTCAGTGAAATGGGCACGCCGGAAGGCCTGGTGGATTTCCCATCGCTCTTGCGCGTCATGAAGGAACTCGGCTACACCGGTTGGATCATCGTCGAAAGCGATAAGGGGCCACAGCCGGCCGCCAGCGGCATGATGTTGAACGGCTGGTATCTACAGCGCGTACTCAAGCCGCTGCTGGCGTAGCGGCTACTCGGCCTCCTAGGGCCAGCGGGGGTCGGCCCCGTCGCGCAGGCCCAAACTCTTGTAGGTCAGCCGGATCGACTCGAGCGAGTCCCCCGTTGGGCGATACTCCAGCCCGATGGCGCCCGCATAACCCTTGGCCTTCAGGATCCTCATGTACTGCGGCCAGTCGATGTTTCCGCTGCCGGGCTCGCGCCGGCCCGGCGAATCCGCAACCTGTACGTGCCCGACCAGGTGAATGCGATCGCCGAGCACCTCTTCCGGCGACTCACCCATGGCGGTCGAGTGGTACATATCGTAGAGCAGCTTCACCCCCGGGCGGTCCACCTCCTCGATGATGTCCAATCCCTCGACGGTGCTGTCCAGATAGAGACCCGGATGATCCACCCGCGTGTTGAGCGGTTCCAGGATCACGGTGACGCCGGCATCCTCGGCCAGCGGCGCGGCCGCCCGCAGGTTCTGCACCATCGCGTGATGGTGCGCGGATCTCGGCACGTTCGGAAGAATTGGCCCGGAGGCGAGGACCACTGCCGGCACGTTGAGGCGTTTCGCCACGGCTACGCTTTCACCGACCGCTGCGAGCGTGGCGGCTTGCGCGTTGAGGTCGACCAACAGGCAACGCGGCTCCACGATGAAGCTGGTCAGGTGCAGCCCCGTCTCGCCGAGGACGCGCTCGAGGTCATCGAGCGGCTTGTTGCGCCACTGGTGGAATTCAACCGCCCCGAGGCCGGCCTTCCGGGCGGCACGCACGCGATCGCACACGTCGTCGTGCTCGTTCTTGAAGATCCATTCGATACAGGCAGAGAGCAACATCGAACCTCCAAACAATTTGACCGATATCTCTATCGGCGCGAGTCTTGACCTTTGCGGCTATCGGCGCGTCATGGCGCATTCTCGAAGTCCCGCGCCTTGTCCGTCAGCGGGATGGTGACCTTGCCACTGGCGGCCCATTCGGCGCCCCGTACCAGCAGGCTTGTGACGGCATCGTACTGCAGCGTGTCGGGACCGTGCCCGAGCGTGAAGCAGTAGACGCGCCCCTTCCCGTACTGGGTCGTCCACACGAGCGGATGATCCTTGTCCATACCCGGCATGGACCGAAGCTTCTCCGGAGTAAACTCGGCCGCCGGGTACTTCGGGCCGGCGAACCTGTAGGCGTATACGGCGGGGTCGTCATGGCCGGTGACCAGAACGTGGATCTTCGTGGCCGGATCCCATCGCATGTTTGTGTACATGTCATCGTCGAGCGTCCACATGTACTCGCGCATCCCGCGTGTAATGGGGTCTTCCCGGTCAACCACGTGGATCCGAAACCCGTCGACGGGAGAACGCCGGCTCGGCGAAGGAGTGCTGCGCAGCGTCGCACCGGCCAGCCGCTCAAACTCCGGCCAGCTGGGCGCCCCCATCGTAAACGTCGCATGGTAGACCACGACGCCGCCGCCGTTGCGCACGTAGTCGAAGAGGGCGGAATCAGCCGGATCGCCCCATCGTTGTTCAGCCGGATCACTGTAGAACCAGCGGCCCGTGTAGTTCAGCAGCACGGCATCATAAGGTTTGAGCGTCGCGGCCGTTGCGCCGCGAAATTCTTCGGTGACATGCACCTCGAAGCGCCCGGTATCCTCGAGCATTTTGCGCAGCGCGTTCGTGGTCCCCCGCCAGTCGTGTTCGTAGCTGTTCTTTCCCGTGATGATCAACAGCTGCAGCCGCCCATTGCCAGGCGGTAGGGGCGTGGGTATGACCTGTACTGTCGTGGGAATGGTGTAAGGCGCGGGATCGGCCCGGCCCGCCGAAAGAGGAAAAACTGTTCCCAAACTTAGCGCCAGAAGTACAGTACGCAAGCCGGTCGACATGCCGAATCGCCTCGATATTTTCAGAATTGCAATTCTAATATAGACCAATGCGCAAGACAACTGCAAAACCCGGAATTCCATCGTCTAAGACTAGCGATCGCGCGCACGCCACAAGCCCTCAAAAAAAGACCGCGGCCTCGCAAGCCGCGGTCTCTTGAGTCCGCACAGGGGGAACTATGCGGTCAGAACTTGGCTTGCATCTGCAGCCCGACCAGGCGTTTGCTGCTGGCGTCATAGACCTGCCAGAGTCCGCCATTCGAGAACGGCGTCGGGTAGATCTGGCGCGGGAACTGTGAGCTGCCGAGATTGCGGCCAAAGAAGTAGACCGACCAGTTCTTGGCGGAAGTCACGCCGAACCGCGCGCTGTAAATATTGGTTCCGGGGGCAACGAACTGGGCAAGTCCCGACGTGTATAGCGACTGCGAGGAGCGGTGCGTGTAGTCCGCGCCGATGACGACCGAATAGTCCGCGCTCACGGGCAAGGTTTCCTCGGCCGACAAGGTGATTTTGGTTTTCGAGGCGTAGTTGAGCTGCTGGCCACCCAGATTCGAACCGTCGGTACCCAAGAATCCGGCCGGATAGGTCGCCGGGTTGTAGATGCCCGACAGATTCACCGTCAAGCCTCGGATCGGGCGACCGAAAATGTCGAGTTCGACACCCTTGCTGGTGATGATAGGGACATTCGCCGCAACGCAAAGGATGGTGCCCGCATTGTTCTGTGCAGTGCTCGGCGCGCAGGCCTGGCCTTGGTAGTTGACGACCCGCTCGTAGAACACGTCGGCATCGATAGCGAGCCGATCGTCCAGCACCGACTGCTTGATTCCCAACTCGTAGGCCGTGGGCACCTCCGGACTGACGATGTACATTCCGCCCGTCGTCGTGGTCGGATTGGGCGTCAGGGTGTCGGAGATTTCCGGACTCTTGTAGCCGGTTGAGACGGTTGCATAGACCATCGAGTGCGCCGCCAAATCCTGCTGCACCCCGACACGCCACGACACCTTGCTGGCGGAACCATCGATCGAATAGGCATTGATGTTGCCGCTCTGCGACGCGTCGACCTTGGTCTCGTTGACGGTGCTGTGCGTATATCGGGCGCCGGCAATCAGGCGAGTACGGCCCGTGAGGTGATAGGTCACGTTACCGAACGCTGCATAGTCCTCGCTACCCGTATTGGCATGGAACGACGTATCGACGAAGTTGCCGCCCGTAAAGAACGCGTTGATCAAACCCGGCTCATTATCGGCCAGCTTGTAGTGCTGGTAGTACACGCCGGCTACCCAGTCGAGTTGCTCGTTTGCCGCCGAGGCCAGGCGCAACTCCTCGCTATATTGCTGACGCTTCTGCGTCTGCAGATCGTTGATGCCGCCCGGCAGAATCGCGAAGATGGGCACGCAATTGAAGAAATGACAGCCGGAATAGTACTGCTCGGCCGTGGCGAGCGGAATCGCTTCGATGTCTCCCCGGCTACCCGTGTCGCCGAGCCGGTACGAGCTGATTGAGGTCAGGGCCGCTGCCCAGAGGTTCCAGTCCAACTGGAACGATGCACCGCGGTCCAACTTTTGGAACACGTTGTAATACTGCGAGCAGGTGTCGAAGTTCGAGGTCGACGGGGTGACACCGCATGCAGCAAGAGCCTGAGACACCGGACCGGGCGGCATTGACCGATAGGTCAGGACCGGGACGCCGGTCTCGTGGGTGCTGTTGTAGTCGGCGATCACGTTCAGCTTTAGATCATCATTGGGCTCCCAGAGGTAGCGGAGGCGCGTGCCAATGCTGGGTTGATCGCTCCTTGTGCCCTGGTACGGGTTGTTGAATACGCCGGTATTGTCATCGCTGTGGAACGACAGGCGCAGTGCAGACGTTGCGCTCAGCGGCAGGTTGGCCGTCGCACGCAGCGACCGCCGGTCATACTGGGAGCCGAGATCTCCGGCCCCGTATTCGGCACTCACGGTGCCGCTCAGCGTGGTGGGGTCCGGCGCATTCGTCGTTACCGAGATCACACCGGCGGATACCGAGCTGCCGAACAGTGTGCCCTGGGGACCCTTCAAGACCTCGACACGGCTGATGTCGAAGATGTCGGTGACATTGGTGTTCCCCAGCACGACTCCGTCGAGCACCACGCTAACCGAGGCCGTTGCGGTCAGGCCGCCAACCGATTCCGTGCCGATTCCGCGGATGAAGGCGCCGCCGCCCGGAGCAGCCGCAGGTGCGGTGAACTCCAGCGCGGAGCTCATGCGCGACAAGTCGACGATCGTCTGAACGCCTTGACGGGCGAGCTCTTCGCTCGGGATTACCGTGATCGATACGGGAACGCTCTGGACCGTTTCGACGCGCTTTTGCGCCGTGACGATGATCTCTTCCAGGGTTCCCGCACTGTCGGCCTCAGCCGCGATCACGGGCTGGATGCCGAGCAGCGCTGCGCCGACGGTGAACGCTGCGGCCGCTGAGGGTCGAATCAATCTCATTGACGTTACTCCCGTATATATCGCCGCAAGTTTCCCTTGTGGCTCTTGGCACTCTTCAGCGAGGCATGGTCCTGTCTTTGGCAGGTCTGTTTATACTAGAATACGGATTCGAATTATAGATTGCAAATATTACGTGCAGGACGTCCGGGCCGATCAGGCGCGATCCACGCTGTCATACCCGCACAACGCCTGCGAAGCATCCCAGGAATGGCAACATCCAAAAACAGCAGCGAGCACGGCGTCGCCATCAAAACTCTCGAAGTGCGTCATCGAGCAGAACCACGAGCGCCCGCCAGGGTCCGACGGGGTGTGCACGCGGAGAACCAGCGTTCTATTTATAATCCTCGAAGGTCTCGCGGAACTCATTCGTCCAGGAGGGCGCGGCGTATCAGCGTGGCGGCATCGCCGTCATGCCGAAAGCCCGCGGCCTCGGCACGTGGCGCCCGCAGTGGCGGATAGCTGGCGAATTGCCGTTGCAGTTGTGGATCCGGGCGGTACATCACACGCCCCAACACCTCGCGCCCACAGCGTGCGGCAATCGCGTTCACGACCTCTGCCATCGTCAGCCGCTGCACCGGCAGCAGGTAGCTGCGCTGAGAGGGCAGTGCGGCGGTCGGCAATGCCGCCGCATGCAGTAGATTGTCAACGACGCAAGGCCGGCTCATCCACCACGACGGGGCGTCGGCGTCGACCGGGCACACGACGCTCTGACCTGCACTCAGTTCGCGAATCAGGTCGCTGAGAAAAATCGACAGCATGCCGTCGGTCGGCGGCCGCGCAACGATACCCGGGATGCGCAAAGTGCGCCCGTCGACGAAGCCGCGCCGCGAGTAGTCTGCCAGCAGCACTTCGCCGGCGAACTTGTGGGCACCGTAGCTCAGCGACGGCAGCGGCAGGGTATCTTCATCGATCACGTCCGGCATGGGCACGCCGTAGATTCCGACGGTGCTTGCAAAAATGACACTGGAATTCGTACCCGTGGTGCGCAGCACTTCCAGGAGATTGATGGTCGACTCGAGGTTCACCTTGAGTCCGAGCTCGAAATTGCGCTCCGCCGCGCCTCCGGGAATGCTCGCCAAGTGGAAAACGCAGTCCACACCGCCGGCGACGGCATCTTCCAATACGGCACGATCGCAGACGTCGCCTGCGATGCAGCGCTCGGAGATCTCGCGGCGCAGGGGCTCACTCTTCACAGGACGGAGGTCCAGTTGCGTCAGTGTGCCGGCGGGCTCGCCCCTCGGCCCGACCCGTACGCCCGCGCGCAGGCGTCGCACCAGGGTCTGCCCGATGAAGCCTGCCGAGCCGATGACCAGGACCCGCATCGCGTCGCGCGCCTCAGACACCGGGTGCACGGACATAGCGCTGGTCGATCGCGCCGAAAATTGAGCGCCCGTCGGCGTCGACCATGTCGATGCGCACCCGATCGCCAAATTTCATGAATTCTGTGGTCGACTTGCCCTCGTCCAGGAGTTCGATGGCGCGACGTTCGGCGATGCAGGCGGAGCCGACCTCGCGGAAATTGTCGTTGGAGATCGTTCCCGAGCCGATCACCGTACCGGCGCTCAAATTGCGCGTCCGGGCGTTGTGTTCGATGAGTTGCTCGAACGAGAAGCCCATGGCGCCGCAATGCGGATGGCCGAATTCCCGCCCATTCCATTCGACCCGTATCGGCAGCTGTACCCGGCCATCACGCCAGCCGCCGGGTCCGAACTCGTCGACCGTAACCGCCACCGGACCGAAACTGGTGGCGGGCTTGCACTGTCCGAAACCGAAGCCCGTTCGTATCTCGCGCGCTGCAATGGCACGCAGGCTGACATCGTTGACGATCATCAGCAGCTTGATGTGCGACGACGCCTGTGCAGCGCGGGTGCCCATCGGCACGCGGTCGACGATGATGGCCACCTCGGCTTCGAAGTCCATGCCGTCCCGCTCGTCGGGCAGCGGCACGTCGTCGTGCGGACCCACGAAGTCGTCGCTGGCGCCCTGGTAGACCAGCGGAACGGAGCGTTTATCCGGCGGCGGCGCCGAGTCGAACACTTTTTCCATCAGATCACCGTGACTGTGGAAAGCGGACGCATCCAGCCATTGCCAGGTGCGCGGGAGCGGTGCCTGCAGCCGCCCGATGTCGAGTGGAAAGGGGGCAGGCGCCGTGCCGGCATGGAGCGCGAGGGATAGGGCGTGTAGCTGCGGTTCGACCACGTTCCAGTTTTCAATTGCCTGCAGCAGGCTTGGAGCGATCGTGCCGGCGTCGACCGCGTCGGCGAGGTCCTTCGAGACCACGAGCAGCCGACCGTCGGGCGTTCCATTCTTCAGCGTCGCCAGCTTCATCGTGAAGGACTTCCTCTCTAGTTGCCATCGCTGATCGTGGTGCCGCCATCGACGACCAGATTGTGCCCGGTGATGAAACCGCCGGCGCGGCTGGCCAGCATCACCACGACCCCCGCGATCTCGTGGGGTTCACCGACGCGGCGCAAGGGCGTGAGTGCAAGGCGGCGCTCCATGAAGGGGCGATCCGCCAGCAAGACTTCGGCCAGCGGCGTGCGGATCAGACCCGGTGAGATTGCGTTGACCCGCACGGCCTTGGGCCCCCATTCGACGGCCAGATTTCGGGCCAGCTGTGCGAGGCCCGCCTTGGATAATCCGTATAGACCGATGGCCTTGTTGCCGCGAATACCGGCGATGCTGGACATCAGGATCACGCTGCCGCCACCGCGCCCGGCCATGCCCGGAATGACGCGCGCGCAAAGCGACATTGCGCCGCGCAGATTGATATCCATGACCTGCCGCCAATCCGCATCGCTGACCGCGCCAATCGGCCCCGCCGGGCCCTGCACGCCGGCGTTGCACACCAACACGTCGATGTGCTGACAGCGTTTCTCGACGGCAGCGACCATGGCATCGATGGCGTCGCGCCGCGAGATATCGCAGGCGACCGCGTGGGCCCTGTGACCGTCATCACGCAGGTGCTGCGCGGCCTGCTCGCATCGACCGGCGTCGAGATCGGAGACCACGACGGTGGCACCACTCTGTGCCAATTGTTCGCCGATGGCCCGCCCTAGTCCGCCGTCGGCGCCGGTGACCAGCGCCACCTGTCCGCTCAAATCGAACAGTTCCACCATGGCTCAGCGCCGCGCCAGCGCGGCCGCGATCGACGCTTCGTACGCCCCGTCGACCAGCACGAACAGCATGCGGCAGGGCTTGCCGGAACGGTTGGCCCAAGCATGGTTGGTGCCCCGTTGGATCACCACGCTGCCGACCTTCAACAGCACCTCTGAATCGTCCAAAACCAGCGTAATTTCACCTTCGATGACCACGCCATAGTCGACGGACTCGGTGCGATGCATCAGCGGATGAGGCGAGTCCGCCTGCACCGTCGAGGCTGCGACATGACCGATCTGCGTGAAGGCCTCATGCATCCGCGCCGCGCCGCGTGCAATGAATTCGATGGTGTCCGGCGGTATGTCGACGAAGCGAATGCGCGTACCCAGCTTAGGTGGCGGCAATCGCAGCGGCCCGACGGTGGGATCCGGGCCGTTATCGATCGGAGCCGGCGAAGCCGACGTGTTCCAAACCTCGTGAAACATGGTGCCCGGGATTGCCAGCACTTCGATGACGCTCGGTAACCGGCCGTTCGATGAAACGACGGCCTTGCCGTCTGCATCATGTCCGGTGACAACGCGGTGGATCTCGGGAAGAGTCACGGAGTAGCCTCGTCGGATTCGGTAGTCATGCCAGACTCCTCGTTCAAATGGGCGCTGCCAGCGCCGCCAGGGATGCGCCTAGTATGCGTTGCTGCTCCGCCTTGTCGCCTCCGGAAATCTCCAGCTCACCGAGCCGGGCGGAATTCTCGACCACCATGCGACAGCGTTCCCAACGGCGCGACTGGAACGATGCCAATGCGGCGTTCAGCGTGTCGGCCCTGCTCAGTTCGTCGGCCAGCACGATGGCATCTTCGATCCCGATGCATGCGCCCGAGGCCAGGTGCGGCGTCGTCGCGTGTACCGCATCGCCGATCAGCACCACGCGACCTCGAAACCAAGGCCGCGGCACCAACAGGCCTTCCAGCGGCCGATAGACGATCTGCGACTGCGCGCCAATTCCGGACCGGATCGCTTGCAGCGCCGGAACCTGGAAGCCGGCCAGTAGGTCGGCGAACAGCTTTGGAAACCGCTCCGGCTCGATGAGGTCATTCGTTGGCCGGTCTTCGGTCACGAATATGTACATCTCGTCGGTCGAAACCGGATTGACGCCGACCTTGATCTTGGGCAGGCCAATCCACATCGTGGCTCGCTGCACTTCCGGCGGCCGCGGAAGCACTGCGCGCCATACCGCCTGGTGTGTGAAGCGCGGCTTTGGTGCATCGGGCAGCAGCCCTTCGCGCACCTTGGAGTAAAGACCGTCGGCGCCGATGACCAGGTCATACCGCCGGCTTTGACCGTCGGTGAAACCAACGCTCACCCCGTCCGCGTCCTGCGTCAAGGAGGTGAAGGTGCAGCCGAGCCGCACGTTAACTCCCTGCGCCCGTGTCGCGGTCGCCATGATCTTGGCGAGCACGGGACGCATGATGGCGCCGCCACCCGGCACGTCGGGTCCGGCGATGCGCGGCGTGGGCATGGTTGCCAGGAGCTGGCCGGCCGGAGTGTACAGATCCAGGCCGTCCGTGCCGCTGCCTAGTCGCAGAAATTCCTCGAGAATGCCCAATGTGCGGAATGCGCGCAGCGTCGCCCCGCCCAAACTGATGCCGGCGCCGTAGGAGCGCCAGCCTGGATCGATCTCGACCAGGTCCACCGTCAGCCCCAGCTTGCGCAGCTCGATGGCCGCGGACATACCGGAAAACCCGCCGCCGATGATGAGGGCGTTCTGGATGGGACATGTCATGACTGATGCTCCGCGCCCGGCGGCGGACCCGACGGCGCCCATTTCTCGCGATGCTGAAACAGGAACAGCTGCGACGCGTCGGCGCTCATGGGCACCTCGCGCGCGACCCAGCGCTCATCGTGCAGATCCATGTCCGCGTCGTACTCGACGTGACAGCCGAGGGGACTATTGAAGTACCAGAACCAGTTCGAGCCGAACTTATGCCGTCCCGGACCCCAAAACGACTGATAGCCTTTGGCGACAAAGCGCGTGCCGGCCTGCATGAGCTCCGTCGGGCCGCCCAGGTGAAAAGTGAAGTGCTCGACGCCCTTCATGAAGGGCGGCGTCTGGATCAGGAACAAGGTGTGATGATCAGCACTGCCCGCCGGCTGCAGAAACGGACCGACGCCCTTGAACCGATCGGTGCAGCGAAACCCCAGCCGCGCGTAAAAAGCTTCCGCCTTTGAGGCGTCCGGTACGAAATATACGACGTGAGACAGCGTGCGCGGCCGCACCGCGGCACTTTCATCGACCGCGACGACGTTGACCGCCCGCTGCACCGGAGCGCCGGGGGCATTGACCGCTTCCGCCGGAAGGCTGAGCTTGCGCCGCGTGGTGACTTGGAAGCCGAGCAGGAAGCCCATGTCGTCCGCAGCCTCGATCGAACCATCCGGCAGGCGGCGAACCGCGCGATCACGGCCCAAGTTGGCGGCGATGGCCTGCAACGCCGGTTCATCCGCGACACCATAGATAGTCTTGCGCAACATGCTGGCCGTGCCCATCGCGGGCGGCAAGCCGGCATCTTCCTTGTGGGCGATGATCACGGCCGTGCCGTCCAGCGCCTCGAAACGGCCGCCGGTCGCCGTGACGCCGACCTGCGTCAGGCCGTAATCGGTGAGATATTGAACACAGGCAGCGACGTCGTCCACCCCAAAAACCAGGGCGTCAGGTCCGATAATTTTCATGTGGCTCTCGCGTTGTCAAGGATCGATGTTCAAACGCTCGTGCGGCCGCCAAGAGTCTCCGCAACCCAGTCGGCGATATAAGCGCCAGCATTGGCGGAGTTGTCAAAACTGGAATGCTGCACACCGCCCTCGCGCTCGGTGAAGATCTTCAGTTCGCGCTTGGGACTGTTGACTAGTTGTTCGTAGGTGCGCTGCGCCCAGTGCAATGGAATTTGTGAGTCCTTTTCGCCATGCGTCACCAGGAACGGCACTTTGATGCGTTCGACCACGCCGTCGAGGTGCACGTCTTCCGCGATGCGCATGAATTCGTCCATGTCCTTGGCGCCCCAGACCCACTGCACGTGCGCCCAATAGTGGGGGACCGGGAAATTTCCCTCCTTCGTCAGGCGCTTCTTCTGTACGTCACGCCAGTCATGATTGGCGCCCCAGACCACACCACAGGCAAAGCGCGGCTCGAAGGCCACCGCGCGCGGACAGTAGTAGCCGCCAAGTGAAACGCCTTCGCAACCGATGCGCTTCGAATCAACATCGGCGCGCGCTCCGAGCCAGTCGACCACTGGGGTTGCCCAGACCTCGGCATCGTAGACGGCCGTCATGCCATGCAGTCGCAGCGCCTCGCCCGTGCCGGGTTGGTCGATCACCAGAGATGAGACGCCACGCTGGGCCAGCCAGCGCGGCAGGCCGACGCGGTATTTCATCTCCTTGGTCGAGTCCAGGCCGTTGAGTTGTACCAGCAGCGGAGCGCGGCCCGCGACGCCTTCGGCTCGCACGAGCAAGCCGGCGATGTGGGCGTTGCCGTAGGGGATCTCGACGCGTTCGCAGTTCTCGCCGGACAATCTGATGCCTTTGGCAAAGGCCTCCTGGAAGCGCTGATAGAGCATAGCTCGACCCTCCGCGCCGTGGGCCTGCAGTCGCTCGGCTGTCAGGTAATAGGTTGCGGCGCGGCTGTACTTGTCGCCGGCGGAGATCATGCGCCCGCGGGACTCGTCTTCGGCGGCGAGCGCGCACAGCCTGTCCGCCATGTTGGACCAGGTCTCGCGGAACGCCCGTGTGCCCGCCGCATCGGGCTGCTTCGCCGCCTCCTGCAGCGGTGCGCACATTGCCTCGATCTCGCCGATTCTGGCACCCATCTCGATCGCCAGATCGACCGAGAGATTCCAGACGTAGTTGGTGGGAAAGTACCGAAACATGCCGAACTCCGTTGCCATAGCCTTGACGGCCGTGCTGCCCGAACTTCTCATTTTAATGAGAATAAGCATTCTAATTTGAGATACGGCTGGCGTCCAGAACAAATATCGGCCGCCTGCGCGAGCCGGGCCTCAAGACGAGCAGCGACCTGCAACAGGCTCCAGGATGCCGAGAATTCGGCTGGATATATGCGCGACGACGTCAAATCCACTGGGCTCTCGCCGCGGGTTGGAATAGCGCCGAGGTATAGACCGGATCGCGACTGGAGTGGCGCTGCCGACGCCCGTCGCGCCGAACTTTATTCTGGGCTGCGGGGCGCGTACATTGGCGTTCCGTGGAAGAAAGTAAACAAATGTCGTCAGAGCACGCCAGAACACCGAAACAGACCCGCAGCCGCCAGTCGTTCGACCGAGTACTTGACGCTGCAACCAACATACTGGCCGAAAGCGGTTTCTCCGGCCTTACACTGACGCAGGTAAGCAAGCAATCCCGAGTGTCGATCGGCTCGATCTATTGCCGTGTGGACAGCAAAGAGGATCTGGTCAGGGCGGTGCAGGCCCGTGCGCTAGAAGAAATGGACCATGAATTTGCCATGCTGACAAATCGGGTCCGGCGCAAGAGCCTACCGCTGCGGGCGCTGGTGCTGACGATGACGCGGGAACTGGCGCTGTTTCTGCGCCGGCACGCGCCATTGTTGCGGGCCTTCATGCAGCAGGCGCCAGACGATCCGGTGTTGGAGGCCGTCGGTAAGAAGTCCTTCCAGCAACACGCGTTGGATTTCAAGCTGATCCTGCTCGACCGACGTGCCGAGATTCATCATCCGGATCCCGAGCACGCCGCGGCCACGTGCTTCATCGTCGTTTACGGATGCGTGGCGCGCTCCCTCGGGCTCGGCGCGCCGGGGGAAAAGGAGGGGGATTGGAATCAACTCATCGTGGATCTGGGCCTGATGGCGCTCGCGTTCCTGGTCGTCGACCTCAAGCAGGCGACTCAGACCGGCAAGGCGTCGAAATAACCGCGGTTCAATCGCCGTCCGGATCGTTGCCCGGCTTCCATTTCATGCTGCAGCCCATGCTGGGCTTCTGGTCGGCAGGCGGCGGCCGCCCAGAAAGAAGAGCGTCGATCGCCGCACGCATGTCGGCGCCGGTCGGCTGCGCGCCGGCACCGACCTTGCCCTCCGTATGCGGTGTAGCGGGACGGCTCGAATCGAGCTGTCCGCGGTAATAGAGTTTGCGCTGCCCGTCATACAAGAAGAAATCCGGTGTGCAGACGGCCCCAAAGGCCTTGGCAACCGATTGATCCGCATCGTATAAGTAGGGAAATCCGAATTTCCTGTCGGCGGCCAGCCGCATCATGAGGACAGGGCCATCTTCGGGGTGGGCATCGATGTCGTTCGAGCTGATGGCCACGGTGGCAAGGCCGCGCGCCCGGTAGTCGGATGCCACGCTCACGAACTCGTCGAGAATATGCAGGACGAACGGGCAGTGATTGCAGATGAATGCCACCATCAGCCCGCGGGATGCGTCGAAGTCACGGTTCTGGAATAGGCGCCCGGACCCATCCGGCAGACTGAACTGCGGTGCGGGCGAGCCCAGATCCTGCATCAAGGATGTCCATCTCATGAACGCTAGCCTCCCAAGGATGATCCGCGGACGGTCCGCAGTAATTCAAGAAATAGAAGAAATATTCGAATAAGACACTATCTGGACCTTCCTGCGAGGTCAACAGGCGGTATTTGACCGATGCAGCGGGAGTCCTTATGCTATAAAAAGAGAATGATAATTCTATTTTGTTCTGGAAATGCCCGCTGCGAGTCGGCTCGAGGAACTGTGCGAGTCGATGGTTGCGGATGGCATGTAGCGTTTTCTGGTCCCCACTTTCCACGTTGAAGAGAGCCCGTCAATGAAAAGTCAGCTGCTAAGAGTGAGCATGATCCTATCGTTTGGGGTGTTGAGCGCAACGTACCTGTCACCTGCCTCGCGTGCCGACATGGTGCCGAACAATACGGCCGGTGCGCCGCCCGCGGAGATAGGCGGGCCCATGACCAAGGAGATGGAGGGCCTCAAGCTCTTCTACACGTACTCGACCGGGCGCGAATATGAACTGACCTTCGATGCCGACACGGTGACGTTCCTGCCGCACAAGGACCCCACGGCACCGCCGGGCACCAAGTTCACGCCGGGAACGCTGCATTACCTTGCCCGTCGCGTGCGCACCGACCTATATTTGGTCCACTGGCTGGTCCGGTCTCCGACCATGGGCAGCATCCATGTCGCGCTGCTCGTTGATCTGAAGGAAAAGCATGTCCATGTTTCGGCATTGATGCCGAAGGGCGTTGAGTTCTTCGACATCGCCGACATTCAGACCGTCGAATGGACGAAGGGAAAGCCCCGATCCTAGTCTCCAAGAGCGGCCGCGCTGCTCCCGACGTGGAAATCAGGACCAATCCTAGTCAAGCAAACCGGCGGGCGCTGGTGTTCATTCTTGTCACGGTCACGCTGGACTCCATGGGCATGGGACTGCTCGTGCCGGTGACGCCGAAGCTGATCCTGGAGCTCAGCGGCGAGGGGTTGGCGCGCGCGGCGGTTTTCGGCGGTTGGATGACGGCCGCCTTTGCGGCCGTCCAATTCCTCGCCGGACCGATCTTGGGGTCGGTCAGTGATCACTTCGGCCGCCGCCCGGTGCTGTTGGTGTCGCTGGCGGCCTTTGGCTTGAGTTATGTGCTCATGGGATTCGCGCCCAGCCTGGCATGGGTGTTCGCGGCGCAATTGCTCACCGGCTTGTTCGGCGCCACACCGGCGACGGCGGGCGCGTATATCGCGGATGTCACCCCGAGCGCAGAACGCACCCGGAATTTCGGATCAATCGCGGCAGCGTTTGGGTTGGGACTGATTCTCGGCCCGGCCGCGGGCGGAATCCTGGCCAGCTTCGGCACGCGCATGCCGTTTTTCGTGGCGGCATTCCTGAGTCTCGCCACGGTCGTGTACGGCGCGTTGGTTCTGCGTGAATCGCTGCCGCACGACCTGCGCACGGCGTTTTCCTGGCGCCGCGCAAATCCCATCGGTGCGGCTCACGCTATCAGTCGCCGCAGCCAGGTGGCGATGTTGCTTGCCGCATTGTTTTTTCAACGCGTCGCGACCATCGCCCTGCCGGCCACTTGGCCGTACTTCACGATGCAGGAGTACGGCTGGAGCACTCGCCAGATCGGCTACTCGCTGGCGGCCTACGGAGTCGCGACCGTGTTCATGCAGGCTGGGTTCTTACGCTGGATCGATTCGCACATCGGCACCCGCAAGGCGGCATCGATGGGGCTGACCATGCTTGCCCTAGGTTATCTCGGTTTCGCCTTTGCGCGCGGACAGTGGGTCGTGCTGACCTGCATCCCGCTGACCACCATGGGATTCATGGCGGGACCGGCGCTGGTGAGCATGTTGTCCGTTCGCGTCAGTTCGGACATGCAGGGCACGCTGCAGGGAGTCGTCGCCAGCATCAACGGAGGTGCCGCGGTTCTCACTCCCCTGGCGATGCCGTGGATTTTTGGCGTCTTCTCCGCCGGGTATGCCGGCTTCGTGTTTCCCGGAGCGCCCTATCTGTTGAGCGCGGTCCTCGCACTCGTCGGCGTGGCCTCCGTATACTTCGATGCCACGTCCGGCGTCAAACGCGTTGCGCAAAAGGAGGCCACCGAATGACGCAGCATCACGAGCAATACGCGGCCGGCAGGTCCCAGGCGGTCACGCTGATCGCGTTGGGGACCCTGCCCACGATGGCGATCGCATCGCTGGTGCCTGGGTTGCCCGCACTGTTTGCGCATTTCCGCAGCACCCCGAACAAAGAACTGCTCGTGCCGATGATCCTGACGGTGCCGTCGCTTTGCGTCGCTCTGTTCTCCGCACCGATTGGAGTCGCCGCCGATCGCTGGGGGCGGCGGCCCGTCCTGCTGATCGCCTTGGCCGCGTTTTCGCTGTGCGGCGTATTGCCGATGTTGTTCGACGATATTTCTTCGATCATTGCCAGCCGAGTCGTGGTGGGGGTCGCCGAGGCAGCGGTGTTGACGGTCGGCAACGCACTGATGGGCGACTACTTCGATGGCGAGCTCCGGCGGTATTGGTTGGGCATCCAAATGTCCATCGGTCCGTTCGTTGCCACCAGCTATATCCTGATTGGTGGTGCTCTAGCCTCCTGGTCCTGGCGCGGGCCTTTCCTCATCTACTTGATCGGTCTCTCGGTACTCGGGGCCGCACTCGTTTTTCTGCATGAACCGGTCTCCAGGGGCAATCCGGTGATTGATTCAATGGCCAAGTCACGCTTCCCTTGGGCCGCGACCGCGCAAGTCGGGGCCATGACCCTGCTGGTATCTGTCATCTTTTTCCTGCAGGCGGTGCAGCACGGTCGGATTTTCTCAGATCTCGGCGTGGTGACACCAGCGCATATCGGCTGGATCGTCTCGGTGGCGAGCGCCGGAACCGTGGTTGGCGGCTATGTCTTCAAGCAACTGCCGCCGCGCCCAGTGGCGATGCTGCTCGCGATTTCATTTGCGTGTTACGGCGTATCTTATGTCGGCATTGGTCTGTCGCCGAATTATTGGGTTGGCCTGGCGTTCGACGGCGTCGGACAGTTTGCAGGAGGCTTCGTCCTGCCGACACTCATCGCGTGGGCCTTGACCAAATATGACTACGAGCATCGCGGCCGCGGCATGGGTTTCTGGGGCGGCTGTTTCTTTCTCGGGCAGTTTTTGAGCCCGCCGGTGATGACGCTGATCGCACATGGCGAACTTAGCTTTCTTGCCTCGGTGGCGGTACTCGGGGTCCTCTGCCTGGCGCTGGCCGTCATCGCCGCCTTCGTCGCCAGGAGCAAACAAAGCGCTATTGCCGGCGATGCGTTACGTCCGGGAGACGTTGACTAGGCGCGCGGAATTGCCAGTGCCACTATTTATATGATAACAATCAATAGGTTAAAGTGTATATCGAGACTGATCATCAATATCCGTTTCAGTGGAAAGGTGCGCTCGCGCTTGCCGCATGAGGCTGCCGTCAGGGGCCGCCACCGCCGGTTGAGTCCGCCGAGAGTCTTGGTCGCCCGCTCAATCACGATCCTTCGGGTGAGCGGGCGTAGCATGAGAATCCAATAGAATGCCCATGCGGTACGAACAGGGCACATTGTTTTGACCTCAGAGGAGATGCAATTGCTGCGAATCGGTTACAAGGCTTCAGCTGAACAGTTTGGTCCGAGTGAGCTATTGGAGTTCTCAGTGTTGGCCGAACAACTCGGATTCGACTCCGTCTTCATCAGCGATCATTTCCAACCGTTTCGGCACACCGGTGGACACGCACCATTTTCGCTGGCTTGGATGGGCGCGCTCGGAGCACGTACGACACACATCGCGATCGGCACCAGCGTGCTAACCCCAACATTTCGTTACCATCCTGCTGTTGTTGCGCAAGCCTTTGCGACACTGGGGTCGCTGTTTCCCGGGCGAGTAATTCTCGGAGTTGGCACAGGTGAGTCGCTCAACGAAGTGCCGGCCACAGACATGCAATGGCCGGAACCGAAGGAGCGCACGGCAAGGTTGCAAGAGGCGGTAGCATTAATACGCACGCTTTGGTCGGAGGAACGGGTCAGCTTCTCCGGCGCTTTTTATCGGACGAAGAACGCGACCATCTACGATCGGCCGCACACAATGGTGCCTATATATGTTGCTGGCGCGGGCCCTGTGATGGCGAAATACGCCGCACGGATCGCTGATGGTTTCATCTGCACAAGCGGCAAAGCGAAAACGCTGTACACAGAAACCTTGCTACCAAATGTTCTGGCTGGGAGGCAAGCGTCAGATCGGTCCCGCGGCGACTTCGATATGTTGATTGAAATGAAGGTATCGTTCGACCCCGATCGGGAGCGGGCACTGGCGGACACGCGGCACTGGGCTGAGTTGGCGCTGTCACCGGAAGAGAAGATGTCCGTAGAGGATCCGGTTGAATTGGAGCGCCTCGCGGACAGTTTGCCGATAGAGCGCACGGCGAAGCGGTGGATTGTGTCAACGGACCCGGACGAGCACGTCGAAAGGATCGCGGAGTACGTAAGGATGGGGTTTCGGCATTTGGTGTTCCACGCTCCTGGAGCGGATCAACCGCGATTCTTACGCACTTATGCGGAACAGGTAGTGCCGAGACTTCGCTCAGCATTTGGCTGAGTCGTCGCAGCACGAATGGTCAAAGCCCGGTAGCTTCGGCGGAGGCCATGGTGCCCCGGGGGCATTCTGGGGCGCCTCTTGAGAACGTCGAAGGGCGGGCCCCCAAAGCCTTAAAGTGATGGGATATTGTGGGAAAAGGCTTGTCGGAACGACTGCGGTGGGAAACGGCGGCAATGGTTCGATCGCCACTGCGGAACGGGCTAGTCTGCGGCTCAGTCGGCCGGCTTCGGGGGCGGAAAGAGCAATTTGTAGCTGCGCAAGTCTTCTTGAAAGGCGTTGCAGCGCGCGAGCGATTCGCGCAATTGCGCTCGCGGCACCGAATAATCGAAAGCTGCGGACCAGCGCTGCACACGGCTCAAGGCGCTTATGAGCGGTTCGGCAATGCGATTGTGGCTCAGCGCCTTCAAAGGCAGCAGGTAGTCTTCCCGGTAAACCGTCGGAATGATGATTCGGCTCAAAGCGCGCGCGCTCAACATGCAATTCATGGCGAGCCGCGCCGTGCGGCCGTTGCCGTCGCTGAACGGGTGCACTTCGGCTACCACAAACATGGTCATGATGGCCTGGGCGAGCGGATGGGACAGGGCGCGTATCCGTTCGAATCCTTCCCGCAAGCTCCCAACGACTAGTTCCGGTACGACGAAGTAAGTGCTGCCGGCCTGATTGGCTTTTTTTTTCCATTCTCCGGGTTTCCTGTCCACCCGCTTTTGCATGACGAGCGCGTTGACGTTCTGCAGCCACACAAGAAATTCATCGACGTTTTGCGGCGGACGGTCCCGCCAGGGAGCGGTCGTCGCTGCTTGGAACGTGCCCAAGATGTCATGCGATTCTTCGTTGCGGTTCTCGATGATCTTTCCCTCGAAGATGATGGATTCCGCCTCCTCGACCTCGAACGTCGTCCCCTCGATGTAGTTGGAGAAGTACGCCTCAAAGAACGCGAAATCCTCGCGCGCGACGCCGGCGGACGCGGGATCTTCGATGCTTTCCAACGCGGCTTGATTGAGCGCAGTGAACAGCGCATCGAAGATTTCCAGCCGATGAGGATCGTAGGGACGGCCAGCAGCCCGCGCCAAGGCTTGCTTGCCGGTCAAGATTTTCGATTCGTGCGTACCGAGCAGCGCGCCGATGATGCTGTTCAGGCGCTTGAATTGCGCGTCATAACCTAGAGATGAGGCGATCTCGCGCGCGTGATCGCGCAATTGGTTCAGGCGCTTGGGGCCGCCGACCATCAGAATGCGGTCGAGCGCCGCCTCGAGGGTCGGTTGCGGCAGCACGCGATCACTCCAACCGCGCCCACGGGTAAGATTTTCCAAGAATCGCCGCGGATCACTCGCCAGATACAGCTCGCCGAAGCGCGAATCCGGCGCAGGAGGTTCAAGTCGAGGGCCGGGCCCCGGTACGATGTGTACCGTCAATCCTGGCAATCGGAGGTCGCGTCGGGTCTTGCCGCGGGTGATGGAGAGGCTGCCCTCGAAGGGCCGGCCGTCGAATGCCGAACGATGCGAAATCACGCCGCCCGGCAGCAGATGTCCGACGATCGCCTGCCAGTGCCGCAAGACGATGGAATCCGGCGGGCTGTCTACATTGGACGTGTAGACGCTCGGGTATAATCGCTTGAGTACGCCTCCGGCCGCCAGCCGGCGCGCCCGCCGGGCGGCCGCCGGATCAGTCTCGGCGACCAGGACGAGTTCGGGCATCGTGTCCGCCATGGAGATCATTCGAATGCTCGGCAGGGCTTAAATGTCCGTATTATGCCCTATTCTAAGCATTATTGTCCGTGAAATACCAATAGTCGACGCGATGCTCTAGCTCCCAAGTGCCAACACCCTCCCTGCCGGGCATCAGCCGCGTGGTCGCCCGGAGACACCTCGTCGATCGTGCGGCTCCCGCTTTCTGCCAACGGCGGCGGCGGCAAACCCAGGCATGTCAGGCATCATCTCCGCGATCCGTGCGAGCGCATCATAGTCACCGACCACCACAGGGGCCCCGCGGCTCGCGACGAAGCCGGGTCACATCTCTGTGCCGCATCCGAAAGCGGATCTCGGGAAGGGATTGATCCACAAGTTACTTAAACAGGCGGGGTGCGTTTGTCAGCAGCCACATGCGCCAGCTGTTCGATCGGGCGGGACTCAGAACCGTTGACGCCGACGCCGCGGTGACGATCAAGGGTCAGGTGAGGCAATTCTTTGCCAGGGAGACCTCGACCTACAACTCGCAGGTCGAGGTGCAGCTGATCGTGGTGGACCGCTACGGCACCGCGATTTGGAAGGGGATTGCCTCGGGCGAGGCGAAGCGCTTCGGTCGCTCTTACAAGATCGAGAACTACTACGAGGTGCTGTCCGACGCCGTCGTCAACACCGTGAGCTCGATGCTGAGGAGCGCTGAGTTCCGCAGTGCATTGTCGGGTCGCTGATCCAAGGCTGTTGAGGCGGGCAGCAGCGATCCTAGCCCGGTGCCTTTCGCCTTTGATGTTCGATTTTTAGAGGCGGCGCTACAATGTATGCGTATTGATATATAGGCCGGATTTCCGGACATCAGGCAGCCACGAGCGTATGTTGTCATTGGAGAATGACCTCGATGCCCCATCTTCTGCTCGTCGACGACGACGATGACATACTGTCACTCCTGACGAGGTTTTTTCACAGACACTCGCACACCGTTTCGGTCGCCCAGAATGGCGCCGCGATGTTCTCGGCTCTGGAGAAGCAGCCCATCGATCTCGTGATACTGGACATCATGCTGCGGGAGGAGGATGGCTTCAGCTTGTGCCGTCAGCTGCGCACGCAGTCGCAGGTGCCGGTCATCATGCTCACCGCGATGGCGGACCCTACGGATCGCGTGGTGGGCCTTGAGCTTGGAGCCGACGACTATCTGACGAAACCCTTCGATCAGCGCGAACTGCTGGCTCGCGTCAAAGCGGTTCTGCGGCGGACCGCCGAGAAGGCTGCGGCGCCGAGTCGCAGTGAAACTCGGCCCATCCTGCGCTTCGCTGGGTGGCGTCTCGACGTAGCCCGGCGGGAATTGCGTTCGCCCGACAACGCCTTGGTGCTGCTCTCCGGAGGCGAATTCGACCTGCTGCTGGCTTTCGCCGAGCATCCACAACGAGTGCTGACGCGGGATCAGTTGATCGATTTGGCCCGGGGTTCTATGCATGCGGCTTACGACCGAAGCATTGACGTGCAGGTGAGCCGCCTGCGTTACAAGCTCGAGGAAGATCCGAAGAGCCCCGAGCTGATCCGCACGGTGCGCAACGGCGGCTACCTGTTCGCCCCCGTGGTGACCCGCGGATGAAGTTCTCGTGGCCGACGGACACCATTGCGCGCCGATTCGCAGTGACCGAGGTGTTGGCCGTGGCGGTAACGCTCGCGCTGATCGGTCTGTTTCAGGCCTTCGGCGGCGTATGGTCGAATTACCCATTGGAGCGGTCGGGCCTCCTGACTGAAGCAGCCGACATCGTCCGGATGATCGACGCAGCACCGCCGACAACGCGGCAAGTGCTCGCCGCGGCGGCGGGAACCAGAGTGTTTCAGGTCGGCTGGTATGCCACAGGATCTCGTGGCGCGGCCTCGCTTGAAGCCGCGCCACGCAGCGATCCCGAAAAGACCCAAAAGAGGATCAGCGCTCAGGTGCAACGAGCGGCTGTCGTTCTCAGACCGGACCGCGCCGGGTCTGTGCCGCCAGGAATCGACTACGATCGCAGTGCGCCACTCGTACCGTACATGTTGGCCGTGCAATTGCGCGACGGAAGCTGGTTGGTTTTTAGCGTAATGAAGCGAACCTGGGGGATGCCCTGGGCTGATCGCTGGTTGGTTTGGCTGTGTTTTCTCGCGGTATCAATAACCCTTGTCACGATGTTCGCGGCGCGCCAGTTCTCCAAGCCGATTGAACGACTCGCGGCGGCGGTGCGGCAATTCGGCCTCAACCCGCAAGCCCCGCCCATCGCTGAAACCGGACCGAAGGAACTGCAGGAGGTGGTGAAGACCTTCAATGCCATGCAGTCGCAGATTCAGAGATTTGTGGGCTACCGGACCATGATGCTGGCGGCCATTTCACACGATTTGCGGACGCCGTTGACACGCATGCGTTTGCGGGGCGAATTCATCGAAGACCAGGAGCACCAGGCGCGATTGTTCAGAGACGTGGATGAGATGCAGACGATGATCGATGAAGCTCTGGCTTTCTTTCGAGACGATGCGACTGCCGAAGAGCCGACCAGTTTCGATCTCCGGCACGTTCTTCTCATCATTGCGGATGATTACGCTGACCAAGGTATCGATATCGGCTATGCCGGGCCTGCACACGCCGTGTATCGAGGCCGGCCGTTCGCCCTGAAGCGCGCCCTCGGTAATCTGATCGAAAACGCCGTCAAGTATGGGAAGACACCGGATATTGAGCTTTCCTGCGAAGAAACGGCATTGGTCGTGGCCATTAGGGACCGGGGACCTGGCATACCTTCAGATGCGCTCGAGAACGTATTCCGGCCTTACTATCGGGTCGATAAATCGCGCAATCGCGCCACGGGCGGCGTCGGCTTGGGGTTGACGGCGGCTCAAGCCATCGTTCAGGCACATGGCGGCGAGATCATTCTCAAGAATAGGCTGGAGGGGGGGCTGGAAGCCCGCGTCGTTTTGCCGGTGGCTATACACGCCGGTGAAGACCGCTCGTTGCATCGCTGAATCAGGGACGGGGATCGAATACGGCGACGCGTGGGTTGACGATCAGCGCCGCGTAGCCGACGTAGACCGCGTGTGTTCTGGGATCAACTGTAAGGGTGTGTGCGCCATAATGCAGATGCACGTTGTCCAATACCGTGTAGCTGTTCGGCTCATCCTGCTGTATGACTGCCAGCACTCCTGATTTGCCGGTCGTATAGATGCGACGCAAGGCGGGATCGAATGCCACGGCGTCAGGGGACTTGCCGATCGGCACGGTCGCCACGACGCGGTGCTGATCCAAGTCGAAAACCGCCAGCACAGCGTTCGCGCCGCATCCGATGAACAACCGCCGATGAGTTTCGTCGATGGCCATTCCGGTTGGCGCTTCGCAACCCAAGAGTGGCCAGCCCTGGGTCACCTCGTGCTTTGCGATGTCGATGGCGACCACCGTACTGGTATCGTGCAGATTTTGATACAAGAGTCTCGTCGAGGGATCGATTGCCGCGTATTCCGGCTCTCCGCCCAGTGGAATGGTCGCGACCGTCGCCTGCGTCGAGGGATCTATCAGGGTCGCGAGATGCGAATCACCGCTCGCTACGTACACCAGTTTGTCGAACTCGTCGTAAAAAATGGCATCCGGACCGTCCGCCACGGGTATGCGCTTGATCACCAGCATTTTGACCGGATCGAAGATGTCGACGGTATTCGATTCGCTGCGCGTAACGAAGGCGAGATGACTCGAGGGATCGACGACAACGCCGTGGGTGGCAGGGTCCCCCGGCAACATCGTCACGTCCGCGGCCGCCGGCAGCGAGTTCGTACGGATCGGCGCTTTCGCACGGATCGGCACGCGATACACACCGCCGGTACTTTCGTTGGTGATGAACAAGACGTCGTCGTTTACCGTTAGATAGTCGAGTATCGAGAGCACACCATCAGACCGTAGCGGCACAAAGCCCCTGAAAACCAGGCTGGAGGCCTTGCTCGGTGTCCCGGGGTAGATCAGGTAGCCCGCCGCCCCAATTGCTGCCATCGATACGACACCGAGACTTCCAAACAGCGCCTTGACCAGAGTTTTCATCTCATCCCCCTAAAATATTGTCGTTGGCAGTGTGATACCGCAAGCTAGCGCTTGGTACGGTCCTAAAATTTGTAGATGGCGCCGAGCGCGAAATCCACACCGAAGGTGCGCTGCGCGAGCGGGCTGTTCTTTTCAGCCGAACCAATGAGATCCCGGAACCCGAGGCGCGTTACGAGGCCCCAGTGCTCGGTCATTGCATAGACGCTGGTGGAGGTTATGCCGATCGTGCCGAGACTCGATTTGGGGTCGTACGCCGTGAGCAAGTTTCCAAGCACGGTTGCTTGCGCCGCTTCGGCGGGTGTCACGCCGAAGTATTTCTGGTTGTACTTGCCATCGCGCCAGTTGAGTTGTGTGCCGACCGAGACATGCCAGCGCGGATTCGGCGCCATGGCGACGGAAGCGCCCAGCTGTACCTCAGTTGCCGGTTGAGATCCCAATTCTCGTTGAACCTTCAACTCGAAAGCGAAGGGTCTTATCGCGTAGGTCATGAATGCCGACGCGCCCGCGGCCGTTTTGATATCCGGTAGGCCTTGCAGACGCGGGCTGTCCGAGCTCGTACGGCCGCCGCCATAGTTGACCGAAATGCCGGTCCGGAAAGCGCCGAGATCCACGACGTTGAAGCCAATACCTCGGATGTCCGATATGAAGACCCTGTCATGAAACAATCCATGAATGTCGACATAGGGGAACGGACTCACTTTATTTTTCTTTGCCCCGTCGTACACGGGTGCCTCCCTGGCGGCCAGACCGACCACGATCGAGGTCTTGCCTCCAACCGACGGTTCGGCGTCCGGGGTATCGGACAAGCTGATTGCCTCTGAATCAAGCGCGGTTTGCTTGCGGGTAGTCACCTCCAATTCGTCAACCTGCGAATCGGGTGTGGCCGTCGAATCGGACGCATGTGCAATCGAATGGCCATTAAGCCCAATCGTCAACAAGAATGCACCCAGAGATAGGCGTCCACGATGGATTGTCGAAACCGGGGGTTTATCGTCCGCAGGACAAGCGTTCATTGAGATCCCTCGTAACTTGAGATTGATGCCGCAAGCAGGCCGTACTGAAGCGAAAAAACCCGCAAAGGGCTTCCCGCTGTTCGGTCGCTGTCGGCAGTAATCCTATTGACGGGGGTTGTCTGCTCAATGTCGCAATTTCTGGTTCTTCAGTACATTGTGTATGGGTTGTAGTAAATGAATGATCTACGGATGCAACGCTGCGAGCGCGTGACCTGCCGGCAACGCGTGACATGTGTCTGTCAACGATGAAGACCCCGGTGGAGCCGGGCGCGGCCGCGCCTACGGAGTCGTAACGATTTGCTCCGCCGTGACTTAGCCGATCTCTATGCCGAGTAACCGAACGTATTGCTGCCCGCCGTGCATGTCGCGCTCTCCCATCCAACCTTGCGGATGGGCTCGGGGAAAAGAGATCTTGATCACTTGGAGGTTGTCCACCGGCAGACGCTTGACGAGCTTCGGGTCGGCGCCATACATGCGTTCAAACAACTCTGCCCCGAGCGCGGGTGCATCCCGATAGCGTCGGTACAGCTCCTCATTGCGAAAAAACAAGTCGATGGTCAACCAGAAGGGACCGGCGTTCTTGGAGCGTACATGACGGCAAACTTCACCGATCTTAGGCATTTGCGAGCACCTGGGGCGTCTCTGTCAAATCGATCCATTTGCTTCGAACGAGCTCAATTCCATCCCTGGTATGCACCACGTGGTTGAGGACGAACTCATAGACCTGCCCGCGAGGGATCTCGGCAGGAGTAAATGGAAACGCGTAACTCGGCAATTCGATGCCGGGCCGCAACGGCATGTGAAAGAAGTAGGGGTTGCACGCCTTTGACATTCGATTGGCAAGATCTTGGGTCGACGCCGTGATCACCAACATCACACCGACCTCGCGCGGCGGTGGCGTGTTCGCGGGCACGGGCCGCCCCGAAGTCCCGTTCCAGCCGTAAAGCCGCAGCGACAAGTCGAAGAAAGACGCCTCGTCGCCAAAAGTGGTCTTGATCCGCTCGGTCAGAAGCCTTTGAAGCGTGTCGTGAAACTCGTGCAAATGAGCCAGGACTTCCGGGTCTTCAATGCCGATGACCATGATGGTCTGGAAGGCGCCGCCGCGGGCGCCCTCGAGTTTCATCGTGTAAGGCATCGCCACCCACTCCGAGCCGGAAACACGAGTCACGCGCGGGTTCAACTGTTGATACGCGGCCTTGGTGACGTCCAGTATTCCGCCGGGCTCCGTCAGCCGATAGGGGTCGCTGGATTCATAGAGCATGTGAGCCGATACACTCTCGGGGGAGCATCGATTGCCCGCATCAAGCGGCTCGATGTCGAAGGTGTCTTTGCCGACACGCATGAGAACGCCGCCCGTTCGCGGGTTGACGGTGCACTGACCCCCGCACTCGGCGACTTTTGCCGCATGCCAGGCGGGTCCCGCGCCGGCACCCATGAGCAATGGAACTGCCGCGAGAACTGCGGTGTCCGTCGTTCGCCCGCCCAGAACAATGTCCGCGCCCGCCTGCACCGCCGCGATGTAGGGTTCCGGGCCCATCAGAGCGACGATGTGCTCGCAGGATTCCAGCACCTCGTTGGTGACCGGGCCCATTGGGGGCAAGGGAGTAATCTTGCCCTGCCGGTTCCTCGACACGAGATCAGCCGCTGTCTGCTCACTGTAGAGACAGGCGATTTTCGGCTGGATACCCAAGTCGCGAGCCACTTCAACGGCAATATCCCGGGTCCAATCGACGCCGGAGTCGGTGCCGGAAGTGCCGCAGGTGCCAATGAGCAGTGGTATTTTCGCTCTGAAGGCTTCGTCCATCAGGATGTCCAAGTCTCGCTTGATCGATTCTCGATTCATTTTCGAGACGCCTCGGGCGAGGTAGGATGGGCCGCTGTCAGTGGACCCCGAGTCGGCAGCGATGGCATGGGCTCCGGCAGCGATACCAAAGCGGATGTGCTCGCGCTGAACACCGGCGCCGAGCATTCCGGTTGGAACCAGAACGATGACGTAGTTCGGAGCAGCATCTACCTGTGTCATATCTTCCCGCCTGTCGCCGATTTCCGCCATTCGCGGTACTTCCATCCTTGGGACAGAGTATCCGCCGTCGATGGTCGATCAGTTTGGCCTAGGAATGAATTCCGTCAAGATTGATCCATTTCGTCAATCTTGGGTGGTGACACCATGCCCCATGGCGATCGCGCGCAGGAAGCGCAACGCGGCAGTGGCTGAGCCTCTCACAATTCATCGGGCCGACTAAACCGGAAGTGCCCCTTGATAAGTCTCGGGCTGGCGATAGGTCTCTCCGGCTTGATACTGTTCGATCGCATGCGCAATCCAGCCGGCAGCGCGCCCCAAATGAAACAACGAATCCTTTTGATGGAGGCCAATTCTCCAGCCTAGGAAGACGGACATCAGAGCGAAGCTGGGGTCAACGCCCGTGATCTCTTTGACCACGGCGGTTACCTCCTTCAATCGCGCGAAGGCAGGATCCTTGGCGAGAAGAGTATTGCATGAATCGAAAATTGCCCGGGCGCGTGGGTCGCCGGTTGTATGAACGGAGGTCACCGTGCCAATATCGAAGCCCGGCAAGCCGTCTCCATCCCGGATGCGCCCGACGACCATCGCGAAGGGATCGCTGCACGAGACGACTTCGAGCACGAAGCGGTGTATTGCTTCAAAACTCCTTCCGCGGCGGCCCAGCGTCACGGAAAATCCACTGATGAGCGAGTGCCAGGGTGTCACGCCTGTGCTCGCAACCGTGCGCACAGCAACGGTGCCCGGCTCGAACGCATGGTCGGCGGAAAGGATCAATGACCTGCGTACCAGATCGCCCAACGGCGGCGAAAGGCCGCGGTGGCGTGCGACGAACAGGTGCAGTGGCTCGGTGGAAACTTTTGTCGTGCGCAGAGTGATCGCCGCCAGGGCGCGAAGGATATCGACTCCGGTCCGGGCCATGCCGATGGGGGAAAGATCGTACGCCTTGGGATTCGCCTGTTCGAGCAGCGTGAAGAGCGCGATGGCACGGTTGATTTCGCTCTCTTTGGCCAGCAGTTTGTCCATTTGTTTGACGAGCGTAGGCATCTTTGGGGGGGCTTTGCCGAATACTTCCTCCTCTTTGAAGCCCCAGAGCAGCGCTGCGACGGATTCAAATGAGGAATGCTCGGCGAGGTCCACGGCGTTTTGGCCGCGGTAGAAGACGCCGCTGTCCGTGAGAAGCGTGATCTCGCTTTCGTGCTTGAGCGGTCCGCGCGAAATCGGTGCGGGCACCTTCTTCTCAAGGAGTCGGTCAATGTCCGATTTCCAATACCGTCGCTTGCGGGTGCCGGGAATCGGCAACGAGCGAACGCCCTTGCGGCTGACGTACGCGTACAATGTCTGCAAACTGACTTTGAGTGCTTTTGCGGCCTGTTCGGCACTGAGGTAGTTGCTATTCATTGTGATCTCCGGATGAGTACACCAATTGTATTCTGTCTGCCCGGGGAATTTCCGTCGCGCTTCACTACTTATAACATTGACTATTCTTATCCATATTGACCCCCTGTCCAACCACCAGTAAATTGCCGCCGGCCGCTTGCGCAAGAAATCTCATCGAGGTTGACAATGGCTGGCCGAAATCCGCCTACGGGCCCGTCGATTGCCGATCGGACGTTTTCCAAGTTGGGCGATGCGGCAGAGCGCCCCGTGGATGGCGGCGGGCGGCGGGAAGCAGGCCGGTACGCCTGGTACGTCTGTGTCGTCATGATGCTTCTTTTGTCGATCAGCTACATGGATCGCTCCGTGCTGGCGCTGCTGGTAGGCCCCATCGAGACGGCCTTTTCCGTCCGCGATACTACGATGGGATTGCTCCAAGGCGCGGCCTTCGCGGTGGTTTACGTCGTGTTTGCGTTTCCATTGGCGCGCCTCGCCGACCGAGGAAATCGTCGCAACCTCATCGTCTGCGGCGTGATCGTCTGGTGCGGCGCCACCATTTGCTGCGGGTTTGCGCAGAGCGTACACCAGCTCTTTCTGGCGCGAATGTCGGTGGCGGCGGGCGAGGCGGTTCTAATGCCGGCAGCGGTGTCGATCCTCGCTGACTACTTCGGGCCGCAATCGCGTGCGCGCGCCCTCAGCGTCTATTCGATTGGCCTCTATCTGGGGTCGGGCCTGGCAATGGGCGGAGGCGGAGCTCTGATGAAGGTTCTCGGGCCGACGGGGGCCATCGTGCCGGTGATGGGGCTCCTGGCCTCCTGGCGGCTGGTTCTCATCTTGATGGGGCTGGTCGGATTGCTGGTAATCCCGCTCCTGATGGGAGTTCGCGAACCGAAACGTCTGGGCGACGATGGCCATTCGGCCGAGGCGATCCTTCCATTCAAACAGATGCTGCACGAACTCAAAAGCAGGCAAACGGCGGTCTTCGGCACCATCGTCGGATTTGCGCTGATTTCGCTGGGCGCAACCACGGTCAACGCATGGGGGGCCACACTGTTTTTGCGTGCGCACGCTTGGAGCATCGGCAATGCGGGGCTTCGTTTGGGCGCGATTACGCTTGTCTTCGGGCCCCTCGGAGCCATAACCGGCGGCGTCCTTGCGGATTGGTTGGCGAAGCGGGGACGCATCGACGCCAAGCCATTTGTCGGTCTCTTGTCTGCGTCCGGCTGCGCCGCCGGGGCACTCGTACTTACGTTGCAGAGCACGACGATCGCACTCATCGGCGTCGGCGCCTTGAATTATCTCATCGGCTTCAATTTCGGCATTGTTCAAGCAAGTCTCGCCGATCTGCTGCCGAATCGCATGCGTGCCGTGATTTCCGCACTCTATATCGCGACGACGAATATCTTTGCGGCAACTCTTGGGCCGCTGCTCGTCGGACTACTCAATGATCATGTATTCAGAGATCCTGCTCAGATCGCCATGTCGTTGCGCGCCGTCGTTCCGTCGGCCTTTCTGCTGGCTGCCATCACGCTCTGGCACGTGTTGCCCGCCTATCGGCGCGCCGTGGCCGGCCGGCGCTGACAACCTCCGCTTTTGATGCGCGGTCGTGGCGTGGGCGCGTGCGTGCAGGCGCGCCGAGCTGCCACGCTCCATTCATTGACGTAGACAATCAAGATTGACGCGGAGAGATGAAGGGCGTCACTCTGCGCGTCACCCGCTCGCTTGCAACGCGATTGATCACCCGGAACAACGGCTCGACACAAGAGTCGTAACGTTGGCACCAGGGGAGCGGAGGTGCGGAGCACAAAGGCAGGGGGAGAGATGTTGGGCATATCACTCGATTCGAAGTGCACCATCCTGATCTGTTTCGTTACGGCAATGATGGCGTCTCAGAGCGCTGTTACCGGAGCGTGGGCACAGGCCACGCCGGTGGAGGCGCATGACAAGGAAGCGGGCTTGCAGGAGATCATCGTGACCGCAACTCGCCGCGAGACAAAGCTCAGCGAAACTCCCATCTCGATGTCGGTGGTGACGGCGGATCAGATCGAGAACCAGCGGGTGGTCAACTTCGCCGACCTCGAGCTCGCCGTGCCGAACTTCGTGTTCACGCAGGTGACCCGGCAAGAGACATATTTCTCCATTCGCGGCACGGGTGTCGACAACGACACGCCGGGGTCCGATGCCGGCGTATCAGTGTTCATTGACGGCGTCCCTCGGACCGGCGTCCATGACACCACGCCGGATCTGTTCGACCTTCAAAGCGTCGAGGTACTGAGGGGCCCGCAAGGCACGCTGTTCGGCCGCAACACCACCGGAGGCGCGGTCATCATGCGCACCATTGCGCCAAGCTTCGACCCCGCCTTCAAGGGGCAGGTGACATACGGCAATTACAATCTTATCGAGGTCAATGGCCTCGCAACCGGGCCGTTGATCTCGAATGTACTGGCCGGCAAGGTCTCCTTTCTATTGCATGATCGCGACGGCTACGTGGATAACGTCGTTCAGCATCGGGAAGAGGGCCGGGAAAAATCGGGATCGGCACGGGCGCAGCTTCTGTGGCGGCCGGACGATGATGTCAAGGTGACCCTGGGCGGTGAGTACCTGCGCGACACCTCGCAGTCTCGGCTGGGACTGATCGAGTCGAGCTTCGTCCCTTCGCTGTTCCCGACCCTGCAATTTGGCCCTGACGTCACCAACGGGGCGATGAGTCCGCAGGCTTCGGATACCAGCGTCGGTCTCTTCGCCAATGTGGGCTGGGAGACCGGTTGGGGCGCGTTGACCTCTATTTCCGGTTATCGCTCGGTCACCTCGGGCATTTTCTACGCGCCGCTCGGCGATCCGACCACCGAACTCACCGCGAATCAGACCGTGAAGGACCGGCAGTACACGGAAGAGATTCATTTCGCGTCCACACTCAGCGGACGATTCAACTGGGTTGGGGGGCTGTTCTTCCTGCATCTCAATCGGCTCGATGACACCCTCTACACGGCCTTCCCGGTACCAGGCACCGCATTTTCTTATGCGGCGCCCTACGGCGCCATGTCCGCCCACGATCAGGAGGTGCTCACCACCAGCAAAGCGGTGTTCGGTGACGCCACTTACTCGCTGCTCGAGGGACTCGACCTCACGGCAGGCGCGCGGTATTCCTGGGAGCATCGTTCCGGGCATTCGGAAATTACCCCCACGGAAGACAGCGGACCTTACGCCGCTTCGTGGAGCGCATTCACGCCGAAAGGCACGATCTCGTACAAACCCAACAAACAATGGCTCACGTATGCCACGGTATCCAAGGGCTTCACCAGCGGCGGATTCGATGCCGGCGCGGACACCAGCGCGGGCCTGGCCACGCCCTTCAAGCCGGAGAGCGTAGTCAACTACGAACTCGGCGGGAAGGTGGTGGGGCTCGACCGCCGGTTCAGCCTGGACACGGCGATTTTCCTTGCCGATTACACCAATCTGCAGCGCACGGCGTTCGACTCCAATCCCGCCGTCAATTCCTATCACACCACCAATGCCGGTAAGGCGCGCGTCAAGGGTATCGAAGTGGAGGCGACCTACCTGCCGATCTCCTGGCTCACCCTGTCGGCCAACTACGCCTACACGGACGCCAAGTACCGAGAATACAATGTCCCGCAAAACGACGGGACCGTCGTTAGTTACGCCGGCAATCTCCTGCCGCAGACGCCGAAGCAGCAAGTGCACGTCTCGGGCGAGGTTGCGGTTCCCTGGGCGGTGACGGGCGGGATGTTGCTGGGGGGCGCCGACTACACGTACCGGAGCCAAATCCAGTTCGTCGATGCCAATGATACGCCGCAGGTCATCCTCGACAAGACGCGTATCAACGGCTTCGTGAATGTGCACGCCGGCTGGCGATCCACCAGTGAGAAATTTAGCGTCAACCTATTTGCGCGCGACATCACCAACAAGCGCGCCCTCGTGAGCTTCCCGGATTTCACGCCGTACTTTGCCACATTGTCTGAATACGGCAATCCGGCAGACCACGTCTATCTGTCGCGCTATACACCGCCACGCACTTTCGGCGTGACTTTCACGGTGCGGTATTGACGCGGCGCAGCTTCGAGCGAGGGTGAGGGCTGAATGTTCAGCAGTGGCGCCAAAGCCCGCAGAGTGGTGGTCACGCAGAGATTCTTTGACGCGGAATCCGTGTCGTATCTGCATTCGCACGGGTGCGACGTGGTCATCGCTCCGCTCCCAGCTGGGCAAGCGGACGGCGATGTTCCCCGCGAAACACTAGTGCAGTGGCTGAACGGTGCCGCCGGTTGGATTGTCGGCCATGCCCGTGTAACACGCGATCTGCTGCACGATCTCCCGGAATTGCAGATCATCTCTAGAAGGGGAGTCGGGTATGAGCGCATAGACGTGGGTGCGGTCCGCGATCTCGGGCGCGTGGCGACCATCGCCGCGGGCGGGAACGATGCCACGGTCGCCGATCAGGTCATCGGTATGATGCTCGCGCTCGGGCGCCGGTTCCGGGAGGGCCAGCAAGTCATGAGTGACGGGTCCTGGGCGATTCCGCTCGGCACGGATCTTTACCGCAAGACCGTGGGCGTCGTGGGCCTCGGCCGAATCGGGCGGAGCGTCGTGAAGCGCTTGATGGGGTTTGAGGCGACGGTTCTCGTGCACACGCCGAGGCGCGATGAGGGGCGCGCACGCGCGAGCGGTCTCGAGTATGTCGATTTGCCGGAAATCTTCTCGCGCAGCGATTACCTGACCCTGCACGCGCCGCTGACCCCTGATACTCGCTTTCTCATCCGCAAGGAGCGCATCGCACAGATGAAGCCGACGGCGTTCGTCATCAATACCGCTCGGGGAGGCCTGGTCGAAGACCGCGATCTGCTGGCGGCGTTGATCAGCAAGAGACTGGCCGGCGCGGGCCTGGATGTGTTCGTGAGCGAATCCGATCCGTCGTACAAAGATGTTACCCGGCAGTTGGTTGCTCTGCCGAACGTCATCGCGCAACCGCACGCCGGCGCCTCGACCCGCGAGGGGCTCGATCGAACCAATATGGTCGCGGCGCAATGCGTGGTTGCGGTTCTGACCGGCACGCGTGTGCCGCCTGAATGCGTCGTGGCCGACGGTCGCGCCGTTACACCCAAGCCGGTTATCTGCGAATCGGCGCGCGACCCGACCGGGCTGTGATCGATGCGTTCTGACACACTCTATGGGAAGCTGGTCGCCGCCCACACGGTTTCCCGCTTGGACGAGGAGAACGTCCTCTTGTACGCGGACCTGCACATTCTAAACGAATACACGAGCCCGCAGGCGTTTGCAGGATTGCGCGCACGTGGAATACCGGTTGCCGTCCCAGGCCAGAATATCGCAGTCGTTGACCACATCATTCCCACCCATCCGGTGAAGCACCGGACCATTCAAGACCCGGCGTCGGCATTACAAGCGAGCAATCTTAGGCGCAATTGCGACGAGTACGGCATTCCGTTGTTCGACACAAACGACCCGCTCCAAGGGATCGAGCACATCATTGCACCCGAATTGGGAATGATTCGACCGGGCATGGTGGTGCTTTGCGGCGACAGCCATACAACCACCTATGGAGCTCTTGGCGCCTTGGGGTTCGGCATCGGGACGTCCGAAGTCGAGCATGTGCTGGCAACTCAGACGCTGGTGTACCGGCTGGCCAAGGACATGCGAATCCGCATCGACGGAGAACTGGCGCTGGGATGTACCGCGAAGGATCTGATCCTGCACATCATCAATCGAATCGGCGCGCAAGGTGCCCGCGGATATGTCGTCGAGTTCTGCGGAGCCGCGATCGAAAGCCTTTCCGTTGAGGGGCGAATGACACTGTGCAACATGGCGGTGGAGGCGGGTGCACGTGGAGCGCTCATCGCTCCGGATGAGCGCCTGTTCCGCTATGTACTCGATCGTGCGGTGGACATGCTAACGCACCGGACCGAGGCGCTTCACCTCTGGTCCGAACTCAAATCCGATGCCGATGCGCGTTTCGACGCCGAGTTCGAGTTCGATGCGGGAGAGGTCGCCCCTCGCGTCACCTGGGGGACCAGTCCCGAGCAGTCCATACCGATCGATGGAGTGGTTCCCCACCCGGCGGACGCCAATGATTCCGTTGCACGCAATTCCTACGAGAGGGCGCTGCTCTATACGGGTCTGAAGCCCGGCTCCCACCTTGATGGCGTGCCCATCGATCGGGTGTTCATCGGCTCGTGCACCAACGGTCGGATCGAAGATCTGCGCGACGTTGCGCGATTGGCGAGAGGACGCAAGGTGCACGACGGGGTCAGGGCCATGGTGGTTCCCGGGTCCGGGACGGTTCGCCGGCAGGCGGAAGACGAGGGCCTCGCAGCGATTCTGATCGAAGCCGGTTTCGAATGGCGCCAACCGGGATGCTCGATGTGCCTGGCGATGAACGATGACGTGCTGGCACCGGGAGAACGGTGCGCCTCGACGACGAACCGTAACTTCGAAGGACGCCAGGGACGCGGGGGGCGCACTCACCTGATGAGCCCGGCGATGGCGGCGGCCGCCGCCTTGAGCGGATGCATCACCGACGTGCGCAAGATGGAGTCGCGCGGTGTCTGAACGAAGCATGATCGTGGGGATTGCCGCGCCATTGCCAATCGCAAATCTGGATACCGACCAGATCATGCCGAAGCAGTTTCTACGCGGTATCGACAAGGAGGGGCTCGACAAAGGTCTGTTCTACGACCTTCGATTCGACGCCGTCGGCGAACGTCGAGAAGATTTCGTACTGAACCGTACGCAATACTCCGGCTGCCGGATATTGATCGGCGGTGAGAACTTTGGCTGCGGCTCGAGCAGAGAGCACGCGGTTTGGGGTCTTTTACAATTCGGGATCAAAGCGATCGTCGCCCCGAGCTTCGGTGAAATATTCCATTCGAATGCGATGAACAACCGGCTGTTGCTGACGCCGATGCCTCAGGATGCCGTGGATGCCATTCTCGCGGACGTGTCAAACCCACGGACCAACCGGGTCACGATCGACATCCACCGTCGTGTCGTGAGAAGCCGCAATCACACCGTCGACTTCGGCCTTTCCGCGCGATATTGCCGCATGTTCACGGAGGGACTCGATCTGGTCAGCTCCTCGCACGCTCGACTGCCGGAGATCGCAGCATTCGAGCGAGCTCACTGGACGAAACAGCCTTGGCTCGAGTCGGTCGCGGCGGTCACCCGCAATAGACTGAAATAGCGGCTGTTCGTGGCGTTTCCGCGGAAACGCTCGGTTCAAACTGCCACTGCGGAACGGGGCAGTCCGCAGCTCAGTCGGCCGGCTTCGCGGGGAAGCAGCAGTATTTCGCTTGCGGACTATGCCATCGCTCTCGTGGACGAAATCGCGAAGCCGGCTCATCGTCGCATGCGTTTTACGGTGGGCTATTGAACCCATAATGGGAGATTCGTTCGGTCTGCTCGAAGTCTTGAGTCCAAGCGCAGCGACACATCATGCGTCGGCATAATCGTGGTAAATCGCACCGATTCGGCCGGCCATACGGAGAAAACACGCCAGTACCGCAGGATCAAAGTGACCCGGGTGCGTGCGGCCGTCGCCGTCCCGGATGATCTTGACCGTTTCCTCATGACTGCTGGGCGCTTTGTACGGACGTCGGCTGCGCAGCGCGTCGTATACATCGCAGATCTGCATGATGCGAGCCGATAGCGGGATGTCTTCGCCTTTGCGTCCGTTCGGATAGCCACTGCCGTCCCAGCGTTCGTGGTGGTTGAGCGCGATTTCTGCGCCCATGAGGGCATATTGCGACCGCCCGGGGGCAAGAATGCGGAAGCCCAGCAAGCTGTGGGTTTTCATGATTGCCCATTCCTCGGATGCAAGCTGGCTTGGTTTGAGCAGTATTCGGTCCGGAATCCCGATCTTACCGACGTCGTGCATGGGACTCGAGAGATGGATGGCAACAACAAAGTCGTCGGGCATTCTCATTTCCAAGGCCAACAGCCGACAGTATTCGCCGATGCGCCGCACATGGTCGCCGGTTTCCGCATCTTTGTATTCCGCTGCGCGGGCCAAAGTAAGAATCGTGTCACGATGCGCCTCTTCGACCTGCGCCGTGCGTTCCCTAACCCGTTCCTCGAGAATGCGATTGTGATCCAGCAGGAAGTCGCCGTATTCCTTCAGGCGCAGCATGTTGCGCACGCGCACGGTAAGGTCGGCGACGTCGACGGGTTTCGTCAGGAACTCCTCCGCACCGGCATTCAGGGCGCGCAGCTTCGACTGGCGATCGTTGAGTGCAGTGACCATGATCACCGGTACCGGCCGCGTAACCGGTTGAGACTTCAACTGCGTCACGGTCTCGAAGCCATCGATATCGGACATCATGGCGTCGAGTATGATCAGGTCGGGCTTCTTCTCCGCGGCCAACACCAACGCCTCGCGGCCACTGTGGGCGGCGATCGTGGCATACCCCTTGGCACGCAAGATCTCTTCGAACAGATGAACATTTCGTTCCTCGTCGTCGACAACAAGCACGATCGGTCTGTGCGAGACAACTGCATTCATGGCTTTCCACTCCCTTTCGCCATACAACTGGGCATTCGGGACACCTTGCTCTTTGTCAACCAATGAGCCTCGACACCGCGGCAAAGCAGGCAAAGCAGGCAAAGCATCCTAAGCAGGTTAAGCAGCGGAATACTTCAGTTGAAATTCCTCCAGCGCGTTAGCGGCGTCGATGAATCGCAGGTTGTCAACGTGGTTTCTGACGAGTTCATAGGATTGCATGCCTAGGAGACATTGAAGCTGTGGTGCGATGGAGCTAAAACGATCCATCGCGGCAAGGTTCTGGTGACGCAGGAGGTCGATGAGATCGACCACCTCCCGTGG
>Ga0070730_10000422_pt1 | contig 49908 bp, 45 predicted proteins | sample Coa_R1_3_FD_66447 | JGI IMG/M metagenome (GOLD analysis project Ga0070730, IMG submission 66447) | Surface soil microbial communities from Centralia Pennsylvania, which are recovering from an underground coalmine fire - Coalmine... | ecosystem: Environmental > Terrestrial > Soil > Unclassified ...
AACTTGGGATATAATCGTCGCCATGTTCGCGGAGATCCTACCGCCCCGAACTATGACGACTTTACTGCGATGAGCGGGGTTCGATTCTCTCTCTGAGAGGCCGGCGCGCGCGACCTTGTTTGGCTGTGTTGACCTGCCAGGGGTCAGTCAGCTTCGGTCGCGCGTGATGGAGCACGTATCCCGATCGCTTCGCTGCTTGCAGCCATCGTCATCCGGAAGAGATTTGGTGCGAAAATGCGCAGCCACAGCGCATAGACGATGATCCCATAGCTAATGCTCGCGGTGAGGCGCAGTATTGCTGCAAGGTCGGCCGGGAGCAAAAGGCGAAGGCTGAGTACACTGATGGCCATGGCCGAGGATGCAATGATCGATGGCAGCAGCGCCTCGAAAACTTGAGGCCAGTGCAGGTCGAGTTCCTTGAGAGCAAAGCGCACCCGGATGGGCACCACGCACAAGGTCGTGATCGACACGGTCGCGGCGAGCGCGACTGGCCCGAAGCGAACGACTAGGACAAAAGCCACCACGTTGAGAAGGGCCGAGATCGCGGAGGTCCGTGAGTCCAGATGCGCGCGCTGGGCAACCAGCAGGACGGACGTTGCAAATTGACCGATCGAGAAAGCGTAGCCGCTGAAGGCCATGGCCGCGATAATAGGGCCGACCGCCATCCAATGCGGCCCCAGAATAATGTGCACAAGGTCTTGCGAGGCCACCGCCAGCCCTATGAAGGCTGGCGCTGTTCCCACGCTCGCCATGCGCAAGCCGTCGAGAAACGAAGCGCCGCGCTCGCGGTCATGCTCCAGATTGGCGAGGATCGGCAGCGTCACGGCGGAAATCGTGCTCACGAGCAGCAGATTGGCGGTCAGGAGAATGCGCTTGCCCGCATTGTAGACGCCTGCGGCGGTGGGGCCGAAAAAGGCGGAGGCGAAGAACAGGTCGGCATCGTTGGCGATCGATGTCCAGATCGCGCTCATGGAGATGTGCCGCGCACGACGAAAACTGTCGCGAGCATCCGCCCAGGACAGCGTGAAATGGGGCCGCCATCCCGACGTCAGCCAGAGGATCGCGGCGCCGACCAGATTGATCGTGACCTGCTGGGCGACAAGGCTCCATAGGTCGAAGCCGTTGAGCGCCATGGTGATTCCAACGATCCCACCCGCCACGACCGACGCGATCGAGCGAAGCGCCAGCGCGCGGAATTGCATCCCCCGTACCAGCCATGCTCCCTGCGAGCCGGCGACACCGAACCCCAGGAGCATGACTGCGACCGACCTCAGTGTTGAGCCGGCCTGTGGACTTCCAATGAGCCAGGCAACGAGTGGTGCACAGACCAGGAGCAAACTGGTCGCCGCCACCGACAGGACAACGAGAATGCTGAAGCAAACTGAGAAATCGCGCTCCTCAACCTTAGGCTTGGCGGTGACGACAAAGGTGATGGGATCGAGCAGCGCGCGTCGAATGAATTCGATCGACGCAAGGCTTACGGCGACGATGCCGAAACTGGCCTGCGCCACAAAGCGCGCGATGACGAGAAAGATAAGGAGGGACAGCGCCTGGCCTACCCCCTGGCCAAGCACTGCCCAAATCGCGCTCCGCCCCGCGCTCTCGCTTCTCATGTGCACTGCGATATTACCTCACCAAATTGCAGCTGATTGTTTGCTGCCGCGGTGGGAGAGGGCAGACATGGAGTGGGCCATAAGGGCTCAAACCATTTTAAAGCCCGCAATCGTGTCGATGGATCACGCATGAGTGGCCGTGATGTGCGGCCGTGGCCGAACCAGCATGTACATCTCCCAATGCCCCTTGTTCTCGCGTGTGGGCCCCGTGCGGCGAGGACAAGCTGACATCCTTAAGGAAATGCCTGTCCGATCTGACTGGTTATTTGGGATGACAGCCACCCGCGCAGGCCGCGGTGCCTATGGGGGGGCGCGCTAGTGCGGTTTACAGCCATATTGATGGGCCGAAAGCGCCGGTATCTGCGTTGGAGCGCAGTCCAATTTAGAGCGGCCTGCCCGGAGTGACCGTGATGCTGAGCTCCAGCCGTCCGTCGCATTCGATCGTCACGGCGCGCGCCGGGCTTCGCGAGGGGCGCTCGGGTGTCCGGCAGAGCTTGTCCGTGACCAGGAAGGCTTCGCTGGCTGCCCGGCGGAGATCGGCATCGCGGAACACGGTCTGCGTGGTTCCGTCGCTACGGCGGACGACGACGACGAAGGGCGGTGCAGTCATTGAATGGCTCCCAATGCTCTCAGGCTGGCCCAGCCGCAGCGGGTGACAATGATGTGGTCGTGGATCGCGATATCGAGCTCATGGCCGGCATTGATCAGGCGTTGTGTGATACGCAGATCCTGCTGGCTTGGCGCCGGGTCACCGCTGGGATGGTTGTGGACCAGGATCAGGATGGTGGCCCCCAGCTCGAGCGCGCGTCGCATGATCTCTCGCGGGTAGACCGGGGCTTCATGCACCGACCCGCGTGAGATCATTTCCTCGCGGATGAGCCGTCCGTGCGTGTCCAGGAAGAGGACACGGAATTGCTCGGCAAGCTCCTGGGCGATCAGGAGACGCAGATAGTCGACGGTCGCCTTCATGCTGGTGAGCAGGGGAGCGCTCTCCATCTCGGTCCGCAAGGCATGCAGCACCGCGTCATGCATCGTCTGAAGATGCGCCATCGCGACGGGATGATCGGGAACCGCGCGCGCCCGCGCGGTCGGATCGGCGGCAAGGACCGCCGCGAGCGACCCGAACCGATCGATCAGCGTCTCGGCTATGCGTGAAGCGAGAACGGGTTCCAGCGGCTGGAGGATGTCGACCAGGAAGCGTCGACACCGCTCCTCGCCCGCCGAATCTGGTGCCGGCGCACGCTGATCGCCAACAGCAACATCATCGGATAGCAGATCGTATGATCGATGATCGCATATGACAGGTTGAGCAGCTTGAAGCCGAGCAGGCCGATGCCGTGCCCGAGCAACTGCACTCCCTGCATCGCGCTCATCCATATCGGCCAATACCTTTCGGCACGCAAAGCAACCCAAAGCAGCGCAACATACATGACTGCGTCGACCGTCAGCGCACCGGCCTCCACAGAGGAGTAGCGACCATGCTGGCCTGACAAGACGAACGGCATCAGGGCCGTGGCGCCGAGAAACAGCAGCGCCACAATCCGTTCCGGCGCACCGCCACACAGCAGCGCGTAGCCGGTACAGAGGCCCAGAAGGGCGTAGAAAACCTCCAGATGCGTCATGCCCTCGCAGAGGGATCACGATGCCCTTCCGGGGTCAAGATGGTCATCCCACCGCGCGCAGCGGCACGAGCGGTTCGGCGCTGGCTTGCGATGGGCAATCGGTGCCGTCACCCCACGCCACTTCCGGCACGAGGATCGAGCGATCCTTGGCGAAGCACTGGTGCGCCGAAACGATCCGGCCGCGGGCTTCGCCCAGCATCGCCGCCGCGGCGGTGAGATGGCCGATCGCCTCCTGCCCGACATACATCGGCAGGCCACCGTCGAGGCGGGTGATGCAGATCGTCTGCAGGAGCTTGCCCATTCCGCCCAGCGTCTCATCGAACGAGACTTCGGCCGGAAGCAGATCATCGCGAACCTGGCGGATCATCGCCATCTTTTCGTTACGCATGATTCCCTCCTCTCCGCGAGGCACTCCCCGCGGTTCTAGATGCAGCCATGGGGTTGATCTCAGCCGCCGTGCTTCGCGAGTTCGATCAGGAACTGCATCAGCAGGATGACGGCAATTACCGACAATGACGCCGCGATAGTGAAGACCACCGTCAGGCTGACGGACAGCACCAACCTCTCGGCCGACGTCAGGTCATTGCTTGCTTGCTCCCTCGTTCGGAGGGGCCAGGGGAAGCTTCTTGCCGGGAGGAAGATGGGGAGCGGCTCGAACATGGCCGCTGCTTCCATCACCCGATCCCGATGGGCTTCTCCCTCGCCCTCCGCTCTCGATGGAGCAAGCAATGCCGCCGCCGAGGCCTCGTCGGCAAGCCAGCTCGGCATGTCCACATGCCGTATGTAGGTGGCGTTTCCTTCCTCGTGAGCGAGCATGCGGGCGGCCAGCCGACTGCTTTCCACGCCCAGCGTCTTGCGGGCGGCTCGCAGGCGTTCGACGACGGCGCTTGGCCCGACGCCGAGCTCGCGCGCGATCTCCTTCACCTCGTGGCCGTGGTGCACGAGGCGAAGGCATTCCCGTTGCCGCTCGGTCAGCTTGTCGAAGCGGTCGTTTCCCACTCGCGCATCGCCCTTATCCCACCCGAGCGTGAACCTGTGCGAAAGCGGTAGGGAAATGCAACCGGAATGGCGACCAAAGTGTCTCAGACCCCGCCGACGCGACTCGAGGGGGACAGAATTCGGCCGACTATGGCCTTGCGCACCTTACGCCAGATCGCCGCGGGCAGGCGACCATCGATCGCCGCCAGGCCGACACCGATCAGGCCCATGCCGATCAACGCGCCGGCGGTGATGCGCTCATGGAGCACGAGGGCGCCCAATATCAGCGCGCTCACCGGGAGCAGGAAGGTGACGAGCGAAATATTGGTCGCCCCCGCCGTCGCCAGGATCCGGAAGTAAATCAGATAGGCGAGCGCGGTGCACAACAGGGCAATGCTGAAGAAGGCCGCCCATGCGTGGGGGCTGGGCGCGGCGAGCGTCCACGGTCGGTCGACCAGAAGAGAGAGGGGAATGAGGATCAACGTGCTGGCCGTGATCTGGCCCGTCGCGACCTTGATCGGCGGGATGCCGCGGAAACGCCGGCCGAAGATGCCGGCAAAGGCATAGCTCAAAGCGGCGAGCAGGCAGCAGGCCTCGCCGACCAGATCGGCCCCGCCGGATTGGCCGAATGCGGCCGGGCCCACCAGGACGGCAACGCCGCCCAATCCGCAGAGTACACCGGCGGCTTTGGTGCCGTTCAGCTTTTCCTTGCTGGTCAGCGCATGGGCCGCGAGCACGGTGAAGACCGGAGTCATGGCATTGAGAATCGAGGCGAGGCCGCTGGAGATGCGGGTCTCGCCGAACACGATCAGCGAGAAAGGGATCACGTTGTTGAGCAGGCCCAGCATCAGGAATCCCCGCCAGATCCCGGCATCCCAAGGCATATGATCGCGCCGGAGAAGCAGATAGGCATTGAGAGCGACGGCGGCGATGCCGACCCGGCCGAGTACGACGGTAAAGGGCGGGACTTCGGCCACCAGCACCTTGAAGAAGAAGAATGAGCCACCCCACAAGGCGGAGAGCATAAGCAGCAGAGCCCATTCCCGGGCCCCCATCCTCAACGGTGAAATGGGCGTCGTCATGCAGGCCTCGCTCCCTTGTCGGCGCGCACCATAGGCGGCGCGCGGGACCGGCAGCTACCCGTATCTTGCGGTCAAAGATCTGACGCTGGCCAGCCATGGCTGCCGATCAACGGCACGAAACGGACCGCGCCGAATTCCTCCTCGTCGAAGACGTCAACGTTCGATCGGGTGAGGCGGATCAGGTTCTGATCCGCGCCGCGTCCGATCGGCATGACGAGCCTGCCGCCGACGGCGAGTTGTTCGCGCAGCGGGAGCGGAATGGCGGGGCCGCCCGCCGACACGATGATTGCATCGAACGGAGCGGCACCCGGGCAGCCTTCGGTGCCGTCTCCTGTCAGGATCTCGACATTGGTATAGCCCATGTCGGCGAGTCGCTGGCGGGCTGCGGTCGCGAGCCGTGGCTGGCGTTCGATGGCGATCACCCGCGCCGCCAGTCGCCCCATCAGCGCAGCGAGATATCCCGATCCCGCTCCGACTTCGAGCACCACGTCTGTCGTTGCGATGCGTGCTGCTTCGAGCATAACCGCCACGATGTAGGGCTGCGAGATGGTCTGCCCCGCTCCGATCGACAGGGGGGTGTCGTCATAGGCAAAGGCGGCCTGCGCTGGATCAACGAAGGCTTCTCGCGACACGGCCCGCATCGCGGCGATCACGGCGGCATCACGGACACCACGGGCGACGATCTGCCGGGTCACCATGTCATGCAGACGGGATTGTCGATCGACCATGTTCACCCTCGGCGTCTCCGCTTGCGCCGAAAATAGGAGGCGCAAATTGGAACTGCCAGCCGCAGCCTGCGATACCACGTTGGCTGTTCCTCGCGGGGCAATTTTGTCGTCCGGATCGACCTGCTGATGGTCCGCGTGTCGGGCTAGGTCCGGGCACGAACGCCATGCTTCGGACGTTCAGACCGGGCAGGTTTGCGGCGATCCCTGTAAGCTGGTGGACAGTTGCGTGATCATCAATTCTCGGCCAGGAGAATATTAACATAGTTAACGTGGATGACTATCCAAAGGAATAGCAACGTTGGCGCCGCGATGCTTCTCCTATAATCCTTTTGTATGTCGTGGCGATATCCCGATGAACGCCTACCCCGCTTGCCTGCAAGCTGTACGATATCGCGTTGCTAAGTTATCGAATTCGGGTCGCTCGTCGAATATCTGGACGATCGGCTTGTTGTTAGCTGTACTGCTCAACAGGATCATACCGTAGGGGACGATGCATCTGGATGGATAGGTCACGTGCCTGCTTCGCTGGCGCGGGCCGATTGGTCGGATGCCTCTCGCGAGCACTATGCTCTGCGCCGCCGCCTATGGTGAAACCGGGGGGACATGTTTTGCAGGCGCAACTGAATGTCGCGATCGTCAGCCAGAACGAGATCGAGCGTGAAGGGCTCCGTCGCATCCTGACGGAGCAGGCCTTCTCGGTCATTGGTGTCCATCGGGATTCTGGCGAGCTTGATCTGGATATCTTCGACGGCGCAGCCGACGCCATTCCGCTCGTGATCGTCGATTCGACCAAGGAGGATGATGGGCTTGATGCCTGCCGGTTCATCCACGCCCGCTGGCCGGACTGCAAGATCGTCGTGATGGCGGCCGACTGCCAAAGCCAGATGGTCGCCGAGGCGTTTCACGCCGGAATCGACGGTTATGTCGGCAAGCACATATCCTGCGCCAGCCTGACCGAGATGCTCAAGCTCGTCGCTCTGGGCGAGAAGATGATTCCCTCCCAAGTGGTGTTCGATCTGGCTTCACTGAAGTCCGAGAAGGGCATGAGCCAGCTCAAGGTTTCCACCGGCGAAGCCAATCTCTCGGATCGAGAGGTTGAGATTCTGCGCGGGCTCATCCGGGGAGAACCGAACAAGGTAATTTCGCGGCGGCTGACCGTCACCGAGGCAACCGTGAAGGTTCACGTCAAATCGATCCTGCGCAAACTGGGCGTGATGAACAGGACGCAGGCCGCGATCTGGGGAATGAGCCGGGGGCTGACGGACATGTCGCCCGGTCCCGTCAGGGCCGAAGGGAATGTCGAGAAGCGGCCTAGTGCCGAAACGTTCGAAGCGAGCCGCGCCTACATGGCGTGACTGTTGGAGCATGTCAGGCCCCCGCGGTCTCGCGGGCGCAGGGATCTCGTGCGCGCAGGACGATCTCGCCGGCGAGCCGCGAGCTGACCTCGGCGAGATGGTCGAAACGCGCTTCGTAACGGGCCATGCCCTGGCTCAGCGACCGCAATTCGGCCTCGAACCCCTGAAGCTCGGCTTCGGGAAGCAGCACCTCGATCGTGTCCCAGCGCGACCAGCCGTCCTTCGGCACCATGCCGAGCATCTGACCGCGTCGTGTGGCGATCGCGGAGTTGACCCGTGAGGCGGCGCTGCCCGGCGCATGGATCACGACGTGCGAAACGGGTTCGAGCAGATAGGGAACGGCGGCCGCCAGCGCCTCGGTCATCGCGATACGCCCCGCCGTGCGGAAGGCCAGTTCGGAACTGTCGACGCTGTGGAAGGAGCCATCGACCAGCGCCACCGCCACATCCACCACCGGGAAGCCGAGCGGCCCCTTGGCCAGTGCATCGCGCACGCCCTGCTCGACGGCCGGGATCCATTGCCTTGGGATCGCGCCGCCGCTGATCTTGTCTTCGAACTGAAAACCCTGCCCACGCTCCAGCGGCCGGAGTTCGATCACGACATCGCCGAACTGGCCATGACCGCCAGATTGCTTCTTGTGGCGCCCACGCTGGCTCGTCGGTTTCCGGACCGATTCCTTGTAGGCGACATGGGGCCGGTGCGCTGAGACGACCACGCCATAGCGCCGTTTGAGGCGGTCGAGGGCTACGGCCAAATGCTCGTCATTGACGCCGTGCAGGAGGGTTTCGCGCGATCCGGGGTCTTGTCCCCAATGCAGGCCGGGATCCTCCTCGGCGAGCCGGTTGAGCGCGGTCGAGAGACGAACCTCGTCCTTGTGTTCCTTCGCTGCTATCGCGAGCGCGCAATTGTCGGGCGGCAGCTCGATCTCCGCGATGGTGCCTGAAGGCGTGCAGCCAATCCCCGCGATGTCGCCGCGCAGCAGTTGGTCGGTCTTGGCGATGCCGACAACGTCGCCGGCTTCGACGCGGTTCACCTTGGTCGTGGTGCCGCCCTGCAGCGTGAACAGTGCGCCGGCCCGCGCCGAAGGGCCCGCCGGGACGGCCAGATCCGCGCCTTCGCCGAGAGGTGCGCCGAACACGCGCGCGAGGGCGAGCCGTCCGATCGCGTTACCATGCGAGATCTTGACGACGCGAACCGCCGGCTGATCCAGTCCGAGCCGGGCCGCCGTTGTCGCGGCGGACGGAGCATCATGCCGCAGCATCTTGAGCAGCCTGCGCACGCCGAACCCGTTAGACGCGGATCCGAACAGCACGGGGACAACCCATCCGGCCTGCGTCTCGCGCGCCAGATCTCTGAAGATCGTCTCCAGGCTCGGCATCTCATCGGAAATGAGCTGCTCGAGCAGGGTGTCGTCATGGTCGGCGAGCAGCTCCAGCATATGGTTGCGGGCGGCCATCTCCTCGGCCTGCAGGTCCGATGCGAGCGGGATCGGCTCGGACGGTCGGCCGGGCCGGTAATGATAGGCACGTTCCAGCGCGAGATCGACGAAGCCCGCGATCCCGTTGCCATCGTTGATGGGGATCTGGCGTGCCACGAGTGCGGCGGTGCTCATCGGCTGAAGCGCGGCGAGCAGCTCGGCCACGCTTCCCCGCGCCTGGTCGATCTTGTTGACGAACAGCGCATGAGGGAGGCCCAGGCTTTCGAGCCAGCGCAGCGTGGGTTCGACAAGGGGGGCGCGGTTCGGATCGGGATCGACGACCACGAGCGCGAGATCGGCGGTGGCGATCGCGGTCGCCGCATCGGCGGCGAAACCCACTGATCCGGGGCTGTCGATCAGGACGAACGGCTCGCCCATCCATTCGAGGCGCATCAGGTTGAGTTCGGTCGAGCTCCCGCGTGCACGCGCTTCAGGGCTTGCGTCGCCGATGCTGCTCCCGCTGCCGACCGAGCCCAGCCGGTCGATCGCGCCGGCTGCGAAGAGCAGCGCTTCGGCAAGGCTGGTCTTGCCCGCACCTGCGGGGCCGACCAGCGCGATGGCCCTAGGGCCATGGCCATTTCCATCCACAGCCTCACTCCTCTCCTGCCAGGACGGTTCGCCCGTTCGTGACTAGAGAGTCGGACGTTGGCGGCCGGAACGCAAGGGTGCGGATGGAAGACCGTTTGGGGAGTGAGCCCGTCCTGGGGCAATGTCCCAGTCGGAGAGTTAGTGAGTCTCCGCTGCGCAACGGACATAGACCGGATTGCCGACCAGCAGCGCCGCTCCCTGTGCGTCGCGAACGTTGATCGCGATCCATCCACAGGACTGTTCGGGCGACAGCACGAGGCTCTGATGCACGTCCGGGCCTGTCACGAGCGCGGACAGCGCCGCCAGCGTCTCGCCACGATGAACAAGCTCGATCCGCGCGCCATCGGCATGGGCAACGCGGACGTCGAGCGTCAACGGTCCGTGAAGATCGATCGTCCCGCCCATTGGCACGTGGGCGTTGCCGGCATGTGCTTCGACCTCGAGCAGCCGATCGCGCGTCCCCTGCGTATCGACGAACACGTCGCCCGCGCGGATGCCGTCGAGAATGGCGGCCTGCGAGAGGTTGGCGGCATGGACGACGGTCGTCGGGTGGCCGACGGGTGGCTTGCCGTCAGGAGCATCGGGGTCATGGCTGTCGCTGCCGCCGATGCCGGTGAGGTGATGCCCCTCGTTGAGGCGCGCATACCAGAAAGGGATTCCGGAGAGGGAACCGTCGGCGATGCGGCCGTTGACGGCTTCTATCGCCTGGATGCGGTCATAGTCCGTGTCCGGAGCGCTCCATCCGCATCCCATGCACATCTCGCCCGAAGGCGAGTTAGGGTGGTTGATCGACAGGATCGCGCCGGCGCGCGCCGCGTCGTCAGCCAGCGCGGTGGGGTTGGGCACCACCGGCGTCCCGAGGCGGAAATCGATGAAGCGGTCGAGCCCGATCGCCTGGATATGACCGTGGAAGGTCGTGATCTCGGTCGCCGGGATCAGCAGAAGCTTGTCGAAATAGGGCTGGAGCTCGCGCAGGTCGTTCAGGTGCGACACGGTGTTGTGGTCACTGAGCGCGATGAAATCGAGGCCTGCCGTGGCGGCCGATTCCACCGTGCGGAACGCCGGGCAGGGAACGCGCACGCCTGACTGGCTGAGGCAGCTTCCGTCACTGTGCGCGCTGTGCATGTGGAAGTCGCCGCGATACCAGCCCGGGCCGGAACGCAGCGGCGGCGGCGTGGCAGCGTCGCTTGCGGCGTGGCCTGTACCGCGATCGAACCAGATGCTGGCGGTGTATGCGCTGTGGCTGCCGGGGCGGGCGTTGGGAATGCCCATCAGCAATCGCCAGCGGCCGGCCACGACGGGCCCTGGGAGATAGGAGGGGGTGGCATCGCTCGGGCTGAGCGTCAGCAGCGCCTTGGAGCCGCCGCTCCATCCCCGGAAACGCTGGGGATCGAGCAGGCCGAGGTCGATTACGGTGTGGTTCGACTTGTCATAGTCGAAGCGGATCGTGACGCGGGTTACATCCGCAGGAACGCTGAACGGCGCCTCCTGATAGGTCTGATGGTTCTTGCCATCGATGGCGCCGGTCAACACCAGGTCTGGCGCCGCCGCGCTCGAAAGCGCGGCAGCGGCCAGGGTGGCGGCCAGGGGGAGCGCCGTCACCATTCCTAGAACTGATACATCGCGGCGAAGCGGAACGAGCGTCCGAGGATCGGGCGTCCGATGAAGAACTGATTGCCCGCCTGTCCGCTCGAAAGCTCGCCGGCGCGCGGATTGCCTTCGGTCAACCCCAGCGAATTGTTGAGGTTGTCGCCATAGGCATAGAGCGTGACCTTGGGCGAGACCGCGAAGCGCACGCTCGCGTTGATCACGTTGTACGAGGGCAGCTTCTGCGTGTTGGCGGCGTCGGCGTAGCGGCTGCCATAATGCTCGATGTCCACCTGCGCGCGCAGGCGATCGTTGAGCAGGGTGACAGCCGGGGTGGCACGGAGCGACAGCTTGGGCACGCGGAGAAGCTGGTTGCCTGCAAAGTCGTGAAACACGCCCGCCGAGTCCGTGTAGCGCAGATCGCGGAACTTGGGCTGCTGGACGGTGCCGTTCAGAGCCAGCTCGAACCAGTGGACCGGGCGAACCACGGTCTCCAGCTCGACACCGTAGGTGCGCGTGTTGGCATGCTCGAGGGTCTGGGTGATGATGCCGGTGACCGGGTTGAAGATGTAATTACCGATGGCATAGCTGCCATAATCCGTGTCGAACGCGGTCGCGTAAACGCTGAACGGATCGGAGGCATATTTGACGCCGCCTTCCCACATCTTGATCTTCTGCACCACCACCTGCGAGTTGGTCGGGTTGGTGATGAAGTCGCTGACGCTCGGCAGGCGTGACGTCGAGGTGTAGCGTGCGAACACGCCGGCCTTGGGTGTGAACTGCCAGTCGGCGCCGATCGTCCAGCCGAGATGGTGGAAGTCGCGGTCGAAGGGCGTGAACACGCCGTTGCCAACCAGCGCACTGTTGTCCGCCAGCGTCGAGGGATCGCCGAGATTGACGGTCTTGCTGCCCTCCGAACTGCCGGTCGTGTTGACGTGCTCGTAACGCAGCCCGCCATCGATGCGGAGCTGGCGGGTCACCTGCCACTCGTCCGAGGCGTAGAAGGCGAAGGTGTCCTGCTTGCCCGATCCGTTGGCGAATTCGGACCCGTAGCGGGTGACGCCGTTCTGCGTCAGGCTGCCGACGACCTGGCCGGCGGCGTTGAGCGCAACGAGATCGAGCAGCCGCGAATTGTCCGAGACATCCTGCAGGGTCGCGGCGGAGTAGCGGCCGAAGCTCTCGTTGATATGCGCGAAATAGCCGCCGAGAGCGATATTGTGGCGCATGCCACCGATCTCGAACTCGTGGGTGAGGCGCAGATCGTCGAGAAACTCCTTCTCGTTCACCGTCACGGGGCGCGCCGAATTCTGGAGGATCAGGCCATTGCCGTTCTGATTGGCGATGTCGAAGGGTTGGCCGGAGTCGGTGTAGCGCAGCTGCACCGAGGTCGCGCCCGGATAGGCGGCAAGCAGGCCGCCTTGCATCGAAGCGACATAGTCCGATGCCTTTTGCAGCGCCGAGGGATAGACGCCGTTGCGCACCGTGTCCGACGTCCGGTAGCGCGCCTTGTTGGTGAGCGTCCAGCCGTCGAAAATCTCATAGTCGGCCATCGCCGAATATTGGTTGAGCTTCACGAAGGTGCCGTCGGTGTTGTCGAAATTGACGACGCCACCATTGCCGTTGCGCAGCGTCAGGTGCGCCGTCTCGGGGCTGGCGGTGGTGCCGTAGTGGCCGTCGAAGCCGTTGACCGCGACGATATCACCATTGGCATCCTTGGTGAGCGGAATGCCTGTGTAGAAGATCGCGCGATCATCCACCCGCTTGAAGCTGAAGGCGACATGGCCGCGATGCCCGAGATCATGGGTGAGGTCGGCGCGGATCTGGCCGCCGCGATTGCCGGTGAAGCCCGGATCGCGCACGCCCGTCTCGTTGCGGTAGAAGCCGCCGATGTCGAACTTCCAGCCCGCACCGAGGGGGCCGCCGACCCAGCCGTCGAAGCGATTGAGGTTGGAGGTGGGGCCATATTCGTATTTTATGAGCCCACTGAACTCGTCAGTCGGCTTGCGGGTGATGAAGTTCACCACGCCACCCGGCGCATTCGACGTGAAGATCGACGACGGGCCACCGCGCACGACCTCGACGCGATCGATCGATTCGTCGATGCGAAAGGCCTGGTCGGCATTGAGATAGCCGAGTGCCGGATCATGCTGAACGGGCAGCCCGTCCTCTTCGAGGTTGATCGAACCGAAGCCGTCGACGGGAATGCCGCGGGCCCGAATGTTGCCGCTGCCTTCGCCGCCCGACGCCTCGACCCAGAAGCCCGGCACCGACTTCAGCGCCTCGGTGACACTGGAAGGCGCGCGGGTGCGCAGGGCGTCTGCGGTCAGCGTGGTGATGGCGTAGCTGGTCTGTGCCTTGGTGCGGCCGCCAGCGCCGGCGCGGCCGGTGACGACGATCGAATTGTCACCGGCCGAGCCGGCCTCAGCCAGCGAAGAGGGGGGCGTGGCGTCCGACGTTGTAGGCTCCTCGGCGCGCAGGCTGATCGTCTGGCCGGTGCGCGCGCCAACGATCAGGCCGGTGCCCGAAAGCAGCTGCCGCAGACCGGCGTCGACATCCATCGTGCCCTTGACGGCCTGCGTGGTGCGGCCCTTGAGATGAGCGGCTGGGGCAACGATCTGGACGCCCGCCTGCTTCGCGAACGCAGGGATGGCCGTCACCGCGGCCTGTGCCGGTACGTCGAAGCTTCGTGTCTGTGCTGAGGCAGGCTGCGCCGCGCACGCCAACGCGATCGCCGAAACGGCGACCAGTCCCTGATATCGCATTTTTAGTTTCCCGCTTTCGTGCGATCCGCAATCGGACCGTTCAGGGGGTAGATGCAGGCGGCGACGATCTCCGCCACCGCTGTCAGAATTTTTTATCGCCGCCGTTCGGACTTCAGGTGCACCTTGCCGCTGTCTTCTGCGACATGGGCGTCGAAGCTGACGGCGATCGCCTGGGCGAAGCCGCGGGGATCGCTTGCTGCGAACAGGCCCGAGATGGGCTGTCGGGCGAGCGCCGCATCGTCAATGACGATGGCAGGGCCGCCATAGCGGCGGAAGCGCTGAGCGGCCTGGGCCAGCGTCTCGCCCTCGAAGGCGAGCATCCCGTCGCGCCATGACAGCGAGCGGGTGAGATCGTCAGGTGTGAGTGCGTGCGCGACGCCCCCGGCATCCAGTCGGCTGCCCGGAAGGACGATTGCCTGCGCGTTGGCGCCGAGCTCGAGCGGCGTGGCGCTTCCTTGCCCGATCGTCCGGCTGAGCGCGACCCGGCCTTCGCTCACCACCACCGAAACCGGCTGACCGGGGAGGTTGCGGACGGAAAAGGCAGTGCCGACGGCGCGAACCAGCAGATCACGGGCCTCGACCACGAAGGGCCGTGCGGAATCGTGCGCCACTTCGAAGAAGGCGACACCGGAAAGCAGGCGAACGTCGCGGCGCTCTTTGCTGAACGCGGTTTCGACCACGCTGTCGGTGTCGAGCGTGACGACCGAGCCTTCACCCAGCGGCACCCGGCGAATCTCACCTGTAGCGGTCTTCAGTCGCCGGCCGCGATCGAGCAAGCGCGGGATGGTCACGCCGGCGACCAGCGATGCGGCAATCGCGCCGCCGCCGAGCATGGCGGTGCGTCGATCGATTCGCTCCCAGAAGGAAGGTTCGGGCGGATCCTGCGTGGCGGCCGGGCCGAGCGAGCGGACACGATCCGCGTGCGTCCAGACGGCGCGGGCGCGCGCAAGGGCGCCGATCCGGCGGCTGTCGCCTGCCAGCCATTGATCCAGTGCGGCCCGTTCTTCGCTCGTCAGCCCGCGATCGAGCCGCGCCGTCCAAACGGCAGCGGTCTCGTCAATATTCTGCGCGGGTTCGCGCCCGGTCGTCGGCAAACGGTCGTCCTTCATCTCTCGGCATGGATGCATCAGACGACGCTTTTCCGCCACGGCCGAATTGCTGCATCAGCAATTTTATGCCGCGCACGATATGTTTTTCCACGGTATTTTCGGAAAGTCCAAGCACTTGGGCGACCTCGCGCTGCGACAGGCCCTCGATCCGGCGGAGCTGGAAGGCGCGGCGCGTCTGCTTCGGCATGGCGGCGATAGCGCGCGCGACGCGATTGAGTTCGTCCCGTCCGATCGCATGTTGCTCGGGGCTGGGAAGGTCGGCGGCGTGATCGAGCGCCTCCAGATCCGCGACCGAGCCGATCGCGACGACCCGTGAGCGCCGCAGATCCTGCAGTAGGATCGATTTGGCAACCTGGAAAGCATACGCGCGTGGTGCGCGGATCGAGGCCACCTCCGCCCGGGTGGCAAGCACCGCGTAGGTCTCCTGAACGAGGTCGTCGACGCGATCCTCGTCGAGGAACGCGAAACGAGCCAGCCAGTCCCGCAGCGAACGCTCGTGCGGCAGGACATTGGTGGCGAGCCACAGACTTCGGTCATCGGGAGCATGAGCCATGCCCCCTCATTCCGGCGAACTGTTACATTTCCAAAGCAGTCGGCAGATTTTCTCAGCTTCAGGCGGTTCGCTCGGGAACGGCCGCGGCGTCCTCGAGAATGGTCGCATCGGGCGCGACGGCTTCCCAGGGGAAGACGAACCAGTCCTTGGTCACGGCGCGGTCGATCACGCGCGCCGCATATTCGACCCGCGCCAACGAGCGGATATTGTCGATCAGCGTTGCAAAGCGGATGTTCGACTGTACGGCTCCGGCTTCCGCCAGCACGGCCCGGAGGTGGACGATGGTCCGCCCGGTGTCATTGATGTCGTCGACGAACAGGAGGTGCTCCCCCTGCTGGGTGCGGCGCGCCAGTTTGAGCAACGGTTCCGCCGCAAAATCAGGAACCTGCGAGGAGTAGTCGACAGACAATGTCGGCAGGCCGATGGCGTGGGACAGGAACACCGCCGGCACCAGCCCGCCGCGTCCGATCCCGATCAGGAAGCTGGGCCGCCAGTCCGCTTGGGTAAGCTGTCCGGCGAGATCATGGACGGCATCGACGAATTCGTGCTGCGGGATCGGCGTAAGCTCAGGCATGGGCACGTTCCTTCGCGGGAGCCGAGGCTGCGAGATAGGCGTCGAGCCCGGCGAGATGCTGCGTCAGCGCCGCCTCGTCGAGGAACGATCCCAGCAGGCTGTTGCGCGCCAGCATGGCCAGCCGATCCCGGCCGATCCCGCGCCCCTTCGCGACGGCGCGATAATTATCTGCGATATATCCGCCGAAATAGGCCGGATCGTCGGAATTGATCGTGGCACGCAGGCCCGCATCCAGCATCCGGTCGATCGGGTGGCCGGCGATGTCGTCCACCACGCAGAGCTTGACGTTGGACAGCGGACAGACCGTCAGCGTCATTGCCTCACGGGCGAGGCGGGCGACCAGACGCGGATCGTCGAGCGAACGATTGCCATGGTCGAGCCGATCGACGCCGAGCAGGTCGAGCGCTTCCCATACATAGGCGGCGGGGCCCTCTTCGCCGGCATGGGCGACGCGCTTGAGGCTCATGTCGGCTGCACGGGCGAAGACGCGGGCGAATTTGGACGGCGGGTGGCCCAGCTCGGAGGAGTCGAGGCCGACGCCCGCGATCCGATCGAGCCAAGGCTCCGCTTCTGCTAGCGTGGCCAAAGCGTCGGCCTCATCGAGGTGTCGCAGGAAGCAGAGGATCAGTTGCGAGGAGAGGCCATGGCGTGCCTGCGCGGCGGCCATCCCGGCAAGGAGCCCCTCGGCGACGACGCCGAACGGGATGCCGCGGGCGGTGTGGGTTTGCGGATCGAAGAAAATCTCGGCATGGACCACGCCGTCGGCCGCGGCACGGTCGAAATAAGCCTCGGCGAGATCCTGGAAATCCCGCTCGGTACGCAGCACGTCGGCGCCGGCATAATAGATGTCGAGGAAATCCTGGAGGCGCGAGAACTGGTAGGCGGCGCGAACCTCCTCGACGCTCGTAAAGGGGATCGACAGCTTGTTGCGCTCTGCGAGCGCGAACATGAGCTCGGGTTCGAGGCTGCCTTCGATGTGGAGATGGAGTTCGGCCTTGGGCAGGCCGGTGATGAAGGCGTCCAGATCGGTCATGCGTCGAACTCTGGCCGGGGCAGTGGATTCACGCAAGCCGGATGGCGACACATGTTCAATTGAACAGGCGGTTGGCGCGCAGGCGGTCCACTGCCAGATCGACGAAGCTGCGAACCTTCGCCGCGCCCGACGCCCTTCCGGATGGACGACATGGATGGGGAGGGGGGCTTCCTCATACTCGGTCAGCACGGTCTGTAGCTTGCCAGCAGCGCCGGCCCGACCTGGCAGAACAACAGGCGTGGGTGGACGGTCAAGCCGGTCCGCTTGTTCCGCCCGAAGTGCCATTCGGGCAAGGCCCATGCGCCGGTTGGGCGACGATCCAGTAGTCGCGCAGTTCGGCGGCTAGCCACTCACGCTCGGAAAGATCGGCCTCGACGACGCGAAGCAGGCCGTGGCCGCGGTCGATCACCTCATCCGCGTCGCGCTTGGCGCCGAATACCTGATGAGACGCGCCACGCACGGCTCATGCGCCGCTTGGCCGGCCGCGACGGAAAGCCAGCGCCGCACCGCGGGCTGGATAATGATCCTTGCCAGCTCGTTGCAGAAGTCGGGTTTAAGGCAAGTCACTATTCCGTATTTCGGAATAGACCGATGGGTCGAACAGGGCACTGCGTGTGCTGCCGCGCGTCTGCGGGGGGGAGGGAGTGTGGCCCGCCCGGCGCGACCCGAGGCTAGCTCGATTTCGCACTTCTCTGGTAGGGGCGTCGGCATGCAGGGACGAGATATCATGACTTACCGGCTTCTGATCGATGGCGCGCTGGTCGATGGCGCTGTGACGGTGGAGGTGGTGAATCCTGCGACCGGACGCCCCTTCGCCATCGCGCCGCGCGCTGATGTCGTCCAGCTCGAGCGGGCGGTCGCGGCGGCGAAGCGCGCCTTTCCCACATGGTCACGCACGCGGTGGGCTGAGCGTCAGGCGCTGCTCGCGGCGATCGCCGACGTGCTTGCCGATAAGGGGGAGGAGTTCGCCCGGCTGCTCACCCAGGAGCAGGGCAAAACCCTCACGGAGGCGCGTGGCGAGATGGAGGGCACGATCGCGGCTTTCCGTTACTTTGCGACGCTGGAACTCTCGCCCCGCGTCCTGCGCGACACGGCGACCGACCGCATCGTCGAATATCGGCATCCGTTGGGGGTGGTCGCGGCGATCGTGCCATGGAACTATCCGCTGCTGATGCTGGCGCTGAAGATGGCGCCCGCGTTGCTTGCAGGGAACACGCTGATCGCCAAGCCTGCACCGACCACGCCACTCGCCACGCTGCGGCTCGGCGAGATCATGGCGGAGATGGTCCCGGCCGGTGTGTTCCAGATCCTCATTGACGAGAATGATCTGGGTCCGCTGCTCGCAGCGCATCCGGATATCGCCCATGTCAGCCTCACGGGATCGACAGCAACGGGACGCATGGTGATGGGAGCGGCTTCGGGCACGCTCAAGCGGCTTGTGCTGGAGCTGGGCGGTAACGACGCCGCGCTGCTCCTCGACGATGCCGACATCGCATCCGTGGCGCCGAAGATCTTCGAGAGCGCGATGGCGAATGCGGGTCAGGTCTGCTTCGCCATCAAGCGCGTTTATGCACCGCGCGCACTCGTGGGCCCGCTCTGCGACGCCCTGACTGAGCTGGCGCGAGCGGCTGTGATCGGTGACGGGATGATCGAGGGGACCACCATGGGCCCGGTCCACAATCGCGCCCAGTTCGACAAGCTTGCCGCGTTGCTCGACAAGACGCGCGGCGAGGGGCGGATCGTGGCCGGCGGCGAGGTATTGCCGGGCGAAGGCTATTTCATCGCGCCCACCGTCGTCCGCGATCTGGGCGATGATGCGCTGGTGGTGCGCGAGGAGCAGTTCGGCCCGATCCTGCCGGTGCTCGGCTATGACAATCTCGACGACGCAATCGCCCGGATCAACGCGAGCGAATATGGCCTCGGCGGATCAGTGTGGACACGCGACGTCGAGCGCGGGATCGCGGTGGCGGCGTGGATCGAGAGCGGCACCGTTTGGGTCAACAAGCCGATCGACCTGCCGTTCGATATTCCCGTCGGCGGCGTCAAGCAGTCGGGCATGGGTCGCCAGCAGGGGATGGCGGGGCTGGAAGAGTTCACCCAGCCCCGCATCGTCAACGCCGCACTCGGCTAATGGTCCCTCAATTCTGGGCGCGAAGTTCTGCGACCTGCTTGGGCGTGATGGTCGACGGCTTCGAACCGAAACGAGCGGTGACATAGTTGGCGACCGACGCAATCTCCCGATCCGTATAGGCGACGGCGAAGCTCGGCATGTAGGGACGGCCGCCATTGGGCGTCCCCGCGCCGTTCAGGATCATCTGCGCGACGTTGATCGCGGTAACGTCGTTCACCGCGCGATTGCCGGTGAGCTGCGCCTCCTGGATCAGCGCGCCGTTGCCGTTCCAGGCGTGGCAGCTCGCGCAATTGCCTTCGAACAGCCGCTTGCCCACGGGATTGTCGGTCGGGCCTGCCTTGGGGGCTACCGGGGCCGGGCCGGCCAGCTGGGGTAGCTGGCTGCTGTGGATCGGCGGGACGCTCTGAAGATAGGTGACCATCGCGCCGATATCGCCGGGCGTCAGCTTGCTCAGACTCAGATCCACCGCCTCGCGCATCGGCCCCGACGCGGTGCCCCGGCCGAGCGCATGCCCCTTGGCCAGATAGGCGGCGAGATCCTGCGCTGACCACGCGCCGGTGCCGCTCACACGATCCGGCGTGATGTTATAGGCATTCCAGCCTTCGGCCTGACCACCGGCGAACTTCTGCCGGGTGTTCATGGCTTGCAGCAGATTGCGGGGAGTATGGCACTCGCCGCAGTGCGATGCCGCCTCGACCAGATAGGCGCCGCGGTTCCATTGCGGACTCTGCTCGGGAATGGGCTGGAAGCGCTTGTCACTGTTGAATAAAGTTGACCAGATGGCCATCAGCCAGCGCTGATTGTAGGGAAAGCCAAAGGTGTTCGGTTTCGCTTCCTGCCGCACGGGCTTCAGCGAGAAGAGATAGGCCTTGATCGCCAGCACGTCCTGATCGGTCAGCATCGTGTAGCTGGTATAGGGAAAGGCGGGGTAGAGCCGCGTGCCGTCCGGTGCGATGCCTTTGTGGACGGCCTTCAGGAAATCCGTGTCGCTCCATTTGCCGATGCCGGTATCCGGGTCCGGTGTAATGTTGGGAGTGTAGAGCGTCCCGAACGGCAGCGTGAAAGGACGTCCGCCGGCAAAGGGCGTTCCTCCCTTGGTGGTGTGGCAGCCCTGGCAGTCGGCCGCGTCGGTCAGATATTTGCCGCGCGTCAGCGGGTCTGCGTTCGCGAGCTCGGCGGGTACGCCGACTGGCGAGGAGCCCCGATATTGGGCGAGATCGACGGGGTTGCCTTTGGCGAAGGCAGTCGGCCCCGGTTGCCCGACCATCCAGCCGAGTATGCCCAGCAGCACCACGCCGACCACGACGATGATGCCGCCGATCCAGAGAAGGACGCCCTTCATGCCTTGGCTCCCTTCGCCAGCAGCGCCCGGTTGATCGGCATCCGTTTGAGCTGAACGCCGGTCGCGTCGAACACCGCGTTTGCGATGGCCGGCTGCACTACGACGGTCCCGGGCTCGCCGATGCCGCCGGGCTTTTCCTCGCTGGGCACGAAATAGGTTTCGATCCTGGGCATCTCGTCGATGCGCAGCACGCGATAGTCGTGGAAATTGCTCTGCAGCACACGGCCATGATCGATGGTGATCTCACCGTGCAGGATGGCGCTCATCCCGAAGATCGTGCCGCCCTGCACCTGGGCTTCCAGCGTGTTGGGATTGATCATCTTGCCGACGTCGGCCGCACAGACGATGCGCTTGATCTGCACGTCGCCGTCATCGGGCACCACCACCTCGGCCACGCAGGCGAGGAAGCTGCCGAAGCCGGCGAGTAGCGCGATGCCGCGCCCGGCCCGCCCGCCACCACTCGGCGCCGCGAGGGGCTGGCCCCATCCGGCCTTCTCCGCCGCAAGGTTCAGCACTGCGAGCGCGCGTGGCGATTTCTTCAGCATCCCACGCCGGAACTCGACTGGATCGACCCCGGTCTGATGCGCGATATGATTGATGAAGCGCTCGGCCGAGAAAATGTTGCTGTTGGGGCCGACGCCTCGCCAGAAAGCGACCGGCACCTGAGGTGTCTCGTGGCGGATATATTCGATCAGGATATGGTCGAAATCATAGGGCTGCTCGATTGCGCCATCGACCGCGTCGGGGTCGATACCCTTTTGGAACGCGGGGGGGAGCCAGCGTGCCATAATGGAGGGTCCGGTGACGCGATGATGCCACGCGGTGATCCGGCCATTCTCGACGCGCGCGCGCAGCCGGTCATGGTAGATCGGCCGGAAGAGCTCCTGCTGAATATCCTCCTCGCGCGACCAGACGATCTTCACCGGGCCTTCGACATGCTGCGCGATCCGGGCGACCTTGACGACACCGTCGACTTCCAGCCGCCGGCCGAAGCCGCCACCGATCAGGTGATTATTGATCGTCACCTGCTCAGGCTTGAGGCCGAGCGCCCTGGCGGCGCCTTCCTGCGCCATGACGGGCGCCTGCGTGCCGACCCAGATCTCGCAACTGTCGCCCTTGAAGTGGGCGGTGCCGTTGATCGGCTCCATCGGCGCATGGGCGAGATAGGGAAGCTCGAACTCATCCTCGTAGACCGTGCCGTCCTTCAGATGGGCGGGCGCGTCGCCGACCTTCTGCGCGGTGACGCCGGAGCCGTTCGCCGCCTTGGCCTGCGCCGCGTACAGGTCTTCCTGCATGGCATGGGCGTTGGGGCCATAGTCCCAATCGATCGCGAGCGCGGCGAGGCCCTGTTTGGCCGCCCACATGTGATCGCCGACCACCGCGACCAGATCGTCCAGCACCACCACCTGACGGACACCGGGCACCGCCCTCGCCTGACTGTCGTCGACATGGCGAACCTTGCCGCCGAAGACGGGGCAGGCGGCCAGCGTGCCGAATTTCATGCCCGGCAGCATCACGTCGATGCCGTATTGAACCTTGCCGTTCACCTTGTCGGGCGTGTCGATCCGCTTCAACGGCTTGCCGATCAGGCGGAAACTCTTGGGATCCTTGAGTATCGGCTCCTTGGGCGCCGGGATGGCAGCCGCCCGGTCGGCCAGCCTACCATAGGGCGCTGAACGGCCGCTCGCATCATGATGGACGACGCCGCTCTCGGTGCGGAGGCTGGCCGGATCGACGTTCCAGCCGGCTGCCGCCGCCCCCACCAGCATCGCCCGCGCGGTGGCGCCTGCCTTGCGGAGCGGCAGGTACCAGCCCATCGTGCTGGTCGATCCGCCCGTGATCTGCGCGACGAAGATCGGGTTGCCATAATCCTTCTGATCCGGCGGGGCGTGCTCGACCGTCACCTGCGCCAGATCGACGTCCAACTCCTCGGCGATCAGCGTCGCCATCATCGTGTAGGTGCCCTGACCCATCTCCACAGCTGGCATGATCATGGTGATCGCGCCGTCGCGGGCGATGCGGACGAAGGCGTTGAACGTCGCGCCGCCCTGTGGACGGGGGTCCTTCGCCTCGGCAGAGCGGCCGCCGATCAGTTCGATGCCGAGCAGCAGCCCGCCGCCGACTGCGGCGCCGGCGCCCAGCAACGTGCGGCGCGACAGGCCGCGCGATCCCCCGGTGGAGGCAGGCGAGGGATCAGGCCGATCGTGCAGCATGCTTGATGCCCTCCCGGATGCGAACATAGGTGCCGCAGCGGCAGATATTGCCGGCCATGGCGGTATCGATATCGGCGTCGTCAGGCGACGGATTGCTGGCGAGCAGCGCTGCGGCCGACATGATCTGTCCCGACTGGCAATAGCCGCACTGGACGACCTCGAGATCGAGCCATGCCTTCTGGATCTTCGCGCCTGCGGGTGTGTCGCCGATCGCCTCGATGGTGGTGATCGCCCGGTCTCCGATCACGCCGACCGGTAGCTGGCAGGAGCGGACTGGACTGCCGTCGAGATGGACAGTGCATGCACCGCATTGCGCGATACCGCAGCCGAACTTGGTGCCGGTCAGCCCGATGACATCGCGCAGCACCCAGAGCAGCGGCATGTCGGCTGGAACGTCGACGGTTCGTTCCTGTCCATTGATCTTCAAGATGGTCACGACCGGATCCTTGCTAAGGGCTGGGATGGCGCTTGAACGAGGGCGTGGAGAAAGAGACTCCGTGATCGTATCGTTGGCGCACCATATCTTGCTCTGCGATCGATGGAAGCAGAAGTGCTGTTCAAACGGTCGGGGCAGGAAGGATCATCATCGATCGAGAGCGTGCTTGCGACCGTTCCTCGTGAACCATAGCATCCCAGCAGCCCCTCGAACCTGGAGAAAGAGGATGACCGGCTTCGCCTTCCAGTACGGACCCCGCCTGCTTGCCGGGCCGGGTGTTTCGACGCGGATCGGCGAACTGGTTTCCGCCCGACACGTGCTGGTCGTGACGGACGGCCAAGTGCGTGCGCTGGCCCTCGCCGACGCGATGCTCGACGTTCTGAGATGCGAAGGGCGCAGCGTGACCATCTTCGATGCGGTCGAGGCCGATCCTTCCCGGTCGACGCTGGAGGCTGCAGTCGAAGTCGGGTGGGGCGCGGAGGCCGTCATCGGCTTTGGCGGGGGCAGTCCGATGGATGTCGCCAAGCTCACGGCCTACCTGCTGGGCTCGGGAGACGATCTCGATGCGATCTGGGGCGTGGGCAATGCCGCGGGTACGGGCTTGCCGCTGGTTCTGGTTCCCACCACCGCGGGCACCGGATCGGAGGCGACCCCAGTTGCGATCATTTCTCTACCGGGGGGCGAGAAGCGTGGCGTGTCGTCGTCGGCTCTGATCGCGCATCATGCGGTTCTCGATCCGACCTTGACGCTCGGCCTCCCGCGGCATGTCACGGCAGCGACGGGTATCGACGCGATGGTCCATGCAATCGAGGCCTATACCTCCGCTCACCTCAAGAACCCGGTATCGGACATGCTGGCGAAGGAGGCGCTGGGGTTGCTATCCAGCCATCTGCTGCGTGCGTGCGAGGTGCCCGATGATATCGACGCGCGGGGCGCGATGCTGCTGGGCGCGCACCTTGCCGGTGTCGCCTTCTCCAATGCGCCGGTGGCAGGGGTGCATGCGCTGGCGTATCCGTTGGGCGGGCGCTTCCACGTGCCGCACGGACTGTCCAACGCGCTGATGCTTCCTCATGTGCTCGGCCACAACATGCAGGCGGCAATGCCGCTTTATGCGGAGCTTGCGCCGATCGTAGACCCATCCCTTGCTCTTCTCGGTGGGCAGGCTCGGGCTCAGGGGCTTGTCGAGGCATTGCGCGGGCTGTCGATGGCGGCGGGCATGCCCCAGCGGCTGCGCGAAGTCGGCATCGGTGTTGAGCATCTCGAAATGCTGGCCGCCGACGCGATGCAGCAGGAAAGGCTGTTACGCAACAATCCATGCCCCATCGAGCTGGCCGACGCGCAGCGTCTCTACGAGGCAGCCCTGTGAACCGCGAGCCGTTGCGCCCCCGCTCTGCCTACCGCCACTGGACTCGCATCAGCACGCGCTGGCATGACAATGACGTATACGGCCACGTCAACAACACGGTCTATTATGGCTGGTTCGACACCGCCGTGAACGCCTGGCTGGTGGAGGCGGGGCTGCTCGATGTCGAGCGGGGCGATCCGATCGGCCTGGTCGCCGAAACCGGCTGTCGCTATGCCGCACCGGTTGCGTTCCCGCAGCCTGTTGAGGTCGGCCTCACGCTGGCAAGGCTCGGCTCGTCGAGCGTGACCTATCATCTGGGTGTATTTGCCGAGGGGACCGACCATGCGGCCGCCGAGGGGCATTTCACCCATGTCTATGTCGAGCGGGAGAGCCGCCGGCCCGCGCCCTTGCCCGAGGAGTGGCGTCACCTCATCGAGACGCTGGCTTAGCCGTTGTCCGCGATGGTGGAGCGCCGGATCCTGTCAGTCGGGGCCAAAGAAGAGGCCCGGCCATTGGGGTGCCGGGCCTCTTTCTGTTTTGGCAGTTTAAGCGGCCACACTCCGCGCCATGTAACGGTCTGCCGGCTGGGCATGCGAGAGGTTCGGCTTGAGGATCTGCCGAGCGGCTTCATACGCATTCCAATCGGCCGCGTCCGGAAGCGACGGGATGGTGACAAGCTCGCCCATGTCGAGCCCGACAAGCGATGCGTCGACCATGTCGGTCGCCATCATCACGATCTCGCCCGGGAGATAATGGATCGGCGTTCCGGCGATATCCCAGAAGTCGGTCGCGGTGGCGCCGGGCAGAACAGCCTGGACGCGCACGCCCTTGTCGGCGAGCTCATGATGCAACGACTGGGTGAGCGCGAGGACAAACGCCTTGGAGCCACCGTAGACACCGTTGAGCACCTCCGGCCCGATCGCGACGATCGACGCGATGTTGATGATCGTGCCACCGCCGCGCGAGACGAAACCCGGTGCAGCCGCATAGGTGAGGCGGGTGAGTGCGGTCACGTTGAGCGTGATCATGGCCTCCATCTCGTCGACATCGGCCGAGAGAAGCGGGGCGGTAGCGCCGACGCCGGCGTTGTTGACCAGAACACCAATCCGCTCGTCCGTCTTCAGGAGCGTTTCGATCCGAGCGAGGTCGTCCTTGCGGCCGAGATCGGCGGCGGCGACCTCGACGATGCGCCCGGTCTCCTCTCTCAGCTTTCTCGCCAGCGCTTCCAACTTTTCCTGGTTGCGGGCGACGAGGATCAGGTCGTGCCCACGCCGTGCCAGCCGGTCGGCGTAAATGGCGCCAATGCCCGTCGAGGCGCCGGTGATGAGAGCGGTTCCGTGGTTCGGCTTGACCATCATGCATCTCCTTCAACATCGCCAGCAGGGGGAGGGCTGGCATTCGCGCGGAGGTTAGGCTCTTCAGTGTCTGACTGAAATGTCGTATATCACACTAATTAGGACATGGAGGGCTGGATGCGAATAGGGTTCGTGATCTTCCCAGGGTTCCAGATGATGTCGCTGGCGGCGGCTTCGGTGTTTGAGTTCGCAAACGTCCAGAGCGGCGAGGCACTCTACGATATCCGGATCCTGTCGGAGACGGGCGGCCCTGTTCGAAGTTCGACGGGTATCATCGTGGACAGCACTCCGCTGGGCGCGGCACGGCTCGACACGATGCTCGTCTGCGGTGGGGTAGGTATCCCCGATGCATCACCGGCGCTGCTGGCGTTCATACGGGGCTCGACCAGCGCGGTCCGGCGGCTCGCGTCGATTTGCACGGGGGCTTTCGTCCTCGCGCAAGCGGGGCTTCTCGACGGGCGCAAGGCGACCACCCACTGGCTCCTCGCGCGTGAACTCCAGGCGGGATTTCCCGGGGTGAGGGTGGAGGACGACCGGATCTTCATCCGCGATGGCAGCATCTGGACATCGGCGGGCATGACGGCGGGTGTCGACCTGGCGCTCGCCCTGCTCGAAGCGGATCAGGGCGAGGAACTGGCGCGCGCGGTTGCACGCAAGCTGGTGCTCTACCATCGTCGGGCGGGCGGCCAGTCGCAATTCTCCACCTTGCTGGAGCTCGAGCCGAAATCCGATCGCATCCAGCACGCGCTGGCCTACGCCCGGAGCCATCTGAAGGCTCCCCTTTCGGTAGAAGAGTTGGCCGACGTGGCCAATCTCAGCCCGCGCCAGTTCAGCCGCGCGTTCCGCAGCGAGACCGGGCAGTCGCCGGCGAAGGCTGTCGAGCATCTCCGCGTCGAGGCGGCGAGGGTGATGATGGAGCAGGGCCGGCATCCGGTGGATGTCGTCGCGCGCGAGACGGGCTTTGCCGATCGGGAGCGGATGCGCCGCGCTTTCCTCCGGGCCTTTGGCCAACCGCCACAGGCTGTCCGGCGCAATGCGCGGGGTGGAATGGCGCCATCGCCCGACGCGGTCGCGGATAGCGTCCATTCCATGTAATATTCGAGACCGGCTTCGATCGAGATCGCCTTGAACGGCTTGAGGTTGGGCTGTCGCGCGGCTTCCATCTTTGGCGCAGGGGAGAAGTGGCGGAGCGGCTGAGGGAGGCCGGTGCATGACCTACGCAATCGATCGGCTGGTGTTCGTACCTGACGACGTCGATCTCCAGCGTTCACCACTGGCGGGGCAGATCCCGGCTGAGACCTATGTGCTCGGTGCGTTCAATCCAGGGCTCGCCCGTCTCGCGAATGGCAATCTGCTGTTGATGGTTCGTGTCGCCGAAGCGCTTCGTACCCCCAACTTCGACGGGCATGTCCACGCGATCCGGTGGGACGGAGAGCAGGGGCGCTATACGCTCGACGCCTGGCCGCTCGACCTCGCTGACACGGCGGATCCGCGCAAGTTCTTCCTGCGTGGTGGTGGATGGCCGATCATCGCCCTGACCTCGCTCTCGTGGCTTTTGCCGGTCGAGTTCAGTCCTGATGGGCTGGAGCGTGTCGCAATCCACTATGATCGGGCTATCGCGCCGCAATACAGCTTCCAGTGCTACGGTATCGAAGACGCGCGGATCAGCCGGTTCGACCTGCAATATCTGATGACAACCTGCTCGGTCAGCCCCGAGCGGCAGGCCACGACGCTCTACAGTTCTACGGACGCTGTCGACTGGAGGTTCGAAGACATCGTGCTCGATCATCAGAACAAGGACATGCTGATCTTCGAAGGCCGGATCGGAGGCCAGTACTGGGCGCAGACGCGGCCGCTCGGCGACGTGTATTTCGCCTATCCGCCGGGCAGCGTGTGGCGGTCCGGGCCTTCGATCAATCTCGCAACCTCACCCGACGCGCATCACTGGAAGCCCTGGAGAGAACCCGGCATCCGACCCCGTACCGACAGCCTCGCAACCGCGCGCATCGGCGGCGGCGCCCCACCGATCCTTACCCGCGACGGTTGGCTGAGCCTCTGGCATGGCGTCGAGCCGCAGGAGATCATCGGGATCTACCGCACCTACTGGTCGATCATGGACCGCGACGATCCGAGCCGGATCGTGCGAAGCGGTTCCGCGCCGCTGATCGAGCCTGCCCCCGAACTGACCCGCCCGATCGAGCATCAGATGTATCTCAGTGATGTCGTGTTCACGACGGGCATCGCCGATGGCGGGGAGCATTATATCGTCGCGTCTGGTGAGGCAGATCTGGCGTGCCGCATCACCCACGTCCCGAAGTCTGCGTTTGGACTGGACTGATACGCGGATCGCACTCGCCGGCTCTTTCGGGCGGAGCATGTCGAACCGCGCAAGCCATGCTACGGCAAACTCCGGACCGACGGCCGCGCGAAAACCTCGTCGGGCGGCCCCTCCGCGACAACCCTGCCTTGATCCAGGCAGACGACGTGATCGACATCGTACAGCGTTTCCGTGCGATGGGTGATCAGCAACCGTGTGCGGTCGGCGAAGCGGCGGTCGATTCCATGTCGGATGCCGTCCTCCAGCCTCTTGTCGAGGGCGCTCATCGCTTCGTCCAGGATCAGGAAGTCGGGGTCGCGCAGGATCGCCCGCGCCAGCCCGAGCCGTTGTCTCTGGCCACCTGAGAAACGCAATCCCTGCTGGCCGATCCAGGTGGAGTATCCGTCCGGAAGCGCGTTGATCGTGTCGGCGATGCCCGCCACCCGAAGCGCGGAGCGGACGTCGTCGTCGCTCGCCGCGCCGTTCGCCATGCGGATATTGTCGATCACCGTCCCTTCGATCAGATCGACATCCTGGCCAGCGATCGCGAGCAGATCGAGCCAGTCGGTCCGCCGGATATCCTCAAGCGGCACCCCGTCGATCAGGATCGTTCCAGCCGTTGGTTGGTAAAGCCGGAGCAGCAGGTTGACGATCGTCGTCTTGCCTGCGCCGCTGGCGCCGACCAGCGCGGTCGTCTTGCCTGCGGGGATCTCGAACGAGATGTCGGTGAGCGCCGCATCCCCGGCGTTGTCATAGAGGAAACCGACATTCTCGAAGCGGATGTTCGATGCCAGGGTGCGGATCGGGCGGTGGCCGGGTGAGGGATAATCCTTGTCATCGGTCGCGAGCATCGCCCGCACGGAGGCAAGCCGTGGCTCGATCTGCGCGAGCCCAAGCAGATTGCTTTCCAATTCGCGCAGATGCGGCTGCAACCGGTAGAGCAGTGCGATGGCGGCCAAGGTGATGGGAAAGCCGGTCTGGCCTCTGTCGGCGAGCGCGATGATCACGCACAGCACGCCGATATAGCCGAGTTCGGTCAGCGGATGGAGCTGGGCCATCAGGCGTGAAAGGGCGATGGCTGTCCGTCGGGCGTCCGCCGATGCGTGTTCGAAGCGTTCCTGATGGAGCGCCTCCTGTCCATAGGCGCGAATCGTTCGCATCCCCTGCAGCGTCATCAGCATGTGCTCGCCGAGGAGCTGGTGAACATATTTGACGCGGATGCCAAGCTGGCGGGCAGACCGGGACAAATAACGCAGCCCGATCGAGATCAGCAGCGATCCGAGGACGGCGACGAGTGTGATCCGCCACGACAGGCTGATCAGTGCGGCCGTGAAGACCAGGATCGAGCAGATATTGACGACAATTCTCGTCAGGCTGCTGTGCGCGCCCGAGATCAGCCAGGTTTCGGTTCCCAGTACTTCCATCAGATGGGCCTGCTCATGCCGCTGGATGAAGGGGTAGGCGACACGGAGATATTGTCGATGTACGCGGTTGCGCACATCCTCGCTGATCTGCTCGCTGATGCGAGCGCTCAGCAGGCCGTGCAGGAACGACAGCCCGCCCCGCGCGATGATCAGCAGCAGGATCACCGCGGCGATCTCGGTCGAACTGGCGAACCATCGGGTGGCTTCACGCAACGGCCCGCCCAGCAGGCCCTGCACCGGCACGGCCTGATCGATCTGCCCCATGGCGGAGTAGAAGAACACCACCACCAGGGTGATCCCCAATGTCTCCGCCAGTGAGGAGATCAGGCCGAGCACCACGAGTGTCAGCGTTGTCCATCGCGGCACCGGCGCGGCGGCGAATAGACCTAGCAGGCCCCTGAAGGTGCCCCGTCGGCTCTCCGGTGCGACCGTTGCTGCGGGGCGATCGGCGGCGGTCAAGCGCATTGGCCGGGTTCGTTGATGAAGAGGGCGGGCGAGCGTCGTTCAGGTGGGCACAGCAGGCGGCGCAGCCTCGCCTGCAGCCTCCAGCGCACTGCGTTCAGCAACGTCAGCGGCAGGCGGAAGAACAGCACCGAAACGGCGATCCGCGGCTCCTGGCGGACGAGGAGATCGATCAGCGAGAGTGCGTACGCAAGCCTGCCTGTGGTCAACGCCTTGAACAACAACCACGCGCCATAGTTGCGCAATCCTACGTCTAGCGCGGCGTGGCGATCCGGGTGACGCTCCTCCATCTCATCTTTCACCAGCATCCAGGATCGAAGCATGCGGGGAAGATTGCTGGACATGTTGTCGGGCAGATAGCGGTAGCCGACGAGATAATCGGGTATCACTGCAAAGCCGTGCCGTTCTGCAGCCCGGCAGTAGAACAGCAGATCCTCGCACCCCTGCGCGTCGGCGGTGCGGAGCCCGCTCTCGAAGCCGCGCGCGTCAATCAGCGTCTGGCGGCGGACCAGTGCTGCGCTGCCGTTGCCGATGAAGTTACCTGAAAATATGTCGTCGAGAACGTCGCCCTCGTGGAGAGGGCAGCCGCCATGGTGGAGCACGCGTCCCTCGCCATCAATCAGTTGATACCAAGTGTAGACAAGGCCGACGCGGTCACCGCCAGCCAGCAGCGCGTCGAGCTGGCGTTCGATCTTGGTCGGTGCCCACAGGTCGTCCGCATCGACGAAGGCAATGACATCGGCGTGCGCGCGCTGCCATCCAGTGTTGCGTGCGGCGGCGACACCGGCATTGGCCTGGGGCACGACCTGGACCCGTGCATCCACCTCGGCGTGACACCGGGCGATCGCCAGCGTGTTGTCACGCGACCCATCGTCGATGACAAGAATCTCCAGATGCGCATGGGTCTGTGCACGGACGCTGTGCAGCGTCTCGTCGATCGTCGCCGCAGCGTTGTAGGCGGGTATCACCACGCTCACGAGCTCGGTGCGGTTCATCTCGATCCTTCGATATGCGGGGAGGCGGGCCGAAGTGCTCCAACAGGCGAGCGCCCTGTCGGTTTTCGGCGATGGCGGCAATAGAAGCGCAGGCCGGCGACATAGCCTGCAACCTCCCGGCGTAGAAACCGGTCCTCGACCCATTGTCCGCCCAGCAGCCGGCGTTTGAAGCGACCAGCATACCATGCGGGCATCCAGCGCAAGGCCCGCGCGCGGTTGGCGGCGATGCCGGTCCGCTCATGCTGCACCATGAGCGCCGCGGTGTGCCCACGCATGTAAGCATAGATCTGGTTGGCAAGCCCCTCGATCGTTCGACGATGAAAGTGGAAGGCGATCGCATCCGGCGCGTAGCGGCAGCTGTGACCATGCGCGAGCAGCCGGTACCAGAATTCGGAATCGCCCGAGCACCCAGCCTGGCCGACGTCGAGGCGCTCATCGAACAGGCCGACCATGTCGAACACGGCGCGACGGAAGGCCATGCTGGCACCGGCACCGATCTCCCAGGCGGGAAAGACGCTGCTGCCACGATTGACGAAGTCCTGGGGGGCGAAATCCCGGCGATGATAGCCTTGACCGAAACCCCAATAGGTCTCGAAATGTTGCTGCGCCTCGGTGGCCAGCTCGGCTGGCAAAACCAGCCCGGTTACCGAGGCGATTGCCGGGGCATCGAACGCGGCGACCAGTCGTTCCAGCCAGCGCGGGTGGAGCAGCACGTCGTCGTCGGTATAGGCGACGATCTCTGACGTCGCATGAAGCGCGCCACGGTTGCGGGCGATATCCAGTCCCGGCCGGTCCTCGCGCAGATAGATGACACCAGCCGCCAGGGCCGCGTCCCGAGTCCGGGTATCGCGCGAAGCGTTGTCCACAACGATGATCTCGTGCGGACGAAGGCTCTGGTGTGGCAGCGAGGCCAGGCATCGCACAAGCTCATCGGGGCGATCGCGCGTGCAGATCACGACGCTCGCCGTGAGATGCGGAACGCTTGGATCGCGGGCTTCCGCGTCGATCCTGTCCAGGAAGGCCGCATCGATGTGATCGATGCGGGATCGGATCACCGCGCCCTGGTTCGTGATTACATGGCCGATCGCACGATCGCCCCGCCAGTAGATCGTCATCCCGTCCGGGCATCCGGCAGCTGTGCAATCGGACGGGTCCGAGACCGAAGCGTGGGTGATGCCTTCGCCGAGGGGCGCATCCATGTCGTGTGCCTTATCGCCTGCCAATGGCGACCGGGCGTGGATCCGCGCTCACTACGGTCGATCGATCATACCAGCGCAGCGCGGTGTCGATGATGAGGTCGATGTCCGACTGGAGCGGTCGCCAGCCCAACTCCCGTTCGGCCTTGGCAAAGGAGGCAACCAGCACCGCCGGATCGCCCTCGCGACGCGGCCCGTGGCGGATCGCCGGTGACTGTCCCGCGACACGGGTTATCGCCGCGATCAGCTCGAACACGCTCGTGCCGACACCTGTGCCGAGATTGAAGTGATGCGTTCCCCCCTGCGTCAGGAGCATCTCACCCGCGAGCAGATGCGCGCGCGAGAGATCGAAGACATGCACATAGTCGCGAATGGCGCTGCCATCCGGCGTCGGGAAATCGGTGCCCAGGACGGTAAAGGGACGGTCGGGCCGCCGTGTCGCTTCGATAGCGAGCGGGATGGCATGCGTTTCCGGCTCGTGACGCTCGCCGATCTCTCCATCAGGGTCGCATCCGGCGGCGTTGAAATAGCGTAGCGATACCGAAGACAAGCCATAGGCGCGGCCATAATCCTCGAGCATCCGCTCGACGATGAACTTGGACCAGCCATAGGCATTGATCGGGGCCTGGCCGTGGCGCTCGTCGATCGGCAGATATTGAGGGATGCCGTAGCTCGCGCAGGTGCTCGAGAACAGCAGACGCTGGCAGCCTTCCGCGCGCATCGCTTCGAGAAGCGAAAGGGTTCCTGCGGAGTTGTTCGCGTAATAGAGCGCGGGGTTCGCGACGGATTCGCCGACATAGGCAAAGGCCGCGAAGTGCGCGACGAGATCGGGCCGATGCGTCGCGAGGGCCGCGCGCACGGTGGCACCATCGCGGATGTCGCATTCGATGAGCGGCCCCCAGCGGACCGCTTCGCGCCAGCCCCGCGACAGATTGTCGAGCACGACGACGCGCCAGCCGGCTTCGGCAAACGCCTTGCAGCAATGCGAACCGACATAGCCCGCGCCGCCCGTGACGAGTACCGTCTTCATTCCGCGGCGATCCTCGTTTCGATGTCGTTGCGTACCAGGTCCTCGAAATAGGCGATCGTCCTCAGCAGGCCTTCCCGAAGCGGCATCGTTGGCGTCCAGCCCAATGTCTCGCGTGCCCGGGTGATCGAGGGCTGGCGTTGTCGGGGATCGTCGGTCGGCAACGGCATGAAGCGGATTTCGGAGCGCGAGCCGGTGAGCTCGATCACCTGCTCGGCCAGCTTCAGCATGGTGAACTCCGCAGGGTTGCCGAGATTGATCGGCCCGACAACATCATCAGGCGTTTCCATCAGGCGGATCAGCCCGTCGATCAGATCGTCGACATAACAGAAGGAGCGTGTCTGAAGTCCGTCGCCATAAATGGTGATTGGCTGGCCGGTGAGGGCCTGGACAATGAAATTGGAGATGACGCGCCCGTCATAGGCGGCCATGCGTGGCCCATAGGTGTTGAAGATCCGGGCGACCTTGATCGAAACGCCATTCTGGCGCCGATAATCAAAAAACAGAGTCTCGGCGCAGCGCTTACCCTCGTCGTAGCAGGCGCGCGGACCAATCGGGTTCACCCGTCCCCAATAATCCTCGACCTGGGGGTGCATGTCGGGATCACCATAGACCTCCGACGTGGAGGCTTGCAGAATCTTCGCGCGGATACGTTTTGCGAGACCCAGCATGTTGATCGCACCGTGGACGCTGGTCTTGGTCGTCTGAACCGGATCATATTGATAATGAATGGGGCTTGCGGGGCAGGCGAGATTATAGATCTCGTCGACTTCCACATAGAGCGGGAAAGTCACGTCATGCCTGAGAACTTCGAATCGCGGATTCGTCATCATCGACGTCAGATTGTCTCGCGTGCCCGTATAAAAATTATCGGCACAGATGACGTGGTTGCCTTGGTCCAGAAGCTTTTGGCATAGATGGGAACCGAGGAACCCAGCGCCACCTGTGACCAGGACGCTCCGCCGACGCTCGAGCATATAATCTCCCACGCTACTCGCATGCCCGAGGCCGGGACATAGAAACCGTTGCCCGGCGTCCATGCCGCAGAGCAGCATGGCGTCGGTACACTGCCGACCTATACGCATCCGCATAGGTCAAGGCTCCCGGACAACTTTCGGAGCGCCTTCGAATTATAACGGTTAGTCGAGAATCTGCGTGAGCCGCTTTCCGTCGGCCGCCGATGACTTTAGCGACATTGAACGATGGTTGAACGTCCGGCCGAGAATGATTTCGTATCCGTCATCATACCGGCCTATAATGCCGCACAGACGCTCGACGCCACTCTCGCCAGCGCGTTGGCGCAGACGCACCGCCATCTGGAAGTGATCATCATCGACGACGGCTCGCAGGATAATACGGGCGCTGTGGTCGCGCGCCATGCTGCGGTTGATCACCGCGTGCGCTATGTCGTCCAAGAGAATGCTGGCGTAGCGGTGGCGCGCAACAGAGGCATAGCCGAAGCGCGAGGCGCATTCATCGCGACACTGGATGCGGACGATCTCTGGTACCCGACCAAGCTGGAACGCCAGCTGGAGCGTATGGGCACGGCGGGACCGGAGGCCGCGCTGGTCTATGCCTGGTGCTACTGGCTTGCCCCGGATGGATCGACAATGGGCTATGCACCGCCGCTGCGGCACGAAGGCAGGGTGTTGCGGCAGATGTGCCTCGGGAATCTGGTCATCAGCGCCAGCAATGCACTTGTTCGCCGGGAGGCGATCATCGCTGCAGGTGGCTTCGATGAACAGTTGCGAAGCGCGGGTGGGCAGGGATGTGAGGACTGGAAGCTGTATCTCCAGATCGCCGAGAAGCACGAGATCGCGAATGTTCCGGAATATCTCGTCGGTTACCGAATCCATCCGGGGGCAATGTCCGATGATTTTGCCCAGATGATGCGTTCGCGAGGGCTGGTCGAAGATCAGATGCTTCCAAGGCATCCGGAATTGGCCTCGAGCTTTGCCGCGGGACGCGCCATCCTCGCGCGCTCGCTGGCCGTGCGTGCGTTCCGCCGAAGCCAATATCGCATGGCCATGCGATTATTGACGGGCTATCCGCATCTGTCCCTCACCATGGCGTGGCAATCTGCTGGCTGGTTGTTGCGGGGGGCAGGCAGGCGAATGAGTAAAGGGCTTCGCGCCCGAATGCCCAGCCTGTCGCAGCGCTTCGACAAAGCATCCCGCCGAAGGACAGGTTGAGCGGCAGAGAGAGAACTGGCATTCTCGCGTCGCGGTGTGGGTGGACCGAATTTTCATGGTTTCTGGCCGCTTAGCCTCCGGCAAGACCGCTGGAGAGTGCCGCCGATGCCGAGCGTTCGTGTGAGCGCCGGTACCGCCGACTTCGTCGAACAGGGCGAGCGGCTACCCGAGCCGGTGCTGAAGATGACCCGGCTCTGATCGGAAGGAGGCCGGCGTGGCGGAATTCGCTTCCAGTCGGTGGAAACGGACTGGCAGATCGACACGTTGGCGCCGCTTCCGGCCTCGCTGCCAAACCTCCCGCACAAACCGCCGCGACATTCGATTTTGTTGAGGTTACGCGCGACGAGGTACAAATCCGGACACGCCGGTCTCCACCACCTCGTTGAACCGGACGTTCGTCGCGATGTTATCCCGCATCTCCTGCAGGGCGTCGTCGGGGAGAGGGGAAATCTCGATATTCTCCCGGATGCGGTGGGGGTGAGGGACGTCGTGAGGAACGCGGTGCCGCGCTCCACCGCCAGGCCAGTGCATCCTGCGCGGCGTCGACATCGCAGCTGACCGCTGAATGCAAGCCCTCCGTAGCCATCCCGATGATGCGCCACCCCACCGAGATGCGTCGATGGAGGGCGCTCTTATGTGTTTAGCCCGGCTCGTTCGTAAGGGGGGCACACGGGCCTCCCTAACGCTCGACAAGCACGGTAATACGGTGGCCGAAACCATGTCGCGGAGCCTTGGCACGTTGCAGGGTGTGGAACAGCCCGGCCGCGAGCTGCGGAACGATCATCTCGACGGCGACCACCTCCTCGATTGTCCTGACATCGATCAGGGCATGCAGCCTGCCGTCGAAAACAAAGCTGATCTGGGCTCCCTTAGGGCAGGCACCGGCAAGCAACTCCATGAGCTTGGCCAGTTCATCGGAGATGGTCGTTGCGCGGGGCTGGCTCGGCAGCCGGTCGATGCTGGAAGGGGCTGGGCTCTTCTCGACGGGACTCATGCATGCTCCGGGATCTTGCGATTGCGATGCGAACAATGATGCTCAGCTGTGACAGACGCAAGGCCGCCAGGCTCCGGGGCTCCCGGCGTCTCGTCGCCCCACCGGCGCTGCACGTCGCACATCGGCCGTCATTGGGCATCGTCGGGACCATCCGGGCCTTGTGACACGAGGACTATCCGGCAGGGAATGCGCGCGCGGGGAGGTAGCATCCGCTCCTCCAACAATCCGAGCACCCATCGGCATGACGAGATGCACAAACCGCCGTGGTGATCCCTGTTGAACTCATAAATCAGATAGGTTGTAAGTATATATAACGGTAATTTAAATGTATTAAAAGTTATCGTTAAAGTCATTTCTTGATGAATTTCTGATATTGTTCAATTTTTATACAATGTAAACTGAAGATAAATGCAGGGGTAGGCTGTTTTATCTGGTGCTTTGGCGCCGGTCAGCGGCGATCTGGCCGGCGCCGTCCCGCCACGTCAGCGCGGCTGCATGGCCGTCACTTCGGCGTCCATGCCCTTGGTCCGGACGTCGAACGCTACGGTCTGGCCGACATGGAGGCCCTTGAGGAGTGTCGGCGGATTGGCCTTGAACGCCATAGTCATCGCAGGCCAGCTGACCGAGGGAATCGGCCCGTGCCTGATGGTGACCTTGGCGCTCTTGGGATCGAGGGCCGTTATCACGCCGACGCCTTTTCCCGCCTTGATCCCGGTTGCGCCGGAAACGCCCGGCATGTGCCCCATCGTCTGGGCCGAGGCGACCGCGGGCAGGAACAGGAGGGCGGCGACAAAGCAGGCTGCAGTGTTCTTCATCATAGGCTCCTTGGCTGAAAGGTGGAGGAAGAGGTGAGGCGGCGGGTCCGCCTGCTGCGGAGCAGCAGGTAGGAGGCGGGGAGCACGAACATCGACAGAAGCGGGGCCGTCAGCATCCCCCCGATCATCGGGGCGGCGATCCGGCTCATCACCTCCGATCCGGCGCCATGCCCGAGCAGGATGGGCAACAGACCGGCGATGATGACGGCGACGGTCATGGCCTTGGGCCTGACCCTCAGCAGCGCTCCTTCCCGGATAGCCGCTTCGGTTTCCGGCTCGGTGGGGTGAGGTCCCCGGGCAGTAAGCGCCTGCTTCAGATAGATCAGCATCACGACGCCGAACTCAGCCGAGACGCCGGCCAGCGCGATGAACCCGACGCCGGTCGCGACCGATTGATGGTAGCCGAGCCACCACAGCGTCCAGATTCCGCCGGTCAACGCGAAGGGCAGCGTACCCATGATGAGCGCCGCCTCGGCGAGGTCGCCGAAGGTCAGGTAGAGCAGCAGGAAGATGATCGCGAGTGTCGCCGGCACGACCAGCACTAGCCGCTGCTCGGCGCGCTGGAGATATTCGAACTGGCCCGAATAGGCGATCGAGACACCCGGACCCGGCTTGATGCGCTCCGACACGGCGGAGCGTAGATCGTGCACCACGGATGCGAGATCGCGACCGCGGACATCAACATAGACCCAGGTCGAAAGCCGCGCATTCTCGGTCTTGATCATCGGTGGTCCGTCGCTGATGCGGACGTCCGCCACCGTGCCGAGCGTGATCTGCTCGCCCGACGGGGTGACGATGGGCAGCGCCCTCAGACCCTCCAGGCTGTCGCGCAGCTCACGCGGATAGCGGACATTGATCGGATAGCGGGCGAGCCCTTCGACCGTTTCACCGATCGTCTCGCCACCGATGGCCCCCGAGACGATGGACTGGACGTCGGCGATGTTGAGCCCGAAGCGCCCGGCCGCGGCCCTATCGATCGTGACGTCGACATAGCGTCCGCCGGTCAGGCGCTCCGCCAGCGCCGAGGTGACGCCCGGCACTGACCGTGCGACCTGTTCGATCTGCGCGGCAACGTGATCGAGCTGGCCGAGATCGGATCCCGAGACCTTGACCCCGACGGGGCTCTTGATCCCGGTCGCCAACATGTCGATCCGGTTGCGGATCGGCGGAACCCACACATTGGTGAGCCCGGGCACACGAACGGTCCGGTCGAGTTCGTCGACGAGCTTGTCGGGCGTCATGCCCGGTCGCCACTGATCGCGCGGCTTGAACTGGATCGTGGTCTCGAACATCTCGGTGGGCGCCGGATCGGTCGCGGTGTCGGCGCGGCCGGCCTTGCCGAACACGCTTTCCACCTCCGGCACGGTCTTGATCAGCCGGTCCGTGCGCTGGAGCAGCTTCGAGGCTTGGTCGATCGAAATCCCGGGCAGCGCGGACGGCATGTAGAGCAGATCGCCCTCGTTCATCGCGGGTATGAACTCGCCGCCGAGCCTGCTCAGTGGCCATGCGGTTGTCGCGAGAAGCAGGATCGCGAGCAGCAACGTCGTCCAGGGGCGTGCCATCACCCAGTCCAGCGCCGGCCGGTAGGCGCGGGTCAGCACGCGGTTGACGGCATTGTCCCGCTCGTGCGGGATCCGGCCCTGAATCAGCCAGCCCATCAGCACCGGAACGAGGGTGATCGACAGGATCGCTGCCGCACCCATCGCATAGCTCTTGGTCAGCGCGAGCGGGGTGAAGAGTTTTCCCTCCTGCGCCTGGAGCGAGAAGATCGGCACGAAGGACAGGGTGATGATGAGCAGGCTGAAGAACAGGGCCGGCCCAACCTCGACAGCCGCATCAGAGATCACCCGCCTGCGTTCGGTGCCTTCAAGCGGCGCGCCCGGATGATCATGCTCCCAGCGTTCGATCCACTTATGGGCGTTCTCGATCATGACGATGGCGGCGTCGACCATCGCGCCGATCGCGATCGCGATGCCGCCGAGCGACATGATATTGGCGTTCACCCCCTGGATCCGCATCGCGAGCAGCGCGGCGAGCACGCCGAGGGGGAGCGTGACGATCGCCACGAGTGCCGAACGGACGTGCCAGAGGAACAGGCCGCAGATCAGCGCGACGACCAGGAACTCCTCGATGAGCTTGCCCCGCAGATTGTCGACGGCGCGGCCGATCAGCTGCGACCGGTCGTAGGTGGTGACGATGTCCACGCCTGGCGGGAGGCTCTTCTTGAGCTCGGCAAGCCGCGCCTTGACCGCGGCGATCGCCGCCTGGGCGTTCTTGCCCGATCGCAGGATGACGACCCCGCCCGCCACTTCCCCCTGACCGTTGAGTTCGGCGACGCCGCGCCGCATGTCGGGCCCGAGCTGGATGGTGGCGACGTCGCCGAGCGTCACCGGAATGCCGCCTGTGGCGGTCCGCAGCGGAACGGCGCGGAAATCGTCGAGCGACTTCAGATAGCCTCCCGCGCGCACGACATATTCCGCCTCGCCCAGTTCGAGGACTGATCCGCCGGCCTCCTGATTGGCGCGCTTGAGGGCGTCGACGACCTGGATGTGCGTGATCCCGTAGGCGGCGAGCTTCACCGGATCGAGCTGCACCTGATATTGCTTGACCATGCCGCCGATGCTGGCGACCTCGGCGACGTCGGGGACGGTCTTGAGCTCGTAGCGCAGGAACCAGTCCTGGATCGAACGGAGCTGGGACAGATCATGCCGTCCAGTCCGATCGACCAGCGCATATTCGTAGATCCAGCCGACGCCCGTCGCATCGGGGCCGAGCGCGCTCTTTGCCCCCTCGGGCAGGCGCCCCTGAATCTGGTTGAGATATTCAAGCACGCGTGAGCGCGCCCAATACAGGTCGGTGCCGTCTTCGAAGATGACGTAGACGAAGCTGTCGCCGAAGAAGGAATAGCCCCGCACGGTCTTCGCGCCGGGCACCGACAGCATCGTCGTGGTGAGGGGATAGGTGACCTGGTTCTCGACGATCTGCGGCGCCTGGCCCGGCCAGCTGGTGCGGATGATCACCTGGGTGTCGGAGAGGTCCGGGAGCGCATCGACCGCCGTGGAGCGGAGCGCGACGATCCCCGCCACCAGTAGCGCGACGGCGCCCGCGACGACGAACAGTCGGTTGGTCGCCGACCAGCGGATGATCCAGGCAATCATTGTCCATTCTCCCGGGTCATGCGGCGCAGCGTCGGCCCCTCGGAGGGCTGATCGAACGCGAAGCGCACCCGGTCGCCCGGCTTGAACCCATGGGCGATGGCCGGATCGGTCAGCCGGAACGTCATCGTCATGGCGGGCCAGCTGAGAGCGGGAACGGGCTGATGGGAGAGCGTGACGGAGCCTCGATCGAGTGTCTCGATGCGTCCCGTCGTTTCGTAGACCTGTGTACCTGGCGCCGTCTGCGTCGTGCTCGCGATGGGACGGGCCGCGATGCCGGACAGGCTCGCCTCGGAGTCGACGAGGAACTGTCCCGAAGCCACGACCTTCTCGCCTTCGTTCAAGCCGGCGAGGATTTCGGTGCGACCATTGGCTTCGCTCCCGGTGCGCACCTCGGCAGGATGGAAGCGGCCACCGGCCTCGGCCAGCATGACGATCGTGCGCGCGCCGGTGCGGATCAACGCCTCGCTCGGCACCAGCAGCGCGGACCTGACTCCGTCGCCGAGCGTGACGGTCGCGAACATGCCGGGACGCAGCCTGCCCTCCCGGTTGGGCAGTTCGATCCGGACGGTCAGCGTCCGGCTCGCGGTATCCGCCTGCGGAAGAACTGCGGCGACACGGCCGGAGAAGCGTTCGTCCGGGAAGGCGGCGAGGGTGGCCTCGACCCGCGCTCCGATGCGGAGCCGGCCGGCGACGGCCTCCGGCACTGCGGCGTTGAGCCAGACGGTGGAGAGGCCGTCCACTTCGGCGAGCGTCTGGCCCGGCGTCACGGTCATACCGGCGCGGACGCCCAGCATCTTGATCGCACCGCCTATGGGCGAGGTGATCGTCACCACGTTGCGCACCTTACCGGTGCGCGAAACGCTCTCGATCTGCCCGGCCGGCATGCCGAGCAGCAGCAGTCGCTGCCGTGCGGCTGCCACCAGCGCGGCATCACCGGTGCGGCGGACGGCCAGATATTCGAACTGCGCGCCAACCCAGTCGGGCACCAGCAGGTCCGCGATGGGAGCGCCGGCGGGGATAACGTCCCCCGGCGCTCGCGCATAGACGCGTTGCACGAAGCCGCCACTGCGCGGCTGGATCAGCGCGACGTCGCGGCCGTTGAAGTCGATCGTGCCGGTGGCGGTGACCGTCGAGGATAGCGTTCCCCGCTCCGCCGTCGCCAGACGCATGCCCAGGGCCTGCGACTGGCTACCGTCGATGGAGACGGCGGGAGTGGCGGCCCCGGGCGAGGCAGCGCCTTCGCCAGCATATTTGGGCACCAGCTGCATGTCCATGAAGGGCGACTTGCCCGGCTGGTCGAAATGCTGGTTGGGGACCATTGGATCATACCAGTAGAGCACGGACTTGCCGTTGCCCCCGGAAGCGGCCGGCGGTGTGTGTGTCTCCATGGTCAGGCGAGCGATCCCGAAGCCGATGCCGCCGCTCGCGAGAATGGCGAGGATTGCGGCCCGGCCTGCGGGGGTGCGCGGAAAAAGGTCGGTGGCTTTCATTGCGCGTCGCTCCGGTAGGTGAGGACCAGTCTGGCACCGTCGGCAGCGACGAGGGCTTCGCGGTCGAGGGCGGTGAGGGTCGCGTCGGCGAGCGCCGCGTGGGCATCCGCGACGTCTGCAAGGCTGGCGCGGCCGGCGGCATAGCTCGCCGTCTCGAGTTCGACACGCTGCTCGGCGAGCGGCAGGAGCGTGTTTCGCGCGCGCATCCATTGCTCGTGATGCATCACATGGTCGGCGAGATCGGAGGAGAGCGCGTCCGCGAGCGCGCGGCGCGCATCCTCGCGCTCCGCCTGTGAGCGAGACGCCTCCGACTGCTTCGAGGCGATCTCCGCATTCTGGCGGCGGCGGGTGAAGATCGGGAGGCCAATGGTGACCCCGGCCGAGACATAGTCGCCGAAGCGGGGATCCCGTCGCTGGTAGGAGACGTCCACGCCGAAGTCGGAGCGCCGGCCGGATTTGGCCACGCCCAGATCGGCATCGGCCTGACGTTCGCGGGCATCGGCCATCTGGATGGTGGGATGGCCGTCGAGGGCCGATTTCAAGGCACTCGGATCGACGACGAAGTCGGGGACCACGCCGCTCGCCTCGGGATCCGGATCGCCGGTCCACCGCACAAGGTCCGCCTTCGCCCGCGCGACCGCGGATATGAGATCGCTACGTCTGTCCTCCAGCCGAGCGATCGCTTCCTGCGCGGCCACCGTCTGGCCTGGACGGGCCGCGCCCGACGTCACGGACTGGCGCGCGCCTCGCACGACCTTGTCGAGGCGGCCGAGGATCTCGTCGATCGTGGCCAGCCGCCTTTCTGCAAAGGCGAGATTGATCCAAGCGATCGCGGTGGCCACCTCGACCTTGCGGGACTCGACGGCCTGTTCGGATCCCGCGACCGTGATGTCGGAATCTGCCCGGGCCTGTTCGGCGTGACGCTTGGCGAGGTTGGGAATGTCCTGCGAGACGCCGACCCGCGCCCAGGTGAAATTGTCACGACCGGGTTCGAAGGCGAGCGGCCCGGAAACAGGAAAGCTGTCGATCCCGACCGCGAGCTTGGGGTCGGGCAGAGCGCCCGCAGCCCCTCGGGCGGATCGTGCGGCGTCGAGAGCGAGAGTCCTGGCCTTGAGCGAGGGCGCTTCGTGGCGCGCACGGTCGAGCGCCGCGTAGAAAGTGAGCGGCGTGGCATGAGCGGCGACGGGCAATGCCGCCGCCAGCGCCAGCGATAGGGTCTTGAGCATGTCGGCCCCCCTTTGGGAAATCTGCGGTTCCGTGGATGGATGGCGATCGTGCCCGGCCGAGCGGGATCGGCTCGGCCTGGCACGGTTTCGCGGACGGATCAGCCGATCGGGGCGGGGGGATTCGCGTGTCGGGTCAATGCCGCGCTCTGCTGGTCAGCAGAGGCGGGATCGGCCACCCAGACGCGCTGGGCCACAGAGGGCAGAGCCCTTGGGCCGGGCCGAACGACCGTGCGCCGTTCGAAATGCCCGTTCATGGCGACATTCGCCGTCGCCCCTGCGGGTATCGAGACCCTCACGGGCGCCTGGAGAGGCGTGCGAGGGCCTTGCTGTCGTGCGGTCTGCCATTCGTAATGGCCGTCAGCGGCGACTGGCCGAGCGGATGCGGGGCTGAGGGCGAACGGCGAAAGGCTGGCCGCTACCGTCGCGGCGAGCAGAAGCTGCTTGATCATCATCTTTGTCCTTGAACTGAATTCGCTCAAGGCATGGGGAGTGACCGAACGGCTTACCGCCGTCCGAACCGGACCATGCCGTGGAAATCAGGCGAGGACGCTGGGAGGATCAGGTTCCGGATTGTGGGAGAGGCCGGCAAGACGTCGCGCATCGGGCGCAATCGGGGCAAGGGTCTGCGGCTCGATGGGCGAGAGGAAGGCCGTGGGCTCGTCGAGGAAGACGGCCGCCGTGCAGCTCATCGCGAGCAGGCACTGTGCGGTCATCTTCTTGCAAGGTGCGGAGCCCGACTTCATTCCGTCGCACATCGCCATGCAGTCGGCCGACGCTGTCATCGACGCCATATGCATTTCGGTCGCGGCGTGCCCGCAAGCCGGGGCGGCCGCCACCGCAGCGGTCTGGCCAAGCAGGCCGACGACCACGCCGAGCATAAGCAGTAGCTGATAGATCGACCGGACCATCGCATCACCTCGTAGGCCAATTCGATGGAGTCGGCAATTTGGCTACACGCAATTGCGTGCGCCTCCTAAATTTGGCTCGCCAGACGTCATTCGCTCACGATGATGCCGGGGGTCGCCCGAGCGAGCAGATCGCAGTGACGCGAGTGGATACCGGCTGCGGCACAGAGAACATCAACGCGGAGGGAGGCTTTCGTCGGTCCGCGGTCCGCATTGCCTGTTCCTCAACGGGCCCCTGTCGATGTCACCGGTTGCAAAAACCACCCCCTCCGAAAGGGAAAACCGCATGGAGGCTGGGTCGGGGCACAACCTGCATTGTGGATATCGGCTCACCCATCAAATTATCGCTATAATATCCTTTATATAATGATTCATTATATCAAAAATAAATTCGAACAAATACTTCATATTCGTATCGTAATTTGACGAAATATTCCCATATTCCGGTGATCGCGTCAAACGTCTGGCAAGGGCGCGGCTGAGAGATGCTCGTTCTCCCGCTGTAAAAGAGCATTCGACATGACACGCACTACCGAAATTCAGTATTTCCGGGGCCTCGAGAGCGAGAAAGCATTAGCCGTATCGGGCTTCGGGCTCGCCTGGGAGGCGACCGGTTCATCGTCCGCCTCTGCGTGCTCCGCGGAGAGCGCGTCACCTTTGGATAGTCCCTGCGAAAACACCACAATGCCGGGGGCGACGATGCCTGGCGGGTCGGCCTCCATCGTTCTGACCGAACTGCTCCAAACGGCCGCGCTCGACGCGTGGGCGACGGATGGAGGATCTTTCCGATGAGTGGTGATCGCTCTCCCCCTTGCCATATTGTCGTACTCGCGCATCCCGATCCGCAGAGTTTCAACGCGACCATCGCGGACACCTATTGCCAGACGGTACGGGAGTGCGGCCAGGAGTCCATCCTCCGAGACCTCTATGCCATTGGCTTCGATCCGGTCCTGAAGGACAGCGAGCGCCCCGGAACGCAAGGCTTCGCCCTGTCGAAAGACGTTCGGGACGAGCTGGCGGCGATCGACGGGGGCGACGTGTTCACGCTCGTGTACCCGATCTGGTTCGGCATGCCGCCAGCAATGATGAAGGGCTATATCGATCGCGTGTTAGGTGCTGGCGTCACTCACCGTGAGATCCAAGATCGTGCGGGCCAGGGCGTACTCCGGGATAAGCGCATGGTCAGCATTACGACATCCGGCACACGCGAAGTGTGGCTCGACGAGCAGGCGCAGATCGAGTCGCTAAAGAACGTGTTCAGCCACTATCTCTCCAATGCCTTCGGGGCAAAGTCAGTCGAGCATCTTCAGTTCGGCGGGATCACCGAAGGCTTTTCGAAGCGTTTCATCGATCAGAATCTTCAGGACGTGAGGGACCGCGCGCGCAAGGTCTGTGCGACGGTCGCGGCCGAGCGTCATGCCGAGGGCGGCGCACGCCGCGCTACAGATCGCCATTCAACCGGTGTGGCGGACAGGTCGCCTGCGGTGCCCAGATCAGTGGACATGCCAACGCCATGACCGACCAGAGGCGTTTCACAACGAATTGTCGGCATCGTACCGCCGCGCGCCAGAAAGGCTTCTCGTTATGGATATGCGTCGCCCAGTGATTACGGAGCCGGATAGCGCCGAAGCTGCCGAGCAAATGGCGCGCTATGGGATTACGCGTATCCCAACTAATCAGTTTCACTATAAGGATTATCGCTATTCGAGGCTGAATGATGCCCTCGCTCAGGCGAAGCGAGACGCCTCATGAGTGGCGATGATACCTTGTCTCCTGACCGAGGAGATGTTCCATGCCGCATACGGCTTGCAGCGCCACCGTCTTGCGATGAAGAGGTGCCCCACCCGAAGCGATGCGCCGATTGCGACTGGATCGACGTCAACATCTTTGGGCTCGAGATGTGCGGGCACTACGCCAGCATCGAGGCAAATCCGGGTGGGGTTGGACTCGCCCGGATGCGAAGGCGCGACGGGCTTTGTGCAGCCGAGGCGAGGCTGTTCTATCCAGCTGTCCGCCACCGCGCCTTGGAGTGAGCATGATCGCGAACCCTCGCGTATTTCTCAAGCGTCTCCTCACGGTAGCGGATCGAGCCATTTCTGAATTGGTTAGATCCAACCCATGGGGCCCTGCACGAGCGAGCTGCGATACCTTGGCAGGAGAAAGACCCCATGCCGGCCACCGCCATGATGCGATACTATCGCCAACAGGAAACTCGCGAACGGAAGGCTGCACTGTGCGGACCACATCGTGCGCGGGCCGGCCATCTCGACCTCGCCGATCGCTATGCCATTCTCGCGTTAGAATGGTATGAATCCGAGGAAGACCAGCGATCGACGTCTTCGGCGCTGATACCGGCGGACCTACGCCGCAAATGACTCCCGCCACTGGCCGCGTTTATGGCGAGGTTCATTTCAGTCCATCGGCTGGCGTGCCTAAGGTGCCGAGCTTCCGGGATCGGATGCCCGGCTTCGTTCATGCTCAAGGTAGGATGACAGATAAGCGCCGCAGGCCCGCAACCGCTGCCCACATCAGTTCCTGGCGGCCACGCTCGCTTCGGCAGCCTCGAAGCCAATCTTTGAGTGATGGCCATCGCAGAATGGCTTTGTGATGGACGCGCCACAGCGGCACAGGAAGATCCGGTGCTTGTCGGCGACGTCATAGAGACTGCCGTCGCCGTCGCGCAGTTCGAGCTGGCTAAGGTCTCCTGTGAGGAGATACGGACCATTCTTGGTCGCAACCACTTCGATCTTCATGGCTTCCTCCGGTCTCGAGCGCCCCATCTGAACGGCCGTGACATCCTAGGGGTGGCACCCCTGAATGACTCACGGACATTCCGAAATGTTCCCGAGCCAGAGCATGGTTGAGCGCTTGCGGATAGCAGCGACGATGTGCTGGGCGCCGGCGCTGTCGGAGATGTCAGCGGTGGTGAGCCCACCGATCAACGAGGAGTGCGGCATTCGCGCCGGCTGCAGGCCCAGTGCGGTGTAACCGAACGCTTCATCTCGGCCGGGGTGCGCTGGCCACGAAGATGGGCTTCCAACATCGACCGTGCCGGCTGAAGCTCGTCGTCGCGCGTTCGGACCACCAAGACGATTGGACGTAGCACGGGCATGCCATCCGTGTCGTCCAGGATGCGCAGACCGTCCTTGAGCGCAATCAACCGCACCAATGGAGCAAGCGACTCCCACGTGTCCTCGAAGTCCCCCTTCGCGACATGCAAGCCTGCTGAAGATTGATCTCAAGGCTATCTCAACCGTAGCCGAGCCGCCGATTAGAGCGCGAAGCGCAGGGCAATCTCGAACTGATCTGACTGGCCGGCGTGCATTTGAACCGTATGCTATGATCCCACGATCATGGTGATAGGACCAGCTTGTCCGAACTGGCAGGAAATGGGCGGACTGCCATGAGGCGCTTCTTATGGATCGTCCCGGTGCTTGCGGTCGCACTGGCGCTTGCGATCGTCGCGACGTTCACGCTGATCGATCATGGTTATCTCGACGGCGCGATCGCGCGCTGGGCCTCACTACGCCTTGGGCGAACGGTTCGCTTTAAGGCTTTGCGCACCCACCTGTTGTCGAAGCGACCGGAGATCCGGGTCAGCGGACTTACCATCGGCAATCCGGACTGGCTGCCCAACAGCAACGTGGCCGAGGCGAGCGCGGTAACGATCCGGTTCCGCTTCTGGTCGCTGCTGGAAGGGCGCGTGGACGTGCCGGCACTGCTCGTCGATCGTCCGATCCTACATCTCGTCCGGCTGGGGCCTGGCAGGAACAATTGGACGATCTCACGCAACAAGTCGGGGCCGGCCTTTGCGCCACTGCGTGGGGTAGCGACGTTTGCCGTTGATCGCGGTATCCTGGACTTCCATGACTATGGCAGGCAACTTTTCGTGCACGCCGCCTTTGAGGATCGCGCTTCTGGGCCACTGCCATTCAGGATGGCCGGTGCGGGAACGCTAAAAGGCGGTGCAATCAGCTTCCGCGCCGCCGGGGGCGCGCTCCATGGTAGTGCCGTCGGCAAGCCGTATCCGTTCGTCGCCGAACTGGTCGATGGTCGGACGATCGTGCATGCCCAGGGAACCAGCGGAGACGCGTTCGACCTGACGCATTACGCTCTCGCCGTTCGAGCCCAAGGGCCGAACCTTGCCGACATCGGCTATTTATTCAATCTCATCACGCCCAATTCCGCGCCATTTAGGCTCACGACCAACGCTTTCTCAGATAGGCAGCATTTGCGTTTCGATGCGCTGGATGTGCTGACGGAGGCCAGCCACCTAACCGGCAGCCTTTGGTCGGATCATTCAACCGGGCGGCATGAAATAGGAGCCGCATTCGACGCTCCCAGGCTTGCACGGGCGGACCTCGACGCAATGCTTTCGCCGATCCCGCCACGGACGCTGGCAAGTTCGCGTTCCGGATCCGTCCAACCTGGTCGGGCGAGCCCTTGGATATTGAGCAATGCCCCGATCAGCCTCCGCCAAGTCAGGGGCGCCGATTTCGACGTTAACCTCCATGTTCGGACTGTGACCGGCTTTGCCTTGCCGCTCACCGACGTTACGACGCACATCAAGCTTGACCATGAGTATCTCGATTTCCCGTCCTTCCAAGCGGCGCTCTATTCAGGTCGATTGTCCGGATCCGGGCATGTGGACGCGCGTACTTCACGGCCCGCTTTGCGGGCCAAGATCAATCTTGTGGGTGCAAATCTCGCGGCAATCGCGCCGGCAGGGTCACCGCCGATGAAGGGGCGGCTGGACATGGAATTCAACCTCGCAGGCACAGGGAATTCACTGCATGCGGCCGCCGCCACCGCCGCCGGCACGCTGTCGATCCACGTAGCCGACGCGGATGTTCCGCGACGGGCTGGGTGGATGCTGGGAGGCGATTTGCTGCGAGCGACGCGGGCCTCGCTGGGAGGCAAGAACGCCCGAACGCCACTCGACTGCGCAGCGGCCCAACTGCGCGGCAGCGGCGGCCGGCTTGTCGCCGATCGGCTTGTTCTCAGGACGCGGTTGGGTACAGCGAGCGGCAACGGTTATGTCGATCTCGCGACCGAGCGGATGCTGTTCGTGCTGCAAGGCCGACCGCTTCATCGCCGCCTCTTCCAGGTTGCTGCGCCGGTGCAGATTGCAGGCCCCTGGCTCATGCCCATTGTCGTGGTGCTACCCGGCCGCAAGGCACGGGCGCTGGGCCTGCGGGGCAAAATTGGTGTGCTCCTGACGCCGCTTGCCGGACTGCTGCCGGCGAGTAAGTCGGTGCCACCTCAGGCTACCTGTTGGTGATATACTGGGCCGTGCTCGCTAGAGCAGTTTCTGCCCCACTTTCCTCAGCGTGCGCTGCGCCGGTGGTTTGGGTTGGCACGGCTATGGCTGAGGCGGCCCGGAGGGCTAGCCTGGCTGGGTGTGTGGTGGTCATGGCGGGTGATATGGCCATGCGGGGTGGAGGCCATCACCGCTGACGCCGGGACGGCTCCGATCGCAGGTAAGGCGCGGATGTAGTGACGAGGCGCGCCAATGCTCGCCTCCCCCCTGTTGTCAGGCGACATGCAATTCTGGTCCCCCGTATCGCCTCACGACGCAATGTTACCCGCTGCGCTCGTTGCCTCATCACAAATGCAACCCGGAGCGAGCATGGCCGGGGACGAGACGAAGGCCGGCTTGCCGAGCGAACGAATGAAACGCATGCCAGTCGCGCCGCCCATGCGGTCGCCGCGATTCTGCACGAGGAGCAGCAGTGTCAATCGGCGTCGAAACGGGACCCCCGATAGGCGTTGAAAACGTATGGCCCGCCCCGTCTGCAAGGGTCTTTATTCGATTGGCAGCTGA
>Ga0070730_10000424_pt1 | contig 49793 bp, 54 predicted proteins | sample Coa_R1_3_FD_66447 | JGI IMG/M metagenome (GOLD analysis project Ga0070730, IMG submission 66447) | Surface soil microbial communities from Centralia Pennsylvania, which are recovering from an underground coalmine fire - Coalmine... | ecosystem: Environmental > Terrestrial > Soil > Unclassified ...
GTTTTGCAGGCGTTCTGGTAATTAACCTAAGCTGAATTGAGTCATTACTTTATGAGGCATATGACAAAGATTGCGTTATGGTTTGTCCTCGCGACAGCGGTTGTGCTGGCGCAGGACAGCTCACAGCGGGTGAGCAAACTGGGCACGGTGAAATCACTCAGCGGAGGCGTACTCACGCTGAAAGCCGATTCCGGCGCGGAGGTAAGCGTGTCGGTTCCGGATGGCATACGCATTGTGCGCCTGGCTCCGGGGCAGACTGATCTGAAGTCCGCCGCCCCCATGCAATTACAGGAAGTGCAGGCGGGCGACCGCATGCTGGTGCGTGGCACACCCGGCGACAAACCGGATTCTCTGGTGGCCAATTCGATTGTGGTGATGAAGCAGGGAGACGTTGCGCAGAAGCAGCAACAGGATTTACAGGACTGGCAGAGGCGCGGCGCGGGCGGAATCGTGACCGCGATTGATGCCGCCAGTGGCGTGATTACGGTTTCCGTAACGCCTGCCATCAGCGTGATGGTGAAGACCGCGCCCACAACCAGTTATCTTCGCTATGCGCCCAATTCGGTGAAGTTCGCTGACGCCGTCAAGGGCAACTTCAGCGATATTAAGATGGGCGACCAGCTGCGCGCACGCGGCAGCCGCAGCGCCGATGGCAAAGAGCTGGCGGCGGTTGAAGTTATCTCCGGAAGCTTCCGCAACATTGCCGGCACCGTGAGTTCGCTGGACGCATCCAGTGGCACCGTAACCGTGAAGGACATTCTGGCAAAAAAATCGGTGGTGGTGAAGCTCACCCCCGAGTCGCAGGTGCGTAAATTGCCGCCGCAAATGGCGCAGAGAATCGCGTTCTTTTTGAAGAGTCCGGCGGGAGCGGCTGCAGGCGGCGCTGCCGCAAACAATGGTGGTAATACGGCCGCGAACGGAAACGCGCCGGCCACTGCCAGTCCGGCTTCTCACGGCGGACCGGGAGCTAATGGCGGTTTTCGGCAGGGCGGAGGCGGGCCTCCGGATTTTCAGCAGATGATCAGCCGCTTACCCGCGGCCACGCTGGCTGATTTACAGAAAGATGATGCAGTCATGATCGTGGCCACGCCGGGCACGAGCGGGAACGAGGTCACGGCCATCACGCTGCTCGGCGGCGTGGAGCCGATTCTTACCGCGTCCCCCAATGGCGCCGCGGCCCTGCTTTCCGGGTGGAATTTGTCCGCTCCAGGCGGAGGCGGTGAGGGCGGCGGACCGCAGTAGGCAAGTAACGATATTCAACGAGCGAGGAAATTGATGAAATTCTGGCCGGCGGTGATTCGCACTACTTTTTTTATAACCATTTTTATGGTCGGCATACTGCGCGCACAGGCACAGGATGTCCGGTTGCATGGCCAGGTGGCCGATCCTTCGGGCGCGGTCATTCCCCAGGCAACCATTTTGGTGAAGAATGCGGCAGGCAAGGTGATCACCGCCCAGTCGGATGGCCTGGGCACGTATACCGTGAAGGGCCTGGCTCAAGGCAAATACGTCATCACGGTGATGGAAAAAGGCTTTGCTCCCTCTACCCAGGAAGTGGAGCTGACGGCGGGCCAGGACAAAAAGCTCGACATAAAGCTGGAAATCGCGGTGCAGGAGCAGCAGGTCGAAGTGCAGAGCGATGCGGCAAAAGTAAACGTGAATCCGGAGAATAATGCCAGCAGCCTGGTGATAAGCGGCAAAGATTTGGACGCGCTGTCCGACGATCCGGATGAACTGCAGAGTGAACTGCAGGCGCTGGCCGGGCCTTCCGCCGGGCCGAATGGCGGGCAAATCTATATTGACGGCTTTACCGGCGGACAGCTTCCGCCCAAGTCGTCCATTCGCGAAATTCGCATCAACCAGAACCCTTTTTCCGCGCAGTATGACCGCATTGGCTATGGCCGCATCGAGATTCTTACCAAGCCGGGCACGGATAAAGTTCACGGGCAGGTTTCCTTCACCGATAACCATTCGATTTTCGACGCGCTGAATCCGTTTGCCGCGGGCGAGCCGGGCTTTGATTCGCAGATTTTCAATGGTAATATCGGCGGACCGCTGAGCAAAAAAGCGTCTTATTTTTTTAATTTCGAGCGGCGAGATATTCATGACGCGGCGGTGATTCTGCCCCAGGCTTTCAGCGCGGCCCAACTGGGGGTAACGCCGGTGCTCAATCCACGCATCCGCACCAACGTAAACGCAAGGCTTGACTACCAGCTCACCACCAACAACACGCTTACGGCGCGCTACCAGTTCACTGACAACAACGAGCAGAACGATGGCATTGGGGGGCTTACGCTTCCATCCGTGGCCTACAACCAGAACACCACGGAACACAGCATACAAATCAGCGATTCCCAGGTGCTGAGTCCCAGAGCAGTCAATGAGACGCGCTTTGAGTGGGAGCGCGGCAACAACACACAAGCTTCCCTGAACTCGGCGCCCACCCAAAATGTGCTTGACTCTTTCGTTACAGGCGGAAACTCACTGGGCACCAGCAGCGTGATTTCCAATCATTACGAGATCCAGAATTACACCTCTTACAACAAAGGCAAACACTTCATGCGGTTTGGCGGGCGGCTGCGCGTGACGGCCGAATCGAGCCTTTCCACCCAGAATTTCAATGGGTCGTACACCTTCACTTCACCCCAGGCTTTCGCTAACAAAGCGCCCAGCCAGCTGGTACTCACGTTTGGCAATCCGCTGGTCAAGGATACTTTCGCCGACGTGGGTGTATACGCCGAAGATGACTGGAAGATTCGCCCGAATATGACGCTGAGCTATGGCCTGCGCTATGAAACCCAGAACGGCATCAGCGATCATGGCGACTGGGCTCCGCGCCTTGGTTTTGCCTGGGGGCTGGGCGGAAAGAAGGACAAACCGCCGAAAACCGTGATCCGCACCGGCTTTGGCCTCTTCTATGACCGCTTCAACCAAAACCTGATTATTCAAACCGAGCGGCTCAACAACATAACCCAGCAGCAGTTCACGGTCATCGGCAATAGCGCCGCAACACAGAGCGCGCTGCAAAATTTCTTTACCTCGGGCACTCTGCCGACGCAAAGCCAGATACAGGGTATAGCCACGACTGGCGCGGCATATCAGATTGATCCCGCGCTGCGCGCACCTTATACCGAGCAGGCGGCAATCTCGGTGGAGCAGCAGCTTTCGAAGATTTCCACTCTCTCGGTCACCTATCTGCATTCCTACGGCGTGCACCAGTTTTTCCTCGTCAACAATGCGGTGCAGAATGCAATCCAGCAGGGCGTGTTCGATCCAATTCATCCGCCCGCGCCGGCGTACCAGTATGAGTCGGAAGGAATTTTTAAACAAAACCAACTCATTACCAGTTTCAATATCCGTCTGGGCGCCAGGCTAAGCCTGTTCAGCTACTACTCGCTGAGCTTCGCCAATGGTGACACCGCGGGCGCAGGCAGTTCGCCCTCGAATCCATTGCTCGGGATCACGGCGGACTACGGACGAACCGCCTTTGATGTGCGCAACCGCTTCTTCTTCGGCGGAACCATTGGCCTGCCGCACGGCTTCCGCATAAGCCCGTTTATCGTGGCCAACTCCGGTTTGCCCTTCAACATTACGCTGGGCAGCGATGCCAACGGCGATTCATTCTTCAATGACCGTCCGGCCTTTGCCACCAGCGCCACGGTGAACCCGGTGGTGAATCAGTTCGGCAGCTTCGATCTGAATCCCGGAGCGAATGAGCAGCGCATTCCAGTCAATTTTGGCACCACGCCCGCACTGTTCACCGCGAACGTCCGGCTGAGCAAAACCTTTGGGATAGGGCCGAAAGTGGAAGCGCCCGCCGGCAACCAGCAGGGCGAGAATCGCGGCGGAAACCGTGGACCGGGCGGGCCACTGGGAGGCGGAGATCGTGGCCGGGGCGGACCAGGCGGCATTTTTGGCGGAGAGCGCTCGAATCAGCGCTACAGCCTTACCTTCAGCGCCAATGCGCGCAATCTGTTCAATAATGTAAATACCGGGCTGCCTGTGGGGAACCTGAGTTCACCGCTGTTTGGCACCTTCACTTCACTGGCGGGCGGAGTATTCAATACACAGTCAGCCAATCGCCGGGTTGATTTTCAGGTGGCATTCGCGTTCTAGAACTTAGGCAACACGATTTGCACTCTTTTTAAGGCTTTTGAGCTGTTGAATACGAAAAACAACCTTTTACCGATCTTTAATACTTATGAATACTCATGCAGCGTTGACATTAGGCATCACCTTTGGGTATTCTTGATTCTTCACTGCTCTGCAGTTGGCCTGCCTGTGCCTTCCGTTCGGAAGTAGTAACCGGCGTCATCGAGCGGTCTTTCTTAAGCGTTTTTTTATTCTCAGGAGTTTAGGAATGTCAACCCGTTTTCCCAGCGGGAACGAAATTGCGCGCAAGTGGTTTGTGGTGGATGCCAGCGGGCAGACGCTCGGTCGTCTCGCTTCCCGTGTAGCCAGCATTCTTGCGGGCAAGGAGAACCCACAGTACACGCCGTTCATCGATACGGGCGATCATGTGATCGTGGTCAATGCGGAGAAGATCCGCACGACCGGCATGAAGTCCGAGCAGAAAGTTTATCGTCATTACACCGGCTTCCCCGGCGGTCTGCGCGAAGAAGAGTTCAGGAAGCGCTTTGACCGGCGGCCAGACCGCGTGGTGCAGGAAGCGATTTTGGGCATGCTGCCCAAGAGCAAACTGGGCCGTGCCATGGGCAAGAAGCTGAAAGTTTACAAAGGCGACAAGCACGACCATGCCGCGCAGAAACCAGCGCCCCTGGCCGTGAGCTAACGCAAAAGAATTGAAAATCAGGGCTGATAACCAGCCCGGAGTTGAGAAAATCAGAAATGGCTGAATTAGTCCAATATTATGGCACCGGCCGCCGCAAGTCGAGCGTGGCCAGGGTGTTTCTGCGTCCGGGCAGCGGCAATTTTGTGGTCAATGGCCGCCCCTTTGAGAATTATTTTGTGACTCCCGCGCAGCGGATCGAGGCGCGTCAGCCGCTGGTAACCAGCGAAACGTCTTCGACGTTTGACATTGTCTCCAGCGTTTCCGGTGGCGGCATCAATGGCCAGGCTGGCGCTGTGAAGATGGGTATTGCCCGCGCGCTGCTGGAGTTTAATGTTGAACTGCGGAAGAAACTGAAGGTGGAAGGTTATCTGTCACGTGACGCGCGCGGCAAAGAGCGCAAAAAGTACGGACAGAAGGGCGCTCGTAAACGCTTCCAGTTCAGCAAGCGCTAATCAGGGTTTGCAAAGGACGGCATTGGCCGTCCTTTTTTGCTCTTGCTCTTTTTTGGCCGAAGGTCCTGCGGCAAAAGGGAGTAGTAAAAACAGGACCAGAATCTTCCCTCCCGCTCCGCCGGGAGTGGACAAGGGAATCAATCCTGAGCGGGCACGTGAAGCCGCAAAGGATGCAATTCAATGAGGAGGTATTTTGGCTAACATCACTATGAAGGAGTTGCTCGAAGCGGGCGTCCACTTCGGGCACCAGACCAAGCGCTGGAACCCCAGGATGAAGGAATATATTTTCGGGGAGCGCAACGGTATTTACATCATCGATCTGCAGAAAACGCTCAAGATGTTCAAGGACGCGAGCAAGTTCGTGCAGGACTCGGCCGCAGAGGGCCGCACTGTCCTCTTTGTGGGCACCAAACGGCAGGCCCAGGACGCAATCGCCGAAGAAGCCGGCCGCTGCGGAATGTTCTATGTGAACAATCGCTGGCTCGGCGGACTGCTGACCAACTGGGTGACCGTACAGAAATCCGTGAAACGGCTCAAAGAACTCGATGAGATGGCCACCGATGGCCGCTACGAGCTGCTGCCCAAGAAAGAAGTTATCAAGCTGGAGCGTGAGCGCAAGCATCTGCAGGCCAACCTGGCCGGGATCAAGCACATGAACCGGCTGCCGGACATTATTTTCATCATCGACTCCAACAAGGAAGCCATTGCGGTGAAGGAAGCCCGCAAGCTCGGAATTCCCGTGGTCGCGGTGGTGGATACCAACTGCGATCCCACGGAAGTTGACTGGGTCATTCCCGGCAATGACGACGCACTTCGCGCCATCCGCCTGTTCGCTTCCAAGATTGCCGATTCCGTGGCGGAAGGACTGCAGGCTGGAACCGATAAGCAGATGCCCGGGCTGGAAGGCGCAGCGGTGAGCGCGGAGCAGGCCGAGACCATGGCGGACGAAACCGCAGTCTCTCGCACTTCCGCTGATCTGGCCGAAGAAGAAGAGCTGAACATGGAAGAGGTGCTGGGCGGCAAGATTCGCAAGGCGCCAGCGACGGAAACCGACGTGCCCGAAAGCATCGCAGCGAAAAGCCACTAATCCAATGCAGGCAGTTGCTCGCCTGCAAACCATTCGCAAGGCCACCAGGCAACAAATTTCCTGATCCCCCGCGAAAGATTCTTTCGCGGGGAGTTGTACCAGAGGCAAAGATTTATGAAAACGGAAGGTTCCATGACAACAACGGCAGCTCCCGGCGAGAACGAGGGCAAAAAGCCCGCTATCAGCGCTGAGCAGGTGCGCAAACTGCGCGAGCGCGCTGGCGCTCCCATGATGGACTGCAAGAAGGCACTGGAAGCCTGCAATGGCGAGGAAGAAGCCGCCATCGACTGGCTGCGGAAAAAAGGCATTGCCACGGCCGCCAAAAAATCGGCACGCCTCACCAGCGAAGGCTCGGTCGCCAGCTACATTCATGCCGGCGGAAAAATTGGCGTGCTGGTCGAGATCAACTGCGAGAGCGATTTTGTCGCCCGCACCGATGACTTCAAAGACCTGGTGAAGGACATTGCCATGCACATCGCCGCAGCGGACCCGAAATTTGTCCGCAAGGAAGATGTCACTCCGGAAGCCTACGAGCGCGAAAAGGAAATTTACCGGGCCCAGGCCGCGTCCACGGGTAAACCGGCCCCGGTGGTGGAAAAGATCGTGGAAGGCAAGATGTCAAAGTTCTACGAAGAAGTTTGCCTGCTCGATCAGCCCTTCGTGAAGGAGCCCGGCATCACCATTCACCAGTTGATCGCCAGCAAAGTCGGCAAGCTGGGCGAAAATATCTCAGTACGGCGCTTCGCCCGTTTCAAGGTCGGCGATGTGGGCGAGACGATTGCCATCACCAACCCGCAGCAGGACCAAAAAGCCGAGTAAATTTCATCATTTGTATCCAAAGGGCGGCGCGCAGGCGCCGCTTTTTGTTTTTGTTGCTGCAATCAAGCTACGCAAGCCGTAGCGGCTTTTCGCGCAGTAAAATGTTGCCGAACTGAACAGCAATTTAAAAGTGCAGATTGGTGTCGATAGAGGAAGCGCAGGGGCGGAACTGGAATTGTAACCGTCTATAAGACGGCTACGACTCTGAAAGAAATAGGTAGGATTTCCAGTTGCCTGCGCCCTGCGCAGTTTCATGGAGGAGGCATAGCCGCCCTCCAGTCTTCCTTTTGTCAACAGGGTATCAGATTAGTCTGGCCGCAACCAGTCTTTTTCAGAAATGATCAGATAAGGTTACGCTCTTTGACTTTCAGATACTGATTGACCACAGAAGTTGTGAGATGGTCCGGCGATACTTCCAGCGCCAGAGCGCCGCGATTGCGCACGCGAGCAATCAGGGTCTCGCGGCGATGTACCAGTTCCTGGGCGGCGGTTACTTCAAACATCTCAGCGGCATTTTTGGGATAGTGCGCCGCCAGAGCCAGCAAATCCGGTTGCGCGATGACCACGAAGAGCAGCAGATGCCGCGAAAGAATCTGCGAAGCACTCTCAATGACCTCGGGAGTCATGGAGGTATCGGCCAAATCGGTGATCCAGATGATCAGTCCGCGCTGGCGCTGCATTTGCATCAGCGCGGCGGCAGCGCGCAGGTGGTCGGCTTCGGCGGCTTCCTCGTGCGTGGCGGCCAGGCGCTCCAGTATCAATCGCATGTGACCCAGTCCTCGGCCCAGGCCCACTCGCTGCTGTATCTGGCGGCCGTACACCATGAGTCCAACGCGGTCGCCGGAATAGAGCGCGATCTGGGCCAGCGAGAGCGCGGCGTTGACCGAGAGATCCAGCTTGTTCAGCTCCTGCACGCGGGTCCGCAGCAATCGCCCGGCATCCAGCACCAGCCACACGGCCTGGCTGCGCTCTACCTGGTACAGCTTCGTCACGTGCTTGCCCCGTCGAGCGGTGGCGCTCCAGCAGATGTTGCGAAACTCATCGCCCGGTTGATATTCGCGCAGGCTCTCAAATTCGCGGCCCATACCACGCTGGCGCAGCAAACGCCGTTCCAGCTCGATCTGGCGCGCGCGTATCAGGTAAATATTGTGCCGCCGGGCCTCTTCCAGATCGGGAAACACCTGAATGCTTTGTTGCAGACTGGCACGCGCCCAGCGTTCGGCGAAGTTCGCGCCGCTTGAGTAGCGCAGGTACGCGTCTCCCACCTTTACATCGCCGCGCTCAAGGGGGCGAACGGTATACGACACCACGGCAGACGAACCTTTTGGCACGCTGATTTTTAGCCGGGGCGGCTCGCGGCGCAGGGATTCAGGAGCATCGTCCACAAGGCTGCACTCCAGTGCTCCTCCGCGATTGTGGACTTTCAGGTAGACCGTTTGATCGTTCCTGAGTGACGGCGCGCCTGCCCACGTGCGGGTCACCGTCAGTAATTCCGGACGCGGCAGCCGCCACAGATCCACGGCCCAAGCCGCCAGGGCAAACACGTCCCAGCACGCCATCACCCACAGATAGCGCAGCTCCCAGAATGCCGGAACCACCCACAGCAGCCCGAGCAGCACCATAAGAAAAAAGCGCCGCCCAAAACCGAAACCCAGGAATTTGGTTCGCCGGGCAGGGGCGCTCACCGCCTCCGGTATAAGGTGCGGCTGCTGCATTTACCTGGGCACCTCAACCGAACCGATGATTTCTTTCAACACCTGATCGCTGTCCAGGCCTTCGAGTTCCGCTTCCGGTTTCATCATCACACGGTGGCGCAGTACGGGAAGCGAAGCAGCCTTTACATCGTCAGGGATCAGATAATCGCGCTCTTCGAGCGCTGCGCAGGCTTTGGCCGCCATCATGAGACTGACGGCAGCGCGCGGGCTGGCGCCCAAAGCGAAGGAAGGCCAGTCTCGCGTGCGGCGGACAATCTGCACAATGTAGCGAAACAGCGCCGGTTCCACGCGTATGGCGCGGACCTCGGCCCGCGCCGCGGCCAGATCCTCATTGCTCATGGCGGTGATGCCTGCTTTTTCCAGGTTGTGCATGCTGAAGCCCTGGTGATGATTTTCGAGAATTGCGATCTCCTGATCACTTTCCGGATAGCCGACCTTGATCTTCAGCAGAAAACGGTCCAGCTGCGCCTCGGGCAGCGGGTAGGTTCCTTCGAATTCCACCGGGTTCTGCGTGGCGAAGACGGTAAAGAAGCTGGTCAGCGGATGAGTGACGCCATCAATCGTGATCTGGCGCTCTTCCATGGATTCGAGCAGCGCGGCCTGGGTGCGCGGAGGCATACGGTTGACCTCGTCGGCCAGCAGCAGGTCGGTGAACAGCGGTCCGCGATGCAGAGAGAAGGTGCTGGTGGAAAGATTCAGCACGTTGCTGCCGATAATGTCGGCCGGCATCAGGTCAGAGGTACACTGCACTCGCCGAAACTCCAGATCAAAAAGCCGGGCAATGCATTTGATGGCCAGGGTCTTGGCGATGCCGGGCACGCCTTCCACGAGGGCATGCCCCTGGCAAAGAATGGTGATCAGGCACTGTGTGATCAGTTCTTCCTGGCCGATGATGACTTTGGCCAGTTCAGTTCGGCCGTGGCTGAGTACCCGGGACACTGTCTGCATGAAGAGCTGTCTCCTGTTCTTCGCTGGTAATGAATTTCAAATTGTACGCGTGACGGCTGAGTTGCTGCACCAGATCGAGCGCTTGTGCTTCCGAGAGTTCCGGGCCGTATTTTGAAGACTCAAACTGCTGCAGCGTTTTTTCGAGGCCGTCGCCTTTATATCCCATACGGGTGCGGATGGAGCGCGCCAGTTCCGTAGCGGAAATATCTGCGCGCAATCCGAGCTGCCGAATGGCGGAAGAGCGGAAACGGGCATAGGGAACGTCGAGTGCGGTCTGCGTGGCGCGCGCCCGGCGATACAGGTTTCCCAGGGTGTAAACGAACTCCAGCGGGGAAAGCCGCGAGGGTTCATATGGCGCGCGGATGGGGCCATTGCGCCGCGAATAGGTAAAGAACAGGGCCAGCAGCACAATTCCGCACTGGGCCAGTCCCAGAAGGACCGGCGTTTCGCTGAAGTACGAGCCCAGAGTTCGCCGGTAGCCGTGGAAATATTCGTCCCAAAGTATGTGGGTGTTTTTTGGGTCACCCAGAGAATTCAGCAGTAGCGCCAAATTACCAGCCTTGCTGATGCCGGCATTGTTGAGCGGAACGCTGGATGCCCACCAGATCACTTCACCGCTGCCGACTTTATACGAGACCACGATGGGCCGGTCACCATCGGCATAATGGACCAGATATTTTGCCGAAGCTGAGTCCCAGTGAGCACCGGGCGACATTTGAATTTTGCCTGCACGGGTGAGAGACGTTAGATTGCGTGGTTCAAATTCAATAAACTCCGGGCTAACCACCGGCTCGGGCTCGCTCCTGGCATCCGGCACAAACCACTCACTGCGTGAGCCCGTGGCCAGAATCTTTCCCCCCGCCCGAAGAAATCTTTCCAGGTCGTGGCGCTCTTCCGCGCTGGGAAAATTCGACGGGCCGGCCAAAACCAAAACGGTGGAGCGAGGATCAGCTGGCAGGTCAGCCGGTGGGCGTTCCCAACGCTCGGCTTTATACCCGGCTTCGTCCAAAAGCAAAAAGCCGGCTTCGGCTCCCGAGGATGTTGCGGAATATGTACTGGTAACTCCGGAATCACTCTCCTGGCTGCTCGACTGCCATGCCAGGGCCGCGATGATCAACAGCACAATCAGGCCCGTCCAGAAGAGCAGGCGGCGATCGCTTTTATCGAGGGCTATTGGCATCCCAGTTTCTCGAGTTGCACCAGGGCTTCCTGAAAATCATTTTCCGCCGCGTCGCGGTGGCCGTACCAGGTGACCTCAAACTTGCGAGTGAGGGCGGTCAGCGCCGGATGGCGGGCATTGCGTGTGCTCAGCAGGCGCAGATACTCACGCGGTGTGCGCGCACGGTCCGGCTTCCACGCGCCGCTCTCTTCGAGAAACGAGATGCCCGCCCAGTACGCCAGATGAATAGCGCCGCGCCAGTCATGCTCCTGGGCCAGGGCCCGGGCTTCCGCCAGCCATTTCCGCCAGTTTTTGGCCGAGGGAGAAAACGGAAGAATCTCCCGCTGGACTTCGGGCACAGGCTGCGCGAGGCGGCGCACAATCCACGCCGCCAGCAGAACGAACACGATCCCGATCAGAACATACACGATGATGTGGCTGGTCTCGCCGCGCAGGCTTTTAACGGAAAACAGTTTTGCCAGAATGCGTCCCACCCCGCGATAGACGCGGCTCAGCAGATGGTCCAGCACTCCCGGCCCTTTTACTTTGGCAAACTCGCCCCGCGCGAGAATGGCATTCAGCTTTTCGTGTTCAGACTCATATCCGGAAGAAGGCTGAGAGTACTTCCGCGCTTCCGCGCTGAGCACCTGCACGTATCCATGAATCTCAGCATACAGAGTCTGGCGTTTATCCTCGCCGGCTCCGGCAAGTTCGGCCAGATTGTATTTGAGGTCTTTGTAGCTGATGGAATACTCTTTGCCCTCCGCACTTATGGAGACAGTCTCAGGCAGCTCGGCTTCCACCTTCTTAGCCTGTTCGGGATGCTCTTTCAGAACATCGACTTTCCCCGCCAGTTCCTGCAGCTGCTGCTGGTACTCCTGCAGGGAAAGCGGGGCAGCGAGCGCCTTTTCCGCAAAGAAAGGCGCTGCCAGCAGGAGCAAAGTGAATAGTGGGCGGTATCTCATCCGATTGGCGACATGGCTGGAGCGGGTGGTGGTGGCGTCTTTTCAATGTCCTGCATCATGAGCTGAAGATCAAAGGCCTCCTTGCGCACACGCTGGTCATAGTAAATCAGGGCCACGGCGATGGGAGCAATGGGCCCGGCCAGGATCCCGCCAATGAAACCGGCAACATACTGGATTCCCTGCCCCAGCATAAGCGATTTTTTTATTACAAGGGAAGAGAGCAGCAGTGACGGCACCGTGAATGCCAGGTTGAGTCCAAATGCCAGTACTCCTGCCAGCAGATAAACCAGGAAAAGGCGCATAACGGCCCCACCAGCAATATAACTGCCGCGTTTTAGCGCTTTGCCGGTACTCAGCCCTTCCACGATGGAGGCAGGAATGGAAAGCGAAAAACGGAGATACAGGTAAATGCCCCCCACTACTCCTGCAGCGAAAAGTACCAGTGCGATGAGGCCGGATATGATGCTAAGCATGACGGAGATGCCGCCCCCGCCAGCGTGTGGGATGCCGGGAATCACGAGGGCCACTATAACTCCCACTGCAATCTCGCCAGCGATAATTGCGGCAACTGACATTGCAAAAATCGCAAGCAAGATCAGTAAAATCGTTCCAGTTCTGGAAAGTACTTTTTTATACGATTCACCAATTGTCACCGGCAGACCTAAATGAGTTTTTGACACTGCATACACGGTTGCACCCGACGCAATGGCGTACCCAATGACGGTGACCAGCATCAGGCAAAAAATCCAGACAGAAAATGTCGCAAAAAACTTTTGCGGATCTCTGTTTAAAGCGGGGTTCTGAAGTGAGAGACCCATGGCTGCTAATCCGAATTGCATAATCAGAATCAACAGCGGCAGTATGGAGCTCACGCCGGCAAAAAGCACAAAATTGCTGCGGTACAGGTGAAACATCCGGTCCAGCACCTGCGAAGTACTCATCGGGCGTAAAGTGGAGTCATTCATTCAGAATCTCCGTATGGATTACGAATTGAGGGGGTAGCGAAATCGTACCACACACAGCGTGATCTTCTGCAATTCCCGCCGTTCTGCTAGGATTAGCAGCTTCATTGCCGAGGTGACTGTGAAAATTTCCTCAGTTATTGCCGCGCTTCTGCTGTTCAACTTCCTTGCTTCCGCCCAGGACCATAAAACCGCGCCGGCTCCGGTCAGGGTGGTCCGCTGCGGAACCGTCATCCATCCCTCCACCGGAGCGATGCAGCATAATGTAATGCTCACGGTGGAAGGCGAGCGCTTTCGCGAAGTGCTCGAGAATCCCGCGCCGCCTGCTGGCGCGCAGGTGATTGATCTTTCGGGGTACACCTGCCTCCCCGGACTCATTGACACGCATACCCACACCCTGCTGCAGGGGGACATCACGGCGGCGGACTATGACGAGCAGCTGCTGAAGCAATCGACTGCTTATCGCGCCATTCTGGGCACGCGCTCGGTGCGTCTGGCTCTGGAATACGGTTTCACCACTATTCGCGATCTGGAAACCGAGGGCGCGGGCTATGCCGACGTGGACTTGAAGAAAGCCATCGGCAACGGAATTATCCCCGGCCCCAGAATGCGTGTAGCCACGCGGGCGCTGGACGTTACCGGGGCTTATCCGCTGCAGGGGTATGCGCCCGAGGTGCCGGTACCGCATGGCGTGCAACTGGTGGATGGACCAGACGAGGCGCGCAAGGCAGTGCGCGAGCAGATCAGCTACGGCGCCGACTGGATCAAGGTATATTCCGACCGCAGTTACTTTGTGCGCCCGGATGGCGTGCTGGATGATATTCCCACTTTCACTCTGGACGAGCTGCGCGCCATTGTGGATGAGGCGCATCGTCAGCGGCATAAAGTGGCTTCCCACGCCATGGCCCTGAACGGCGTACACAATTCGGTGGAGGCCGGCGTGGATTCCATTGAGCATGGCAATTACATCGCCGATGAAGACATGAAGAAAATGGTGGAAAAAGGAATCTTCTATGTCCCAACCATCTATGTAGGCGAGTACGTGGCCCAGGGTCGCGCTGCCGCCGGAGCCAAAGTGTGGCTCGATATGATCCGGATCCACGGCGATACGTTTCATCGCGCCGTGAATGCCGGGGTGAAGATTGCGTTTGGCACCGACGTGGGCGGTTTTGACTGGGGCATCAATCCCGCAATCGAGTTTCCCCTGATGGTGAAATATGGTATGACTCCGATGCAGGCGATCCGCTCCGCTACGGCGTCTGCAGCGGAGATGCTGGGCATGCAAAATGATGTGGGTGAGATTGCCGCCGGAAAGTATGCCGACATGGTTGCGGTGAAGGGTGATCCGCTCAGCGACATCAGTCTGCTGCAGAAGATTGATTTTGTAATGAAGGGCGGCAAAATCTACAAATCGACCCACGGAATGGCAGCCGCGGACAGGGAATAATGAACAGACGCCGATTGCATGTTTTGGGACTCTTCTCTGCTCTGGGTTTAATGTCGTCAGCCATGGCACAGGGTGACCCCACGCTTCCCCTTATGCCCATGCCGTCCGTGGTCCGGCCAGGGACGGGCAAGTTTATTATTGACCAGTCTTTTACCATTGCCATGACCGGGCCATGCGGCGCCGTCATCACACGCGCGACCGAGCGGATGGTTCACAATCTGGCGCGGCGCACCGGCCTGCCACTGGCCGAAGCCGCCATGGTCCGCACCTCGGACAAGTCCAAAGCGCGTTTCACCATTCACTGCACATCTCCTGAGGAGAACCTGAGTCTCTCGGGGCCATCTGAATCGTATGTGCTGGAAGTAAAACCTTCGGGCGTTCGGCTGGAGGCGCAGCACGTCGCCGGTTTGCTGCATGGCATGCAGACGTTCCTGCAACTTGTGCAGATGGACGGCGCTGTCTCTTCCGCTCCCGCCGTAACCATTGAAGACTCGCCACGCTTTCCCTGGCGCGGCCTGATGATTGACGTGGCACGGCACTTCATTCCCCTAGACGTTCTCAAACGGAACCTTGACGGCATGGAAGCGGTGAAGCTGAACGTGCTGCACTGGCACCTCTCCGACGATCAGGGCTTTCGGGTGGAGAGCAAAAAGTTTCCCAAATTCCAGCAACTGGCCTCCGACGGAAAGTTCTATACCCAGGCCGAGGTCCACGAGCTGATCGAATATGCGCAGGATCGCGGTATCCGCGTGGTGCCGGAGTTCGACATGCCAGGCCACACCACCAGCTGGTTTGCCGCGTATCCGGAGCTGGCCAGCGCACCCGGACCGCATTCCATTGAACGCAAGTGGGGTGTCTTTGACGCGGCCATGGACCCGAGCAGCGAAACGACCTACCGCTTTCTCGATACGTTCATCGGCGAGATGGCTGTACTTTTTCCCGATGCTTACTTCCATATCGGCGGCGACGAGGTCACGGGAAAACAATGGGACAGGAACCCCAAAATTCAGGAGTTCATGCGCCGAAACGGCCTCAAAAACAATCATGATTTGCAGGCTTATTTCAATCGCCGGCTGGCGGAGATCGTAAAGAAGCACGAAAAAATCATGATTGGCTGGGATGAGGTCCTTTATCCCGGCCTGCCCGTGGATACGGTGGTGCAATCGTGGCGCGGGCAAAAGTCGCTGGCCGAGGCGGCGCGCCGGGGATATTCGGGACTGCTCTCCCATGGCTATTATCTCGATCTCATGTATTCCGCCGCGCAGCACTACTCGCCCGACCCGCTGGGCGACGAGGCCACCAGTCTGACGGCCCAGGAAAAGCAAAAAATCTTTGGCGGCGAGGCCTGCATGTGGACGGAGTTCGCCGATGCGAACAATCTGGACAACCGAATCTGGCCGCGCCTGGCAGCCGAGGCCGAGCGTTTGTGGTCGCCGCAGGAGCTGCGCGATCCCGAGTCAATGTATCGGAGACTCGCGATTCTGAGTAAAGAGCTCGAAGCGCTTGGCCTGAGGCATAATGCCGTCTATTTCGAGACCCTGCAGCGGCTTGCCGGCGGAAACAATACCGAGGCATTGCAGATGCTCGCGGACGTGCTGGAACCAGTCAAAGCTTACGTCCGCCATCGCAACAAGGACTATGAAAGCTCCACGCCGCTCGATCGGCTGGTGGATGGCATCCATCCCGAGAGCGATACGGCGCGGGAGTTTGCGGGAATGGTGAATCGGCTGATCAAGGACCCATCGGACGCGCGGCAGGCAGCAGCAATCCTCAAATGGCTGACCTTGTGGCGCGATAACGACCAGAAGCTTGAACCCGCCCTGCAAAGCAATCCCCTGCTGAAGGAGCTTCCTCCTCTTTCGAAGAATCTTTCATCAGCAGCGGCCGCTGGCTTACAGGCCATGGATTATCTGAGCGCCGGCGGCCACGCTCCCGCCGCGTGGCGCGAACAGCAACTCGCGTTGCTGAAGCAGGCGGAAAAGCCCCAGGCAGAGATGCTGAACATGATTGTGCCTTCCATGCGCAAACTGGTGGAAGCCACATTGCCCCAGTAAAAATCAACATCAGGCACAGGGTATCTCGGCTTACACGCCTAAAAATTCATTCTGCGACTGCAATGTGCGGCGCAGGCGCAGGGCGTGGCCCAGCGTAGGCACGTCATGCCGCCACTGGGGCAAAAGCAGAGACATGGCGAACCCTTCCAGATTGCAGACAATACCCGTGGCCAGTGTGGCGTCCAGCAGCCAGTTGTCCAGACCGAAGCCGAGCAGTCCAATGGTGGCCGAAGCCATCAGCAGCCCCCAGCATTTGGCCAGAATGGAGTGGTAGCTGGCATTGCGGCCATATCTGGCAAAGGCGAAAGCATGCTGGCCAATCTCCGCGGCAATCAGCGTGGCCAGAAGAAGCCAGCGGTGCTGCAGCACGCCAGGATGGCGCAGCAGAATTACGGCGAGCACGCAGGCATAGAAGGTGGTGTCGGCAAGGGTATCTCCGATGCGCAGGCGAGAGGTGTCGATATGCCAGCGGCGGGCCAGCACGCCATCGAAGATGTCGGAAAGCAAAGCGCACACCACACAGCCCGCCAGCAATAATCCATTGGGATGGCGCAAGGCCATCAGAACAATCGCGGGGCCGAGCGCGGCGCGAAAGCAGACCATGGCTGCCGGGAGCTTCCACTTCCAGTAATGCGGACTGGTTGCAGAGCGCAGATTGCGCCAGCGGCTGCTGAACGCCAGCAGGATGCTCCACCGCCGGGGCGCGGGGCCGAATATCTTCAAAGTGAGTACCGCCAGGGACAAAAGCTTGAGCATGGGGTTTCCTTCCGATACTCACCTTAGAAGGGCGCGAATCCGCTCTCAAGCGGCAAGCTGCGGCGGCAGGCGCGTGCCGCACTATGTCGCACTCTGGCTGGAGACGATGAACTTGAGCTACACCGTAATGACAATTTAATATTGAGGATTACGACCACTGGAGCCGAGATGACCACAAAGAAATTCCTGGAACAACTTGACGAGCGGATCGCCAAATACGATCTGCTGTGCCATCCCTTCTACAAAGCCTGGAGCGCGGGCGAGCTTACCCGGAACGATCTGGCCTCCTATGGCCGCGATTATTATCACCACGTCGCCGAATTTCCGGAGTACCTGAAGGCGCTGGGAAGCCGCCTTACCGACGCGAAGGCACGGCGTGCGGTCGAAGCCAATATGGCGGATGAAAACGGAAGCGATGACGCTTCCGGGCGCTCCCATGCGGAGATCTGGCTTGATTTTGTCGAAGGCATGAGCGGCAGCCGTGAGATCACCGGCCACCAGCCCATCCCGGAAATCAGCGCGCTCATGGCCCACTTTACCCGCGTGGCCGGCGAAAGCGCCCCGGAAGAAGCGCTGGCCGCCTTCTATGCCTATGAGTCCCAGGTGCCGCGCATTGCCCAGGAAAAAGAGCGTGGACTGCGGGTAAATTACGGCGCGAATGACGCCACCTGTGAATACTTCCGCCTGCACCGCACGGCGGACATATATCACTCTCAGGTTTGGCGGCGTCTGCTGGAGCGCCAGGTAAGTGAAAACAATGCGTCGGCAACCGCCGCGCTGGATGCCGCTGAAGCGGCTGCCCGGTCGCTGTGGCAGGCGCTGGATGGCATGGAAGCCCGCCGCGCACAGTCAGCCGCATAGAAATTGCCTGATTCAAAATGCAAGCCGCCTGGGCGCGGCTTGCATTTTTTATCAGCCCGCACGATCTGGGCAACGGGCGGGCCTTCAAAAAGGAGTGTGCTTTCGGTTACGAACTTCCCCCTGATTCGCAACGAAAGCATCCATGTTCCGCTTAAGGCGCGACCGCCTTCTTTCCCTCGCTATAACTACTTAAACGACAAGCAGGCAGCTTTTCCCTGGCCTTTTTCAAAATTTCTCTCGACAGTATTTAATTGCTTTGCCCGTCCCGGCGTTTGCGCAGAAAAAACACAATCTGGTCGGCTATGGTCTTTAACATGGCGACATGTGTAAAGGTAAAAGCATTGGTACTCGGCGCAAAGACGGCCAGCACGCCAATGATCTGTTTTTCACGCGTCATCGGCGCCACGACCATGGACCGTACTCCCAGTCCCTGAACGGTATGCATTTCAATCCTCGGGTCTGTGGTGGCATCGTCACAGCGCAATTCAACGCGTTGTTTTACGCAGAGCCCGATCAGCGTTCCTTCCCCGCGCAGGATGGAGCCGATCTCAGGCGAGCTGTAGCCGCTGCGGGCACAGCAAACCATCTGGCCAGTCTGCGGGTCAAGCATGCCAATAGCGGCGCCGTAGGCGCTCGTGAATGTACGGGCGCGGCGCACCATAATGGCCAGTTCAGCATCTTCCCTGCCCACAATGGCCAGGCGGGTGATGCTCTGCTCGCGTGGCGCGGCAGCGGCAGCCAGTCTGTTGTAAAGTGCGGTACGCGTGTATTTTACTTCTCTTACATCCGTGTTTTGTTCTTCCCGTATGTTTGCCAGCATAAGTCACTTTCCTGAATGATTTTCAAAAAATAGCGCTGTACATCGCCGATACTGTGCCGGTCAAAACAAAGCGATGTTTCCAGCAGGCATCCGGCGGTCCATAATGCGGAACACTCTGGATTCGAGGCTTTCCATTTCCGGCTGTGTCTTTGTCCAGGCGGGAGCAACATAAGCCATTGCGGGCGTGAGCGAACCTTTTTCGCCCAGACGCACCATCGCCTCCGTGCGCTGCTCAAAAAGCCGCTTTTGCCGGCGTGGCGCATGATCATCCAGGGCATAGGCCGCAATGGCGGGCAGGGCCACCGTTGAATCCAGGCAACCATGTGCAATATCTGACGGCCGGGCAGCATTGCCCTGAGCCGAGTTTTTTTCGGCAGGCACTGCGGCGTCCGCAACCGAATCCACCACCTGCAAAAGATAGTCGTATGCGCCCTGCTCCATCCGCGTGATGGTGCGAACCTGGGCTTCGGCCTGCTTCAGGAAATCCTTCGCGGCAGCTCCACCGCCGAATACGCCAATCGCGGATTTGCCGCCATCCCGCCGGGCATTCACGATCAGTGCGGCAATCTCCCTGATGTCTGCCTCCGGCAAACACCTATTTCTCTTTTCCTCTGCTGCCAGGTTTCCCACCTGCGTGCTGTCCAGGGTGTAAACCGGCACGCCCGCCTCATAGGCTGCGCCCAGGAATGACTTGCGCCGCGAGCCGGACTCCTGTTTCCGTCCGCCTGCATGCCTTCCGCAGAAGCGGTTGAAGTCCGCGGTGCTCATGTTGTGCTGAAATTCGCGCGCATGGCCCACGATCCAGAAAGAGCCTTCGGAATCGGCGATCGGGCCTTCCGAAACGATCCAGTCGATAAACCCCGCTTCCATGAGCGGAATCAGCGCGCTTCGGTCAAGCTCTGCCCTGGCCACGTCAGCCGAGATGAAGATGCCAACCGTGACATCCTCGCGCAGCATCTTGCGCGTAAACAGATGGCAACAGGCGCGGAGGTCTACTGCACCGGAGGCGGAGGAAACACCATCCACCCGTCCCGGCAGACTTATTCCCGGGCTGCTATGCCTGTGAACCATTCGCTTTTCATTGAGATACTCTACATTCGCCATACCCGCACCCTCCTGTATCGCCCCTGAACTTTCTGCTCTTTATTGCAAATAAATGCCGACTTTTGTGGCAAAAATGGGAGCAATTTAACCTTGCCTGTCATCCTGATCTGCTTCCCCCATCCAGATTCGGGATGACAGGCATAACCCCGCAGGGTTAATTTCCCCCCATGTACCTGGTAAGGCGCAAAAACCTCGAAACACGGACCATTTATTTTGAAAATTATTTTTGAAAACCGTAAGGAATGTGCTTGCCTGATTGCTTTGAAGTGATTTGGCGAGGGCACGACTGGCGTCGTACGCCTGTTTTTATTCGGCTCTTGCGAGAGTGGGCAAAGTCTGCCCCTCTCGCAAGATGACTATGACCAGCATTCTGGTTAGGGGTTAACGGGGTTAACGATGATTACCGGGTTGCTGGTAGTTGTATCGTCATCACCGCCGCACCCTGCACATGAGTTTGAGGTCGTTGGGCAGTAGATAAAATTACCTATATTAACAACCGGCTGCTGCTCCAGACCGAATGTTGCGCCCGTGCTGCTGTTAAAAGGATTGGCACCTGGGAAGCATACATATTGGTAATCGTTATTGGACGTCCAGGAGATAGAGTCACCTACTCTGCAAGTACAAGAGTGTGGAGTGCAGGTTCCACTTGAATTGATCGCTATAGAGTAAGATTCACTTGTTGTTGTTTTTTTTGTCGCGTTTTGCATTTCAGTACTTTCCTCCGTCATATCAGTTTGGACTATGGTGATTAAGGCGAAATAGACTGGCAGAAAAGGCCACTTAAAAAATATTTATTTTATGGGCCCTGTTTGCCAGAAGCCGCGCCTGGAATGCCTGCGAACCGGTGATCGGCCCGCAGTTGCGTGAATGCTTCGTCAGACTGAATTTCACTCAAAGAGTACCCGGCGCGGACAGCGGCGCGAAGAGCGGACAAAGCCTGCTCGCGCTGGCCGGTAATCGCATACAGGCGCGCTGCATTGAACAGAAATTCGGGGCTATTGGCCGGATGGCGCAGCGCCTGGTTCAACAACGTGCGGGCCATGGTCTGTTGCTGCAGCTGGGCATAGTAAAACGCCATAGTTTCCAGCAAAAGACCGTCATTGGGGCGAAGCGCAAGCACCGGCTTTAACTCCTGAATGGCCCGCTCATAGGCGCGCGCTGCCTTGCTGGAATCTCCGGCGCCGGAATACGCCGAGGCCAGATTGCTCCACAGGAGGTAGTTTCCGGGGTTGATTTTCGTGGCCTGGAGGTAGGCTGCCGCAGCCTCGGGAAATTTTGCCAAATGAAAATAGGCAGTGCCCTGGTTGGAATAAGCATCGACGGATGGTTTTAGAGCGACGGACCTGGTCAGAATGGTCTCCGCTTCTTTGTATTTGCCTTCCGCCAGATATACGCCACCCAGGTTGTTCAGCGCCTGGAGATAATCCGGAGCCAGCTCGGTGGCGGTGCGAAATTGCGGCTCCGCCTGGTCATATTGGGCATGGCGATAGTAAAAGTAGCCCAGAAGGTTATAGCTGACCCAGCTTGCCGGATTGCGCCGGATGGTATCTTTAATCAGCCTCTCGGCCTCCAGCACCTTTCCGTCTGCATCGTACGCCAGTGCGAGTTGGCGGAGTATTTCGTCGTCCGTGGGATCGAGCGCCAGGGCGCGCTGGAACTGTACAATCGCGCCGTCCATATCTCCGGTGTCCTGCAGAGTCATGGCCTGTGCCAGGTGCGCGGCGGCCAGACCGTCATTCAGAACAAGGGCCTGCGAACTCATCTGAGTTGCCTGAGTCAGCCACTTTACTTCCTTGGTTACGCGAAACTTCAAAACATAAGCACTGCCAAGGTCCGCATAGGCGATAGCGAAGCGCGGATCAAGCTCGATGGCCTTCCGAAGCAGGTTAATTGCCCGGTCGACATTATCCATGTCCCCATGCCTGAGGTAGCCCCGGCCCTGCTCATAAAACTCATAAGCGCCCGGAACGGTAGTCTGCTCGCCCGGAAGATGGTGAAGCGCGCCCTCGGGAAGCTGAAGCTGGAGCATGCCGGCGACGCGTGCCAGCAGTGTATCTTCCAGAGTGACGGCCTCTGGCGCTGCCACGTCAATGATCTGAGAGCGCAGTTCTTTGAGTGTGCCAGCGTCCTTTAATACGGCGCGCATGCGCAATCCACTGCCATGCTTTTCCACCTGGCCCGTGAGCAGCAGGTTGACCCCCAGTGCGGTGGCTGCGTTTCCGGAATCCGCAGGTTTTACATTGCGGACCTGCGACCAGGGAACAACCCACAAGGAGCTGTTGGAGGGCTCCAGGCGAGCTAAATGTCCGGTGAGCGATTCCGAAAGACCATAAGCGAAGGCATTGCTGGCGGAATCGTTTCCCGCAAAACTGAAAGGCAGGACTGCCACGTGTTTGCTGGCGGGCAGCGACGGCCAAATCCATACCCGGAGCGTAACTGCCATGGCAACCGTAGCGATGAGAAGAGTAGCGGCCACCACGGCCAGCCGGAGAGGCTTGCGAACCATCCAGGGCCGCTTTCTGCTTTCAGTGAGCAGGGCAAGCACCTCTCCGACAGGCGAAATACGTTTGGACGGATCGCGCTCCAGACATTTGAGAATGACAGCGTTCCAGTTCCGGCCAAGTTTTGCCGAGACTTTGACCGGCGCCACCGGGTCGTCCGTAAGGCGTTTGAGGGCCTCGGTCCAGCTGGATTCGCCCTGAAATGGGCGCGCCCCCGTGACCATCTCATACAGCACCAGCCCCAGAGAATATATGTCGCTGGCGATGGTAAGCTCTTTGCCCTGAAGCTGCTCGGGAGACATGTACGCAGGCGTTCCAAAAATTGCACCCTGAGTGGTGACCATGCCGGCGGAATCCTGCGTGCTCCGCGTCCAGCGCGCGATGCCAAAATCGGTGACCACGGCGCGAACTGTTTCGCCCGAGCCAATCAGGATCACGTTTCCGCATTTGAAATCGCGATGCAGTACCCCAGCCTGATGGGCGGCGCCCAGCGCCTGGCAGAGTTGTGTGGCGATGGCCAGGGCTTCCCGGGACTCAAGCCGGCCATCCCGTTTTAAGCGGGCCGCAAGCGTCTCTCCGCGCACCAGCTCCATGGTAAGAAAGATGATTTCGCGGCCCTGCTGCTTGTGGTAGCCAATATCAAAGACACGGCATACGTTGGGATGGGTCACCTGCCGGGCCAGCAGGACTTCGCGGCGGAACCGTTCCAGCACCGTTTGATCGAAAGACATCTGCGGATGGACTACCTTGAGGGCAATGCGTCCGCCTAATTCTTTGTCTTCGACTTCGTAAACCTCGCCCATGCCTCCGCTGCCGAGGAGCGCAATAATCTCGTAACGGCCGGCCAGAATGTCATTCGGATTGAGTAAGCCGGCGGCAGAGACCGGCGAGTCCCCTTCAAGAAACTGGCCCATCTCATCATGCTGGGCCAGAAGCTGTTGCAGTTCCGCCTGCAGTTCGGTATCTCCCTGGCACGCTTCCAGGATCGCGTGCTGCCGCTCTTCCGCCGATCGGTCAAGGACAGAGGAGAAGATCTCTTTGATCCGGGACCAGCGCTCGGGCGTCATCATGGTGCAGCCTGGCCGAAATCTTTACTGAGGACTCCGTAGAGCCAGGCCTTGGCCATTTGAAATTCCCGTTTGACGGTCGTGGGCGAAATGCCCATGGCCTCGGCAGTCTCCTCGACATTCAGGCCGGCAAAAAAGCGCATCTCCACGATGCGGCACTGCCGCTGGTCCCATTCCTCCAGCCTGGTCAGCGCCTCATGCACGGCCACAACCTGCCATGACTGAGCGTCGGTGTAGACGAAGGCATTCTCCAGTGAGATTTTTTCGGCTTCCCCGCCGCGCTTTCCGGCGTCACGGGCGCGCGCATGGTCCACAAGAATGCGGCGCATGATATTGGCCGCTGTGCCAAAGAAATGGGCGCGGTTCTTCCAGTCGACATTATGCTCGCCCGCCAGCCGCATATAAACTTCATTGACCAGCGCGCTGGCCTGCAGCGTATGCCCCTGTTTTTCCCCTCGCATGTAATGCCGCGACAAACGGTGCAACTCGTTGTAAACCAGAGGGATAAGCTGCTCTTCCGCCTGTTTGTTGCCCTTTTTGAGCTCAGCCAGAAGGACCGTGATTTCGTGCGAATTGGCGTGCATTCGAGAAACTCGCTTGGGGGGAGAGACCAATAAATCTATGCAAAGTCGGGCGCGGATGCAAGACGAAACTGAAATGTATTCGAGTTTATATTTTGGGAAGGCTGCTGGAATATATTTTGATTCTGCGGAATAAATCTACCGGGATACTGTTTAATATTAGATGTGCCCCAAATCAGGTGCAAGTTGGGGAAACGTGCATAAATCGGCTCCAACAGCCCCTGCGGAACCGGCGCAATTAGCTGCGCGCCAATGAATTTACGTTTGCCCTTGTAATCCACAGCGACCCAGGGCCGCCCAGAAAAAATTCGCCTCTCATCCACACGAAGATGAGAAATTTCACTGAGCCGACAACGCTTGGTCTCATGTAATCCCAACGCCGTTTTTTCAAACATCAGATCTTACAGCGACACATTTAGCCGGGTGGTTTGGCGGCTTCTGCTGGAATGCCAGGTTAGTGGTGACTGCCATTGCAAGAGAAATGGTCGCTGTTCGTCCCGTCAACATAATATGCTAGAGAGGATATATACTTGATACTTGTTAGATTAAATCTGCATCCTTAAGGGCATCATACCACGATGAGACATCGCCTTTATCGAACTTATCACCTTTAACCTTAAAGAAGTCCTTAATCACCGCATCTTTTGTTACCGTACCACCTAGAGAGTTTATTTTTTTAGCGATAAAATGAAGAGTCGCAAGAAGCTCCAATTGTGATGGCTCAAACTTCCCAAGAGTTTTTACTACCATTTCAATTTGTTGCTTATAAGGAATTATTGATTTTTTAATATCCTTATCGAACGATGGAGAATGTGATTTTAGCCTGTAATTTGAGTATTTGGGATTTGTACTTGCATCCTCTATTATATCGTCCGCAATCATTGATTCTACCGTAAAGGTTATCGTATCTGAATATGGGCCAAAGTTGTAGATTTCAAACGCGCATGGGATCGGCACACCTAGCGCCTTAGAAAAATATGCAAGCTTTTGTAAGGCGGTTCTTCCTAGATAGTGCTTCTTATGATATTGCTCAAATGCTCTTATTATTTCAACTAAAAAAGCTGAGCAGCGATCATTCGAAAATATTAAACTCATAGTTAACCGCCTTTCGCAATTTGCCTTGCCCGGCTAGAAATTTCTTCTAAAGGCACAGAGTTCGGGCATGCATAAATCCTTACACTTCGAAATTCATGCGGTATCTTTTCCAAGATTGCACTTTCTTCAGTAATTAAGGATATATCGCCATTTTTTTCCACTATATAAAATGCTTCTCGTTCTACCTGAGATCCGGGCGTTGTGAGTTTGTGGATAGAACCTCGCGCATCGTCGAGCCAGAAATCTGTATCTTTAAACTCATTTCGGAGAATGCCGATAACTCTTTTTGTTTTATTCAACTTAATAGCGTCTGCGCTATCACCAGTCTGATATATAACTTTATGGTGCTTGCGCCCTACAATCCTTTTTGCCAATTCAGTTCTTTCGTTTTTATCTTTAGAGTCTACATCCATTTGGGCAAGTAATTTGATGTCATCATACTGTAAAACGTCGTCTAGATTTTTATAATTCTCCTTGCTCCATAATTTCATATATTCAGTCAAATAATGATCAAATATCCGTCTCGTCCGATGGAAATACACCTGCGTATTCATCTGATAACGCCCAAGCAGTAAGGCTTCAAAGACATGTTCTCCACCTCTCTCAATTCCGATTTGCAATCTGCCGGTATCGGGATGCTTTAGTACAGCTAAAGATTCGATAAGTCTCCTAAAATCAAATTTTCCATACTCTACTCCGCAATGAAGAGAATCTCGCCACAAATAATCAGTTCGATCCATATCCATTTCACCAACCACAAATTGGCGAAGAAAAATTAACTCGGGAGATCTTTTCATTATCCGTACCAACAACGCCGACATTCCTTCAAAAAAGAATGTGTCCAACTCTTTCTTTAAAACCTCCTGCATCACATGAATAGAAATGTCCTCATGACTAATTCCTCCTGGCAACACAGTTTCTGCAGCATGAGAAAATGCTGGATGCCCTGCATCGTGTAATAGTGCCAACAGACGAACTACTTGTCTGCCCCGGTTAATAGTATCAATCTTAAGCTCAGGAACTTGCTGCAATTCCTCTTTAAGCAGATTTGCATATTTTTGCGCTAAAGTATCGAACGAGCGGCTTGCCATTTCCATGACTCCAAGCGAGTGCTCGAATCGGGAATGCATCGCTCCAGGATATACGTAATAGCACAAAGCTAGCTGCCGAATATTACGCAGTCGCTGAAACACCCAATGATCAATAATCTGCCGCTCTCTCTTGGAATATCTGATAAATCCATGAACTGGACACCTAATGCGCTCCGTTAACTCCTCACTAAACTGCATGTGTGGAAACAATAAATCGTTCATATTGTACACGAACAAATAGCGAAAATCTAGCCTTTCATCTTAATAGCGCTACACGAGCATATAACCCATTCCTGTGGTTTCATCTTAACTGCATCCACTAGTACTACCGCAGCTCATACACCGGTAGCACGATCCGTTGCGCGTCATGATCGCGCCGCAGACGTGGCAGCTGGGCGCGTCGCCCATGTCCACCAGGTCTCGCATGGCATCGGCGGCGTGGTAGATGCCGCGGTCCTCGAGATGGGGCGTGCCGGGTTCGTAGCCTTTCGCCGCTGGCGCCTGGCCATGGGCCAGACCGCCCTGCGGCGGGGTGGTTTCCGCGCCCATCAGCAGTGCCTGCTGCGCTTCCATGGCTGGCTGGGCCAAACGGGGTTCGCCGGCGGCAGGCGCAACGATCATGTCCTTGAACAGCGGGAACTGCTGTCCGGAGACGAAGCGGATTTCCAGCCAGCGGAAGATGTAGTCCATCACCGACTTGGCAATCGGGATCTGCTGGTTGCCGGTGAAGCCGCTGGGCTCGAAGCGGGTGTGCTCGAATTTGTCGCACAGCAGGCGCAGTGGGACACCGTGCTGCAGGGCGAGCGAGACCGCCGTGGCGAAGGAATCCATGAGTCCGGAAACCGTGGAGCCTTCCTTGGCCATGCGGATGAAGAGTTCACCCGGCGTGCCGTCCTTATAAAGGCCCACGGTAATGTAGCCCTCATGGCCGGCGATGGAGAACTTGTGGGTGAGCGAGGCGCGCTCCAGCGGCAGGCGATGGCGCAGCGCACGCGGCGGGGCGGTCTCCTGGTCTTCGCGGCTCACGCCGGCCAGCCGGCGCACGGCGTCAAAAACTCCGCCCTGGATTTCGCTGGCTGCTCCGTTGGCCAGGCGCACCACCTCCAGAGCAAAGGTCTTCTGCTCGGGGGCAAGTGCGGCCCAGGTTTGGTCGGCGGGCGAAAGCGCCGCGACTGCCTTTTCGCCTTTGGTCCCGCGCTTGGCGGCTTCATCCTTCGAACTGGCGGCCATGAGCGGCTGGGCTTTCTTCGAGCCGTCGCGATAGATGGCCACGGCCTTGAGCCCCAGCTTCCACGACTGGATGTAAGCCTCCATGATGTCTTCCACCGAGGCCGCTTCCGGCAGGTTCACGGTCTTGGAGATGGCCCCGGAGATGAAGGGCTGGGCCGCAGCCATCATTTTGATGTGGCCCATATAGGAAATGCTGCGCGTGCCTTTCTGCGGCTTGAAGCTGCAATCGAAGACCGGCAGGTGCTCGTCCTTGATTCCGGGCGCGCCTTCGATGGTGCCGGTCGCGTCAATGTAGCCGACAATGGCGTTGACCTGATCGCCGGTGTAGCCCAGCTTGAACAGCGCCTGGGGCACGGTGTTGTTCACGATCTTGATCATGCCGCCGCCGACCAGCTTTTTGTATTTCACCAGAGCGAGGTCCGGCTCCACGCCGGTGGTGTCGCAATCCATCATGAAGCCGATGGTGCCGGTAGGCGCGAGCACCGTGACCTGGGCGTTGCGGTAGCCGAATTTTTCTCCCAGAGCCAGGGCCTGGTCCCATGAATCTTTGCTGGCTTCATAGAGACCCGCGGGAACATGGTTGCGGCCGATTTGGTTCACCGAGGCGCGGTGCATGCGAATCACGTCAAGGAACGGTTCGCGATTGATGTACCAGCCGGGGCAGGCGCCGCCGGTGATCTCATGCTCGGAAACGCGCGACGTTGCCGGACGCAGTGACGGGCACAACTCGGCAATGCGCGCCGACTGCAAATAGGCTTCGCCGCACATGATTGCCGTGATGCAGGCGGCGTAATCGCGGCCCGCATCGGAATCGTAGGGCAGGCCGCTGGCCATGAGCAGCGCGCCCAGGTTGGCATAGCCCAGGCCGAGCGGGCGGTAGTCATGCGAATTGCGCGCGATCATCTCCGTGGGATAACCGGAATTGTCCACCAGGATTTCCTGCGCGGTAATCATAATGTCCACGGCATGGCGATAGGCGGCCACGTCAAACGCGCCGTTCGCGCCCATGAACTTCATGAGGTTCAGTGAAGCCAGGTTGCAGGCCGTATCGTCGAGGAACATGTACTCCGAGCACGGATTGGAGGCGTTGATGCGCGCCGTGTTTCGGGAAGTGTGCCACCGGTTGATCACAGTGTCATACTGCATCCCAGGGTCGCCGCACTGCCATGTGGCTTCGGAAATCTTCTGCAGCAGGTCGCGAGCTTTGTATTTTTTGAGCGGACGGGCGTCTTTCACCGCGCGTGTGGAGAACTCGCCATCATTGACGACGGCATTCATGAATTCATCGGTCACGCGCACGGAGTTGTTGGCGTTCTGAAAGAAGATGGAGCTGTAGGCCTCGGAATCAGGTCCGGAGCCGTCATAACCCATCTCGATCAGCGCCCACGCCTTGGCTTCTTCCTTCGCTTTGCACTCGACGAAGTCGATGATATCCGGGTGGTCCACGTTGAGTATCACCATCTTGGCGGCGCGGCGGGTTTTGCCGCCGGACTTGATCACGCCGGCAAAGGCGTCAAAACCGCGCATGAAGCTGAGCGGACCAGAGGCCTGTCCGCCGCCGGAAAGCACTTCCATGGAGCCGCGCAGCGGAGAAAGATTCGTCCCCGTCCCGCTGCCCCACTTGAATAACATGCCTTCGGTCTTGGCCAGGGTAAGGATGGAATCGAGCGAGTCTTTTACGGAATTGATAAAACAGGCCGAACACTGCGGATTGCGATACCCCGTGGCGGCAAACTCGACCGCTCCCTTTTCCGCCGTCCAGTGCCAGTTCTGTGCGTCGGACTCGGGCTCCAGCCGGTCACAACCCACATTGAACCAAACCGGAGAATTGAAGGCGGCTTTCTGCTGCAGCAGAATATGCACCAGTTCGTCATGGAAAGTGTCGCGATCTTCCTGGGTGGCAAAGTAGCCCTGCAGCCATCCCCAGTCGCGGATGGTCTCGGCCACGCGCTCGATCAGCTGGCGGACGCCGGTTTCGCGCTGCGGCGTATCCAGTGCGCCATGCAGATACTTGCTGGCGACAATGTTGATGGCCGTCATGGACCAGTCGCGGGGAGACTCAACGTCTTTCTGCTCGAAAATACTGTTGCCTTTGGCGTCGGTGATGCTGGCGGTGCGCAGCTCCCACTCGACTTCGGAATAAGGCGACACGCCTTGCCGCGTAAAATGCCGGGAAAATTTCAAACCGGCGGTGCGTTTCTGCTGTTGCGCGTTTGCCGTCCAGGTGGCCGGGGCGGAGGAAGTGTGCTGGGGGGTTTCGGCCATTTCCTTTTTCTCCATTTCGAATACCTTCTGCTCTGTTTTTACAGTCTTTTACAGTCTTTTTTGATGAATATCTTCGTTAAACGCGGGCAGCACCGGAAAGAGCGTTTATTAAACGCTCGATTATTACGGAGCTGCTCCGCATGGGGTTGTGAAAGATAAGGACGACCCGGTCTGGCCACCGGAGGGTCCGCTGAACTTAGTCCGCAGTCACCACTTTGGCGAACAAATTCCTGCGGGTAACATGGTCCACCGCGCGTTCCGCCACGGTTGCGGCTTCCGATTCGAAGAGCCGCTCCGCGAAACCACGCTGCGATTCCAGCCAGTTTCCGAGCGCCTGCATGGCGGCGCTTCTCTCCTCATGGCCGGGAATTATGCAATAACGGACATAACAGCGCATGGAAGCCAAACGGTCGCGCCATGGGCTGGCCGCCTTAAAAATACGGCTCAGGGAGCACGCCAGGTCTTCTGCTTCGTTAATTTCCAACACTGCCAACTGGCGGCTAACCGCATCACCGGATGGTTCCACAATCTCTTCGGCCAGAGCAAAAATTCCGGGCTGGCTGGGAACCAGCAGCAACCCAAAACTCGACTCACAACGAAACCATCGAGACCATGTCATTTCCATACATCACTCCAAAGAACGCGCCAGCAGAGCCAGCGCAGCAATTGCAAAGAAACCAGCCCTGCGGGAAAAGACTTACCTGGGGTCACCAAAAAAAATCACCGCGATCTACAGTTTGGGCGGCGTCACCTCGGCGCCGATTTTTGATTTCTGAGACCTGCACTTCTTACAGCAGGGATTTCATACAAACAGCCATTGGTGGGAAAATACTCCCTGTATATAGTGTAAGTCAAGCCCAAAACACAATATGTTGTACATTATAACAGCCCAGGAAACCTGCCGGTAAATCCCCTTGCAGTCGATTTTTGCCCCGTTTTTCCGATGTTTTACAAGTTTTGAGAAAGACATTTCCACAGGTTTTTGCCGAACCGTGTTACTGAAAAAAAATTTGCCGACGCCCACATGTTTTTCTGGGCCGCAACATAATGTATTGCGAATCTACGCGTACCGAGGAGCGAGGTCAACGCCGCAACGCTGTGCAAAGCTGTGGATTCCGCGGATTTCGGTGGAAATCCGGGCGGGAATTCAATGTTGGGAAGATGTCTGTGAATCATTGAGGAACACAGACATCCCAGAGGCAGCTGAGAACGTCTGTTAAAACAGATGGCTGATTGAGCTGCGCCGAAAAATGACTTGCGCGAAAAACCATCTGCCCTGCTCCCCGCAAGGATTTAAACTCCTGTTGCAACCATTACGCAGCTCGGAGGTTACGGTCATGTTCCGGATTTTTGGAATTTCCCTCCTTCTTTTTTCGTCATGGGCCGGAGCCCAGAGCTGCACCAGCTATGTTTTTGCGCCTGTCTATGCCCACGTCACCGAATATGTTGACGATCTGAGTGCCGCTGACTTTGAGGCGCGCATGGGCAACACGGTGCTGCCGGTCCGCGACGCAACCCAGAATTTTTCCAACCGCCTGCTGGTACTGCTCGAAGTGGATGAAGTTCCCGGGGACAGCAAAGCTGTGGGAGACGTAATTGATCTGGTGCCTCGCCTGCTGCGCGAGGCCCCGGAAGGCAGAAGGATTGCCTTCGGAATCTACGCGCAGAAAGCTGTTTTTAGCGAGCATTTCAGCGCCGACCCGAAGGAGCGCAGCCACGAAGTCAACGACGTCATTGAGCAGGCGGACTCCATGGGCAAACGCGTCGCCATGTATGACTCGCTGCATCAGGCCCTGCAGTTGTTTGGTCCGCATCAGGCCGGCGATACCGTGCTGCTGATTGCGGACCCTTATGACAATATCAGCCGGCGCTCGCGCTCCGATATCATGCGCGAATTTGCAAATTCCGGAACGCGCTTTGCCGTAATGGTGCGGCAGCAGCTCACCCGCGTGGGACGCGATTTCCCTTCGGGTAACCACGAAGCCGAAAAAGATTTCTTCTACCAGCTCTCGCTAATCACAGGCGGATACTACACCGACTTCAAAGCCCATTTGCTGGACGCGGCGTGGAAGGGATACACACTGGCGGTCGAGCTGCCGAGTCAGCTGCAGAAACCGGCGAAGTGGAAATTGCGCCTGCGCAACTCGACCGCCCACGAGCATGCCAAAGTCATTTATCCGGAGAAAATTCTGCCCTGTGGCGCGCCGGAAAATGCTACGGCAGAGAAGGAGCACGCCCGCCAGCAGCCGATGAACGCCCTGGCGATTCGTTAGAAGGTCTTTCCTGCCGGATCAATTGTTCCAATAAAAACCGCGTCCTGGAGGACGCGGTTTTTTTAAACAGCAACAGAGTGATGGAAGATTTACTTCTTGTCTTCGCCATCGCCTTCACTGCCCTGTTCGGCAGCGGCCGCGGCCTGCTCTTCTTCCATCTGCTTGCGGATTTTTTCCTGGCGTTCGGCGCGGACTTCCGCACGTTTGGCGCGTTTGGCTTCAATGATTTTTTCGCTGCCAATCAGTTCGATATAAACCGTATTGGCCCCATCACCAGCGCGCCAGCCCTTGTGCAGGATGCGCACATAGCCTCCGTTACGGTCGCCCAGCCGGGGCGCGACGGTATCGAACAGGCGGGTGACTGATTCGCGAGTCATCATGTATCCCAGCGCCAGCCGGCGAGCGGCCAGATCGCCGCGCTTTCCCAGGGTGATCATCTTTTCCACGTGCGGACGCATGGCTTTGGCCTTGGCCGGGGTGGTTTCAATCCGCTCTTCCATGATGAGCGAGGTCACCAGGTTGCGCAGCAGTGCGCGGCGGTGGCTGGTGTTACGTCCGAGTTTCTTGGTTACTTTACGGTGACGCATGGATCAATCCTTAATTTGGTTATTGGGTAATCGGTAATTCGCAATTGGGAAAGAGTCACTGACTCATTTCCCAATTACCCCATGGCTAAAATTCCTGCTCGTCCGGTCCCTCATCATCGAGGCCGCCGCCGATGAGAGCAGCCGGCATCTGGCTGGTTGGGCCAGGGACCGCGTTGCCCTGCTCGTCAATCTTCATGCCCAGCGAGAGCCCCATGGTAGCAAGGATTTCCTTGATTTCATTGAGCGACTTGCGGCCGAAGTTTTTGGTCTTGAGCATCTCGGCTTCCGTCTTCTGCACCAGTTCGCCGATCGTCTGAATATTGGCGTTCTTCAGGCAGTTGTAACTGCGGACGGAAAGCTCCAGCTCTTCCACCGAGCGGTTGAGATTTTCGTTCTTGATCTGCGGTTTTTCGTCGCCGCGGGCATCGGTCTCCAGCTCTTCCTCAAAGTTGATGAAGATGGTCATGTGGTCTTTGAGCAGCTTGGCCGCAAGACCCAGAGCATCGGCCGGAGCGATCGAACCGTTGGTCCAGATTTCAATGTCGAGCTTGTCGTAATCGGTGATCTGTCCCAGACGGGCCGCTTCCACCGTGTAGTTCACCTTGCGGACCGGCGAGTGGACGGAGTCAATCGGAATAAAGCCCAGGCCCAGATCTTCTTCAAAGTTCTTGTCGGCGGAGACGTATCCCCGTCCGCGCTTCAGCCGCATCTCCATCTCCAGCTTGCCGCCCTCGGAGACCGTGGCGATATGGACGTTTTTGTCCAGAATTTCCACGTCTCCATCGGCCTCGATCATGCCGGACGTAACCACACCGGGCTTGTCGGCTTTGAGGTAGATGGCTTTCGGACCTTCCCCGTTAAGCTTGAACGGGACTTGCTTCAGGTTCAGGATGATGTCGGTGGCATCTTCCACCACGCCGGGAATTGACTGGAACTCGTGCAGCACGCCTTCAATCCGCGTGGCAGTCACGGCCGCGCCTTCAATCGAAGACAGCAGCACGCGCCGCAGGGCGTTACCGATGGTGGTGCCGAATCCGCGTTCAAACGGCTGGGCGTAGAAACGCCCGTACTTATCGGTTAATGTCTCTGTGTCGGTCGCGAGACGCTTGGGTTTTTGAAATCCTCTCCAAAGTACCATTTTCATTTTCCTTTCAATTCCGCTCCGTTTGGCGCCTGATCTTTGGGGATCAGGGCTGGTTTGGTGCGGTCAATTGGGCCGGAAGCTGTCACCAGCTTCCGGCTTTCGAGCTAAACCTTACTTGCTGTAGAGTTCGACGATCAGCTGCTCATTGACGGGCAGGTTGATGTCTTCACGCTTCGGCAAAGCCAGGACGCGGCCTTTCAAATTGTCGCGGTCCACTTCCAGCCAGGCCGGCGGCGGCTGATGGCTGGAGAAATCACGCGCGCCTTCCACAACGGCGAATTTCTTGGCTTTTTCGCGAACCTGAATTTCGTCGCGCACTTTCACCGAGAAAGAAGGAATATTCACACGGCGGCCATTCACATCGACGTGGCCGTGGCGGACCAGCTGGCGCGCCTGACGGCGGGACACGGCAAAACCCATGCGCAGGATTACGCTGTCGAGGCGGCGCTCCAGCTGCTGCAGCAGCAACTCGCCGGTAACACCCGGCTGGCGGAATGCCTTTTCAAAGTAATTGCGGAACTGCTTTTCCTGGGCAAAGTAGATGCGCTTGGTCTTCTGCTTTTCACGGAGCTGCAGACCGTAGCCCACGACCTTGGCTTTGCGGTCCTTGCCATGCTGGCCGGGAGCAAAATTGCGCTTTTCGACGGGGCACTTATCGGTGAAGCACTTCGCACCCTTGAGGAACAACTTCATGCCTTCGCGACGGCAAAGGCGGCAAACCGGGCCTTTATATCTTGCCATTTCTTCTCCTGTTTTCCAGTGTCGATCGGTTTACGGGGTTGGCGCCCTGTCGTCCCGATCCGAATGCGGCGGCTGCGATTGGCTGGCGGCCGCCTTTAAAAAATTGTTCTTTCCGCCAGCAGCCAGAGCTGACGGACACGCGAAGAGCAGACGCTTATACGCGCCGTCTCTTGGGCGGGCGGCATCCGTTGTGCGGAATCGGCGTCGAGTCCTTGATGGACCTGACTTCCAGTCCAGCGGCTGCCAGCGCGCGGATGGCCGACTCACGTCCGGAGCCGGGACCATTCACCCGCACTTCCAGCGAACGCATGCCGTGGTCGCGCGCCTGATTGGCGGCATTCATGGCTGCCTGCTGCGCGGCAAACGGCGTGCCTTTGCGCGATCCGCGGAAGCCCAGAGAACCGGAGCTCTTCCACGCTACCGTGCGGCCTTCGCTGTCGGCGATGGTGATGATGGTGTTGTTGAAGGAAGCCTGAATGTGCGCAATGCCATGCGGAACATTCTTGCGCTCCTTCTTCTTAAAAACCTTTTTTTTGCCTTTCGCCGGCGCCGACGCTCCGGCTGCCGCTGCTGCCTTTGCCATGCTGTAAGCCCTCAATTGCCCGCTTTCCGCGAGCTCGATATCCTGTGCCGCTCAGTCACAATTCATACAAAGCAGGCCCCTCGTGTTTCCTTTCGAGGGGCTTCATCAAGACTATGTCTTGGCGCCTGCCTTTTTCTTGTTGGCCACCGTGCCCTTGCGCGGTCCTTTGCGGGTGCGTGCGTTGGTGTGCGTGCGCTGTCCGCGAACCGGAAGACTGCGGCGATGGCGGTAACCCCGGTAGGAGCCGATTTCAATCAGCCGCTTGATGTTCATGGAGATGTCCTTGCGCAGATCACCTTCCACGCCGCCTTCGTTCTCAATTGCCTGGCGAATGCGGTTGACCTCTTCTTCGTTCAGGTCCTGGACCTTCTTCATCGGCTCAACCTGGGCCGTACCCAGCAGCCGTTTCGACCGGGCGTTCCCAATGCCGTAAATATAAGTCAGCGCGATGTCCACGTGCTTGTTGCGCGGAAGATCGACGCCTGCGATACGAGCCATGTTCTACTCTCCTAAAATCCTGTCGGTTTCGCGATCCGGTACTGAGTAATTTGGTAATGGGGCAACCGCCCGCCGCCCAATTGCCAAATTACCCAGATGCCTGGCCGCCTCAGCCCTGTCTTTGTTTATGCTTCGAGTTTTCGCAGATCACACGCACCACGCCCTTGCGGTGCACGACCTTGCACTTGTCGCAAATCTTTTTTACTGACGCCCGAACCTTCATAATTCTCTGCTCTCTTTTGTCCAGATCTTTTCGATCACTTATACCGGTAAACGATTCTTCCGCGCGTCAGGTCATACGGCGAAAGTTCAACCGCTACCTTGTCTCCCGGAAGGATGCGAATAAAATTCTTGCGCATTCTGCCGGAAACATGCGCGAGCACCTGATGCTTGTTCTCCAGTTCCACCCGGAACATGGCATTGGGCAGCGGCTCAATCACCGTCGCCATCACCTCAATCGCGTCTTCTTTGCTCACCTAACTCCTTGAATAAATCCTGCCGCAAAGCCGGAAGCCGCCTATTCGGTCAGCACCAGCGGTCCATTTCTGGTCACCGCCACGCAATGCTCAAAATGCGCGCTGTAGCTGCCGTCTTCCGTGACGGCCGTCCACTTGTCTTCAAGGACCCGCGTACCGGGCTTGCCAATGTTGACCATCGGTTCGATGGCCAGCACCATACCCTCACGCAGACGCGCTCCGTGTCCGCGGGTGCCAAAATTGGGGACCTGCGGATCTTCGTGCAGCCGGGTACCAATTCCGTGCCCTACAAACTCGCGCACCACGCTGAAGCCGTTCGCCTCGACATACTCCTGAACAGCGGCGCCAACGTCGCCTATGGTCTTACCCAGCGCAACCTCCGCGATACCCTTGCGGAGCGAGGCTTCTGTAACTTCCAGCAGCTTCTTCAGCTCCGGCGACAGCGAGTCGCCCACCGGGACCGTAATCGCCGAATCGCCATAATAGCCATCGAGGACTACCCCACAGTCAATCGATACGATGTCACCATTCTTTAGCACGCGCTTCGCCGAAGGAATACCGTGTATGACTTCATTGTTGACTGACGTGCACAGCACGCAGGGATAGTCGTAATACCCCTTGAATGCGGGCTTTGCTCCCAGCTCGCGAATCTTTTCTTCCGCCACCCGCTCCAGATCCATGGTGGAAGCACCTGCAGCCACCACGGCCTTGACCGTATCGAGCACCTGGCGGACGATACGGCCACTTCGCCGCATCTTATCCAGTTCCGCCTGTGACTTGCAGTTGATCATTGCCCACCTGAATCAGGCGGGAATTCAATGGCCGCCAGCGTTTTTTCCGTCACAGCTTCCACCGGAAGCTCTCCATCAATTTCCTGCAAACGCCCTTTTCGGCGATAGTACTCCACCAGGGGCAGCGTCTGCCGTTCATAGGCTTTCAGCCGCTCGGAAATGACCTCTTCCCGGTCATCTTTCCGCTGCATCAGCTTCGCGCTACAAATATCACAAAGCCCATCCTGCTTCGGCGGATGTAAATAGATGTTGTAGATCGACTGGTCAACAGGACAGGAACGGCGCCCCGTAAGCCGCTGCAGTAGCTGATTATAGCTGACCCTGATATTGATCACAACCGGAGGGACCCTTCTCCCGCCAAAACTGCGTCCCTCTAAAAACCGATCAAGCCATTCCGCCTGGGCCACGGTCCGCGGAAATCCATCCAGAATAAGGCCGTTCGCGCAATCTTTTTGGCTCAGTCTTTCCGCCACCATCGGCAGCACCAGCTCATCGGAAACCAGCTCGCCCCGCTCCATGATTTCTTTGGCCTTCCTGCCCAGCTCCGTTTCGCGCTGTACATTACTGCGCAGAATATCGCCGGTAGAAATCTGCGGAATACCATACCGCTCCGCGATGCGCTGGGCCTGAGTTCCCTTGCCGGCGCCCGGTGCTCCCATGAGAATTACCGGGCCAGCAGCAATCGCTTTGCGGGGTGGTGCGTAACTGGCCAGATCAGCAGACACGGATGGCTACCACCTCCGCCCGCGAATTCTTCCGCTGCGAGGCGTAAAGCCTTCATAGTGCCGCATGATGAGCTGCGACTCAATCTGATTCACTGTATCCATGGCTACACCCACCACGATCAGCAGTGACGTACCGCCAAAATAGAAAGTAACTCCCAGTCCATGCAGCACCCAGGGTGGCAGGTTCTCGAAGATATTTCCACCCAGCCATACTGGCAGCTCATTCAGGCGGATACCAGAGATCATCCACTGCGGAATCAGGGAAATCAAAATCAGATACAGACCACCCACCAGCGTGATCCGGGTAAGAACATCGTTGATGAAATCGCGGGTACGATGTCCAGGGCGTATGCCTGGAATAAAACCGCCATGCTTGCGCATGTTGTCTGCGACGTCTCCGGGATTAAACACAATAGAGACGTAGAAGTAAGCAAAGAAGAGGATCCCCAGACAATAAAGAAACGTGTACAGAGGATAGCTGGGGGTAAGCTGCCGCAGCAGCGCGCCAAAATATCTGGAAGTGGAAAATTTCTGGGAAAGCCCCAGCATGGTGGGAACGCTGAGCAAAGAAGACGCAAAGATCACCGGCATGACACCGCCGGAGTTAATGCGCAGCGGCAGATGCGTGGATTGCCCGCCCATGATACGCCGCCCAATCACGCGCTTGGCGTACTGCACGGGGATGCGCCGCTCAGCACGCTCCATGTAAACAATGAAGGCGACGACCAGAACCATCATCACCACGAGAATGGCCAGCGCCGGAATGGTAAAACCACCCCACGCCTGTTTCTGGGCTTTATCGTAAAGCTGTGCGATTCCGTTCGGCAGGCCCACTACGATGCCGGCAAAAATAAGCAGCGACATGCCGTTTCCGATGCCACGCTCCGTAATCTGCTCACCCAGCCACATGATGAACACGCTGCCAGCCGTAAGCGTAACCATTGTCAGCAGAATAAAACCTGCTCCTGGATTCACCACGACTCCCTGTTTTTCAAGAGCGTAGGCAATTCCCAGAGACTGCAGGATCGAGAGGATGAAGGTGAGATACCGGGTCCACTGGGTAATCTTCCTTCTTCCCAGCTCGCCTTCCTTCTGCAGCCGGGCCAGAGGCTCCCACACCACCGTGAGCAGCTGCAGGATGATGGAAGAAGTGATGTAGGGCATGATGCCCAGAGCAAAGATAGTGAATCTCTTCAGATTGCCGCCGCTGAACAGATCATAGAAGCTCAGCAGTCCGCCACCCTGCTGGTTGAATAGTTTCTCCAGCTGCTCGTGGTTGATTCCAGGGGTGGGGATATGAGACCCCAGCCGGTAGACCGCAAGCATCGCCAGCGCAAAACCCACGCGCTTGCGCAAATCCGGTACGCGGAATATGTTGGCAAATTTTTCGATCATGAGTTCACTTCTTCGGTTTCTTCGCGCCTGTATCAGCTGCCGGAGCGGCGCCGAGTACTTCAGCCCTGCCGCCGGCTTTGGTTATTTTCTCTATCGCCGATTTGGAAAATTTGTGCGCCTGCACCGTGAGCGCCGACTTGAGCTCGCCATCGCCCAGCACCTTGATGAGATCGTTTTTGCTCGCCAGCCGATGCTTTACCAGCACCTCGGGCGTAATGTTGCTCTCACCCAGATCCGCCAGCCGCTCCAGGTTTACGACCTGATATTCGGTGCGGAAAATGTTGGTGAATCCGCGCTTGGGCAGACGGCGATGCAGCGGCATCTGTCCACCTTCAAAACCGCGCATCAGGCGCGATCCGGAACGCGATCCCTGGCCTTTGTGGCCGCGGGTGGACGTCTTGCCCATACCGCTGCCCATACCACGACCGATACGTTTACGGTTTGCCGTGGCGCCTTTCGGCGGCCTCAATGTTGAAAGATTGGTTGGCACTTGTTTCCTCTTTGGCGCAGCCCGGCTTGCCGCCGGCTACTCGGTTTCCCTGTCCATTATTTCATTACTAAGCGACGATCTGCACCAGGTGGGGAATTTTCGCGATCATCCCGCGAATCGAGGGAGTATCTTCCCGCTCCACAATCTGGTTCAGCCGGGTAAAGCCCAGCCCTTTGACCACCAGCTTGTGCTTTTTCGGTGTGCAGATTTTCGAGCGCACATACTGAATGCGAATTGTCTTTTTTGCCGCCGTCATAATTACAGCTCCTGCGACGCCTTGCCGCGCATGGCTGCGACTTCCTGCCGGTCGCGAAGTTTTTTGAGCGCGTCAAAGGTCGCCTTGATTACGTTGTGGGGATTGGCCGTTCCAATCGATTTGGTCAGCACGTTCTGCACGCCAGCCGAGGTCATGACGGCACGCACGGCGCCGCCGGCAATCACGCCCGTTCCTTCCGGAGCCGGCTTGAGCAGCACCATACCCGATCCAAAGCGTCCCAGCACCGTGTGCGGAATGGAGCTCTGCGTCAGGTTGACCCGGACCAGGTTTTTCTTGGCCGATTCGATTCCCTTGCGGATGGCCTGCGGAACCTCCTTGGCTTTTCCGGAACCGTAACCGACCACGCCGGAACCAGGATCGCCCACCACCACCAGCGCCGCAAACGACATATTTTTTCCGCCCTTGACCACCTTGGTCACGCGGTTAATGGCGACTACCTGGTCCTTGAGCTGGTAGCTGCCGGCATCGAGTTTTTTCTTTATCACTGTTGCCATTCTTTTAAAACTCCAGACCTGCTTCGCGGGCCGCGTCGGCCAGTGCCTTGATGCGTCCGTGATAGAGATATCCACCGCGATCAAATACGACTTTTTTTACGCCTTTTTCCTGTGTGCGCTCCGCGATCAGCTTGCCGATTTCTTTGGCGCTGGCCACGTTGCCGCCGGTCCGCTTGCTGCCTTTTTTCCCCTGTACGGTGCTGGCCGCCGCGATGGTGGTGCCGCTGACATCATCAATTACCTGCGCGTAAATGTGATTCAGCGAGCGATACACGTTCAGGCGCGGACGCTCCGCCGAGCCGGACAGCCTGTTCCGCAGCCGCTGATGAATGCGCTTGCGGATCTTGTCTTTGGAAATCTCAGGAATCATTATTTAATCCTTTGCTTCGTAGAGCCCAACAGCTCCACGATCAAAATCAGCCCTTCGTAAATATTTAAAAACTGTTCACTGGCGAACTTCAACCGGAGAACCAGAGCCGCCATGCGGACATCGATTACCCGGCTACCAGTTTATTTCGCGCCGGTTTTTCCGACCTTCTTCTTCAGCTTCTCGCCCACGTAACGGACGCCTTTTTGCTTGTAGGGATCCGGCGGGCGCAGACTGCGCATATCCGACGCCACCTGCCCGACTTTTTGCCGGTCAATACCGCTGACCGTGAGCCGGGTTTGCTTTGCGTCAATCGCGACGGCAATACCGGTGGGCAGAGCAACTTCAATGGGGTGGGAATATCCCAGGGTAAACACCACCACGTTCTTTCCCTTGAGCTCGGCGCGATAGCCGATGCCGACGATTTCCAGTTCCTTCGTCCAGCCTTTGGTCACTCCCTCAACCGCATTGCTCACCAGTGCGCGCACCAACCCATGCACCGCGGCGTGGTTTTCGCTTTCGCGGATAACATTGATATGGCCATCCGCGGTCTGCAGCTTAACTCCGGAAGGAAGATGGGACTCCACCACGCCCTTGGGGCCCTGAACCACAACAGTGTTGCCCTTCACTTCATATTTCACTCCCTGCGGGAGCGGAACCGGCTTTTTTCCGATACGTGACATTTTTCGATACTTCCTTCTGTAAGTGAGTCCCTCGATTGCGCACAATCGAGTTCCACGATGTTTCAAAACCGCTGGCTCTTAGCCTTTGGCTTTTAGCTTTTGCCGCAATCTGCCGGCAGCTTCTGTTGAGCGAATGGCCAAAAGCCAGCAGCCAACAGCGGCTTTCTTACCATATCTCGCACAGCACTTCGCCGCCCACACCTTCTTTGCGCGCCTGGCGGCCCGTCATCACGCCCCGGGGCGTGGTGAGGATATTAATCCCCAGTCCGCCCAGCACGCGGGGAATCTCATTTCTTCCCACGTACACGCGGCAGCCTGGCCGGGAAACGCGCTGCAGGCTGGCGATAGCCGCGTTGTTATCGGGACCGTACTTCAGGTAGATACGGAGAAGTTTTCGGCCTTCTTCTTCCGTGGTCTTGAAGTTGGCGATATAGCCTTCTTCCTTCAAAATGCGCGCGATCTCCAGCTTCAGTTTTGAAATGGGGACATCGAGCTTCTGGTGCCGCGCACGAATTGCATTGCGAATGCGCGCCAGTAAATCCGCGACCGGATCGGTCAAACTCATCTTCGTTCGTCTCCTCTTATCGTCACCCGTTTGCCCCATGCCGGGGAACCTGCCGTGACGTACTGCAAAAACCCGTTTAAATGCTCCGGCTTGCCTGCGGGAGCGACTGCCTGTTTACCAGGAACTCTTGGCTACCCCGGGTATCTCTCCCTTGAGCGCCAAACCGCGGAAGCAGAGCCGGCAAAGGCCGAACTTGCGCAGAAAGCCGCGCGGCCTTCCGCAAAGGCTGCAGCGGTTACGGTGCTGGGTCGAGAACTTTGGCTTCTTTGCTTCTTTGGCAATTTTTGCTGTTGTCGCCATAAACCTTCCAATATACGATTCGTCGTTCCGCGCAGCGGCCTGAATTCAGGGCCCGTGCCGCCTGTTACTTGCCCGCTTCCCTGAACGGCATGCCCATGTGTTTAAGCAGGGCGCGCGCCTGATTGTCGTCCCGGGCGGTGGTCACGATGGTTACGTTCATGCCCTTCAGCTTGTCGACCTTCGCGTAATCGATTTCCGGAAAAATAAGCTGGTCGCGCAGGCCAAGCGTGTAATTGCCGCGTCCGTCAAACGATTTGGTCGACACGCCGCGAAAATCGCGAACGCGCGGCAGGGCCAGATTAATCAGGCGGTCCATGAACTCATACATGTGCTCGCCCCGCAGGGTGACCATGGCGCCAATCGCCATGCCTTCACGCACCTTGAAAGCGGCGATGGATTTCTTCGCCCGCGTGACTACCGGTTTCTGTCCCGCGATCTGGCCAAGGTCATTGACCAGCGGATCCATCATCTTGGTATTCTGCGTGGCTTCACCCACACCCATGTTAACCACGACTTTATGGAGTCGGGGAACGGCCATGGGATTCTTCAGCCCAAGTTCCTTGACCAGCGCCGGGGCGATCTCTTTGTTAAACTTCTCTCTCAGTCGTGCTGCCATTTTCTTGGATTTCCTTCTCCCGCGGTTTCGGAGTGGTTACCGGTTCGCAGGGTGTTCAATTTGACTGCCGCGGGACGCGATTACTTGTCCAGCGGAGCGTTGCATTTGCGGCAAACGCGAATGTTTTTGTCGCCTGACTTCTGGTGGCCAATCCGTGTTGGTCCGCAGGTGGAGCACACGATCATCACATTCGAAATCGAGATCGGCGATTCCTGCTCCGCGATGCCGCCCTTGATCCGGCGCTGTGGATTGGGGCGAAGGCTCTTCTTCACCATCATCACATGCTCGACCAGGACTCTGCCTTCCCCTGGCATTACACGCAGCACCCGGCCCTGTTTGTTTTTGTCGCGGCCGGCGATTACCTTCACCGTGTCATTGCGCTTAATGTTTACTCGTTTATGCATTTCTTTTACCTTTAGCCTGTTGCCGCGTACCGCTCGGGTGCGCTGCTGCTGGGCCGCTTACAGAACTTCGGGAGCAAGCGACACGATTTTCAAAAACTTCCGCTCGCGCAGTTCGCGCGCCACCGGGCCAAACACGCGGGTGCCAATCGGCTCGCCGGCATCATTGATCAGCACGGCGGCATTCTGGTCGAACCGGATGTATGTGCCGTCGCGGCGGCGATGCTCTTTGCGCTGGCGAACGATCACGCACTTCACCACGGTGCCCTTTTTGGCGGTTCCGTCCGGCGAGGCTTCCTTCACGGCGGCGGTAACCACGTCACCCAGGCTGGCATTCAGGCCCGTGTGTCCGCCCAGGGGCAGGATCATCTGCAGGCGGCGGGCCCCGCTGTTGTCCGCCACATCAAGAATACTTCTCATCATCACTGCCATGTCGGTTCTCCCTAGCTCGCCTTCGGCGCGGATTCCTCACCCGCCACCAGCTTGGCTTTCTGAATCACGCTTTTGAGCTTCCAGCGCTTCAGGCGCGACAACGGGCGGCTCTCTTCGATCTCCACCGTGTCTCCCACGCGCGCCGTTTCGTTCTCGTCGTGGGCGTAAAACTTTTTCGCCTTGGCCACCACCCTGCGATACAGGGGATGCGCCTTCTGCCGGATGACCTGCACCACAATGGTCTTGGACATGCTGGTCGATACCACCTGCCCAATCTTGGTGCTGCGACGGCCTGGCTGCTGCTCGGTTGTTGTCTCTGCCATTTACTTCTTCCTCTTGGTTGTGGCGGTAGCTTTCGCGGGCTTGCTTGCTTTGGCTGTGCCGCTGCGTTTGGCCGCCGGCTTTGCCGCGGCGCTCTTTTTCTCGACCGCTGCCGCCGGCTCGCTGCCCAAGGCCACTGAAGCCGCTTTTTTCGGGTGCTTAATGCCCAGCTCCTGCTCCCGCACGATGGTCTTGATGCGGGCCACGTCTTTGCGCAGTTCCTGAATCTTCTTCAGACTCTCGGTCTGCCCCATTTTGAGCTGGAATTTCAGCCGGAAGAGCTGATCGTTCATTTCGCGCTGCTGCTGCACCAGCTCCGGCCCGGTCAAATTTCTGATTTTCTCTGCATCCATGATAATTCTTTTTCTTTCCCGAAATTATTATTGCGCGTCGTGCCGGGCCACAAAACGGGTCCGCAGCGGAAGTTTGTGTGAAGCGAGCCGCATTGCCTCCATGGCATCGGCACGGTTCACGCCTTCCATCTCAAACAAAATCTTTCCCGGGCGGACTACGGCGATCCAGTGGTCCGGAGCACCCTTGCCCTTGCCCATACGAGTTTCCGCCGGCTTTTTGGTGACCGGCTTGTCCGGGAACAGGCGTACCCAAATCTTGCCCGCGCGCTTGATAAAGCGCGTCATGGCCACACGGCAGGCCTCAATCTGGCGGTCTGTAACCCAGCCCGGCTCCATGACCTTGAGCCCGAAATCGCCGAAAGACAGCTCGCCACCGCGCCACGCCTTGCCCCGCATACGACCGCGCTGCTGCTTGCGGTACTTAACTTTTTTTGGCATTAACATAAGTTCAATCCCTGAAAACCAGCTTTTAGTAACCTGGATCCCAGCCTTTCGCCGGGTTTCCGGCTAAAGGCTGCGTATCAAAATGCTCCCGCGCCCGCCGGCTGCTCCGCTGTTTTCTTCTTTGCGGGCAGAATGTCGCCACGGTAAATCCACGTCTTTACGCCAATCACACCGTACGTGGTGCGGGCTTCGGTGAAGCCATAATCCACATCGGCGCGCAGCGTGTGCAGCGGCAGCCGCCCCTGCAGATACCACTCAGAGCGCGCGATTTCATTTCCGTTCAGGCGGCCCGATACGCGGACCTTGATGCCCTTGCAGCCGAAACGCAGCGCCGAATCCACGGACTTGCGCATGGCGCGGCGGAAACCCACACGCTTTTCGAGCTGCAGCGCGATCGATTCCGAAACCAGCTGTGCATCCAGCTCAGGCTTGTGCACTTCCTGGATATCGATGAAAACATCACGCGAAGTCCGCTTCTGCAGGTCCTGCTTCAGCTTGTCGATCTCGGCGCCCTTGCGGCCGATGATAATGCCCGGGCGCGCGGTGCGAATGATGATGCGCAGCTTGTTGCCCGGACGCTCGATGTCAACCGAGCTGACGCCCGCTGATTTGAGCTTGTCTTTCAGCTCTTCCTTCAGCTTCACGTCTTCGAGAAGCAGCTTGTTGTAATCACGCTCCACGAACCAGCGCGATTTCCACGGCTTGGTGTATCCGAGGCGGAATCCGTATGGATGGACCTTCTGTCCCATAAATTTCCTCTGTTCCTACTTCTTTCCTGCCGTCTTGCGAGCGGCTGGCTTTTTCCTGGCTGCAACTTTCTTTTTGGCCGTCTTCGGTGCGTCCGCGGCCGTACCTTCTTCGCCCACGACCGTGGCCAGGGCCTGGCGGTTCTGCGCGTTCCGGTCGGCCAGCACGATTTCCATGTGCGCAATGCGGCGCTGGTAGTGATACGCGCGGCCCATCGGCGCCGGACGAATCCGTTTCATGCGCGGCCCATCGTTGGCGACAGCCTGCCGCACATACAGATTGTCCACGTCCACATCGAGGCCCTTTTCGTCACGGAGATAGGTTGCATTGTCCACCGCCGACCGCAGGAGCTTGAAAATCGTGGGCGCAATGCGCTTCTTCGTGAACTGCAGCGTCGTGAGCGCGTTCTCCACTTTCTTGCCCCGAATCAGGTCCAGCACCAGCCGGGCCTTCTGCGGCGAAACTCTCACGAACTGCGCTTTTGCTCTGAATTCCATAGAATTTTCCTTCGCAATCACTGGTTACGCCTTCGGCGCCGCCGCGGGCTTGGCTGCCGTTTCCGTGGCCGCGCGCACCGAGTGGCCCTTGAACTGGCGGGTGAATGAAAACTCGCCCAGTTTGTGTCCCACCATGTTTTCGGTGATGTACACCGGAATAAACTTTTTTCCGTTGTGCACGGCGACGGTGTGGCCCACCATCTCCGGCGAAATCGTGGAGCGGCGCGACCAGGTACGAACCACTTTCTTTTCGTTTCTCTGGTTCAGCTCGTCCAGCTTTTTGAGCAGATGGCCGTCAATATGCGGCCCTTTTTTCAGTGAACGCGCCATTATTTCTGTCTCCTGCTGACAATGAACTTGTCGGTGCGCTTGTTGTTGCGCGTCTTGTAACCACGCGTGGGCTGGCCCCACGGTGTAACCGGATGCCGGCCGCCGGAGGTCTTACCCTCGCCACCGCCATGCGGATGGTCAACCGGGTTCATGGCCACGCCGCGGTTCACCGGCTTCTTGCCCAGCCATATATTGCGCCCTGCCTTGCCAATCGCAACGTTTTCGTGCTCCACGTTGCCGATCTGGCCTACGGTAGCCATGCAGTCAATCAGCACCTTGCGGGTTTCACCCGAAGGCAGCTTGACCAGGGCATAATCGTCCTCTTTGGCCACGAGCTGCGCCGCGGCTCCCGCCGAACGCACCATCTGCGCGCCCTTGCCCGGTTTGAGCTCGATGTTGTGCACCGTTGTGCCAGGCGGGATATTGCGCAGCGGAAGAGCGTTGCCGACAAGGATGTCCGCTTCCGGCCCGCTTACTATTTTCTGCCCTACCTGCAGCCCGACGGGCTGAAGAATGTAGCGCTTATCGCCATCGAGGTAGGAAATAAGAGCGATCCGCGAAGAGCGGTTTGGATCGTACTCAATCGAAACCACGGTCCCGGGAACACCGGTCTTATCGCGCTTGAAATCAATGTCACGCAGCTTGCGCTTGTGACCGCCACCGCGATGCCAAATGGTGATGTCGCCACCGTTGCGGCGTCCGCCGGTGCGCAGCTTGATCCGGGTCAGCGGCTTATGCGGCCGGTCGGTCGTAAGCTCGTCGTTGGTCAAAGTTGTCTTTGTCCTCAGCGACGGCGTAATCGGTCTGTAAGTTTTAATGCCCATAAGATCAGCCTTTGGTACTTAACTCTCGACCACTAGTTTCAGTCAGTGGCCTCTTTTTTCTTTTTCCGTAAGCAATCTGGCATCGCCGGATTGCGCTGTCGCGGGAGCCTCCGCACGCTAACCACATGCTGGATCCCAGGCGGTGCACCCTGAACTAAAGGTTCTGTGCGTACTCCGGCATCTTTTCGCCCGACTTCAGCTTTACATAAGCCTTTTTCCAGTCAGGACGGTAGCCGGAAAATTTGCCCCGGCGACGCTCTTTGCCCACGAAATTCGCGGTGCGCACGGAGTCAACCTTCACATTGAAGACCTTCTGCACGGCTTCCCTGACTTCCGTCTTGGTTGCCTTCGCAGCGACTTCAAACACCAGCGTGCCTTCCGTTTCCTTTACGCCCAGTCCTTTTTCGGTAATCACCGGGCGGCGAATAATCTGATATGCGGACTTCATTACGCCACCTCCGCTTTGTGCTTCGGCGCGCTGGCTTTCAGCGCGTCCTGCAGTTTTTCAATCGCCGGCTGCGAAAAAATCGCGCGTTCAAACCGCAGCAGGTGATAAGGATGAACCTGATTTCCCGCCACCAGCTCGACGCCCGCGATATTGCGCGCGCTCAGCTCGAGATTGCGGTTTTCCTGCGCGGAATCCACCAGCAGGGCTGTTTTTTCAACGCCCAGGGTATCCAGATTTTTGCGGAAAGCTCCGGTTTTGGCTTCTGCCAGCTCAAAGCTCTGGACCACCGTAAGCTTGCCATCCGCCAGCTTGGCCGCCAGCGCGGAGCGCAGTGCGCCCAGCAGCTTTTTGCGGGGAAACTGGTAGTCATACGAGCGTGGTTGCGGTCCGTGGACGGTGCCGCCATGGCGCCACAGAGGCGACCGGATGGAACCCACGCGGGCGCGGCCCGTGCCTTTTTGCTTCCACAGCTTCTTTCCGGCGCCGGAAACCAGCTTCTTGTTTTTGGTGGCATGGGTGCCGGCGCGCTGCCCGGCGCGGTAATGCTTTACCGCTTCCCACAGCAGGCTTTCGTTGACTGCGCCAAATACCTCTTCGGCCAGCTCCAGCGTGCCCGTCTTTTTGCCATTGAGATCAACTACATCAATCTTCATAAAATCAGCTCTTGGCTTTTAGCCCTGGCTTTTCAGCTTTGGGCTTTTAGCTTTGTTTTGTTGCTGCGTTCAACTTCACAATTCCGAGAGAACCCGTTTTCAAGGGCGCGTTCTCCGATTTACATGAGCCACGGGCCTGTGCCCGAACTCATAACTATTTCTTCTTGCCGGCAGCGGCCTTCTTGGCTGCCTTCAACGGATCGAGAGTGGTGGAGCCGGCGAAGCCGCGACGCTCGCGTGGCGGTTTCTTGGCTTTCAGGATCACCACATATCCATTCCGATGACCGGGAACCGCGCCTTCTACCAGCAGCAGGTTCTCTTCCGGGTCAATGCCTCTGATCTTCAGATTGCGCACCGTCACCTGATCCACGCCCATGTGACCCGACATGCGCTGTCCGGGAAATGTGCGGGAAGGAAACGATGAAGCGCCGATCGAACCCTGAACCTGGAACATATGTCCGTGAGCCGCGGGACCGCCGCCGAAGTTATGACGCCGCACGACGCCGGCAAAGCCGCGCCCCTTGCTGACACCCACAACATCCACGTATCTCTCGGAGGAGAAAATATCCACCAGGACTTTATCCCCCACCTTCACACCATTGGGACTTCCCTGGGCATCTGCCGGCTGCTCGCTGGCCGCGCCAGCTTCCGCCGCTTCCACCGCGACTTCGCGCATGAACTTAACCGGAGGCAGGTTGTGCTTGGCAAAGTGGCCCTTCATCGGCTCGGTGACATTCTTGCCCTTCACAAACTCCACCAGACCAATCTGCGCTGAATCGTATCCGTCTTTGCCGGCGCGCTTGAGCTGCGTAATCACGCAGGGGCCAGCCTGCAACACCGTAACCGGATGAACCTCACCCTTATCGTCAAATATCTGGGTCATGCCGATTTTTTTACCTAAAATTCCGTTGACCATTGCTTCCTCTCCTCATCATTCCCCTGCCGCAACGCGGCCACAGGGAACTGCAGGCTGTTTGCCTGGCTCTTGGCTCCTGGCCTTTGGCCCGGAGCCGAACCGGGCGCTATTTGTGCTCTTTGCCGAAGGCCTTGATCTCCACATCCACGCCAGCGGGAAGATCCAGCTTCATCAGCGCGTCCACGGTATTTTGCGTGGGCTCAAGGATGTCGATCAGGCGCTTGTGCGTGCGGATCTCAAACTGCTCGCGCGACTTCTTGTCCACGTGGGGGGAGCGCAGCACGCAATACTTGTTTTTCACCGTAGGCAGTGGAATCGGCCCCGCAATCTGCGCTCCGGTACGCCGGGCGGTCTCCACGATTTCACCCGTGGACTGATCCAGAATGCGATAATCGTACGCTTTCAGCCGTATGCGAATTCTTTCTTTTCCAATCACTCGTTTGTCCTTAAAGACCTTTTGCGGTCAGGCCGATCCAAATCCGCGGTCGCTGCCGCCTGGTTGCCTTTTACTGAATAATCTCACTGATGGTGCCCGCGCCCACGGTCCTGCCGCCCTCGCGGATCGCGAACCGCAGCCCTTTTTCCATGGCTACAGGCGTGATCAGCTCAATCGCCAGTGACACGTTATCGCCCGGCATCACCATCTCCGTC
>Ga0070730_10000425_pt1 | contig 49714 bp, 36 predicted proteins | sample Coa_R1_3_FD_66447 | JGI IMG/M metagenome (GOLD analysis project Ga0070730, IMG submission 66447) | Surface soil microbial communities from Centralia Pennsylvania, which are recovering from an underground coalmine fire - Coalmine... | ecosystem: Environmental > Terrestrial > Soil > Unclassified ...
CAATGTCTGAAGACTCTTGCAGTGTCATAACCTTGACGCTGTCTATTTCTTCGAAAGCGTAGTAGGCAGGCGGAAAAGGCGATTCATGCGGGGGTTGGCCCTTCAAATTGTCGGTAACATTTCCACGCATACTGCAATCCGCGGTGTCAACGGCGACATTGGTAATGCTGAACCGCCGGTCACCTGTGTTAAGTGTATAGTCGAGCTTGCCGGATGCGAGCAGCGTCTGCTTGAGGGATTCGAGAGTCTCTGCGAGCGGCGGGCCGTCGGGCACGGGCTTCGGCGGTGGAGGGACGCTCTGGGCACACAAAGTTGAAGTGACGAGAATCATCGTAAAGGCCAACACGCAGCGGGATTGTGCTTTCATTCGGCTCCTCGAAAACTGCATCACTAACGAACTGGTAGTCTCCTTCGCATCCTCGGCCAAGCCACATGGCGCCATTAGAAGGGGTCTGGTTTTTTGTAGGGCGTGCACACTTCCGCAGCGTGGTTGAGAGCGCGCCCCAAGCGCGTAGCGATGTCCTCGTCCCCGATGGTTAGGATAGGCCGCCATTCGTCGCTTGTTTTAAGCCTGATATGAAATACGGATGGCGTGGTTCGATAGGTTCGATAGTTTTGTGATTTATTAGTTGATGTAGCATCAGTTTCATCAGAAGACCATACCGAAATCTGTGTTACTAGTCGTAGATTAATAATAAAGTACTTATCTTCGTTCCGGGCTATATGCTCATTGGCATTCTCGAATTCGGACGAGCTATTCGTGTGAAACGAGATTTGACACGAGCCAGGGTTCGCTCTTACATCGGTGATCTGGTCTGTCTTTTGGTCAACGTAGCCCATCTCTTGAGTTTTGTTCCTAATGGCCGTTTCCTGATACCTAATTGGCCCCTGGTTATTCAGCTTGTCTTGAATAAACTGCATCGTGTCGGTGAGGGGCGGGTTTGCGTCCGAGCGGATGGGCAGCGAGGTCTTGTCGGCCGTGCAGAGGCCAACCGCACGATTGAGTTCGACGGCCAGACGTTTGGCGGAGTCCACACTGTTGATCAGGAGGTGACGTCCAATATATCTTTCATCGACTAAACGGATATCGAAAACCTTAGGGCTAGTATGAAAGTGGTCGCCTCCGTCCAGCACCTCTGATGGCAAGTCTGGAAATGCGAGAGTTCCGTAAGCTAGTTGTAACTCTTGATCGTTGGCCTTTACATGAATGCTAATAGTACGATTTAGCGATATTTCAACATCCGTGTCGACGGCCACGGCAACGCCCGAGAACACTTTAACGTGGTACCGCATGTTGCAGGTTTGCGGATCCAAAAGAAGCTGCGTGAATTCCACCATGTACTGCGTACTTTGAGGTTTGCCATCCCGCACGTATTGAAGTGTAAAATTGTGGACAAAGGAACGGCTAAGCAGGTCCTGAATGTTCTTCATCACGTCAGCGAGGCTGGGCCCATCGTCCGTCGGCCTTGGCGGAGGTGGAATTACCTGCTGGCCTGGCAAATTCGACGTGAAGAGCGTGAAGAGAAGGATCGGAACAGCCGGCATCGATGTAAATTTTGTTTTCATGACTCCGCCTCCGACCCGAACGCAATCACACGACCAGACGGACCTGCGCTTTGGCGCACGAACTTATGATTTGGATGCAGGTCTGGATGGCGCTGCTGGGGCGCAAAAGCGTCCTCAGTGAAGCGCGATTCCGTCCGCGTAGCGTCTTGTTGCGCTGAATCAAACATGCCGTTCGGGCCACCGCCCGCCCAAACGGCTTAGAAGCCGAACATTAAGTATCATCTCCTCGCCTCCCCGCAAAGCAAATTTCGTGATCATTTGAACGGGTCGTCATCGCCGCCGCCGCAAAGCTCGGTGGCGCGCATCATAGCCTTGGCCATGCGATTCGCCGCATCGGGGTCCAAAAACTTAAAATCGAGCCGCTGCCCCGGATTATTGGCGAAACGGACGAGGAGAACCCAAATTTCCGGCGACACCTCCGCCCGTATATCGGGGTTCCCTGGGGGAATCACTCGGTAGCGTTGGAATTCTTCCTGCAGCGTGGTTACCTCCAGCTTTTCGATTTCCTTAAAGGAAATCGAAGCGTCCTGGTCGGTGTTCGCTTTACTGTTGTAGGTGGTTTTGAAGCGCACGCGAAGGGCGCATCCCTTAGGGTCTGGTGTTGCGTCCGCGACTTCTTCCGACTCGGGTGTGGGAGTCGAAGACTGGCCAGCCCATTGCGACGCGCCTGGCGGCTGAGTGTTCCGGTACCAAGACATCCAACTCAGCACACCCTGGGCGTTTAGCTTTTCCTGGATGTACTTCATCGTTACCTCCAGGCTAGGTCCGCTATCAGACGGTTTCGGCGGCGGAGGAACGCTCTGGGCCGGCAGCAGCAGAGCAGACGTCAGAACAAATGCCAATGCGTGAGCAGATTTGGCGATCATAAGTCCTCCTGACCTTCATCGGTAAAGGCGTAAGACAGGGGTAAAAAGGGCCATCGCAGATGTGCTTCAGTGGCCTCGATCTTGAAGAGCAGCTTCCACCCACCTGGCCAGACGTTATGACGGGTGTGCTACACTGCGGAGCAAAAAAAGGGGCAGCCCATGACCCCCGAACGATGGCAAAAGCTCAAAGAACTCTGTCACTTAGCGCTCGAGCGGGAGCCCGGCCAGCGCGGCCCATTCCTGGCCGAGGCTTGTCTTGGTGATGAGGAGTTACGGCGCGAAGCCGAGTCTATGATCGCTCGCGCAACGGTAGGGGGCGGCGTCCTCGATAAGCCCGTCTGGGAAGGGCTGGGCATCGAAGCCCCCGCGCCGTTGGTTCCCGCCGCCGTCGGCCGCTACCGGATTGTGCGCGTTTTGGGCGAGGGCGGCATGGGCGTGGTTTATGAAGCGGAGCAGGATAGCCCGCGCCGACGAGTGGCTCTGAAGGTAATCCGGCCCGGGTTGGCGAGTGCGCAGATGCTGCGCCGGTTCGACCGCGAGTCGCAAGCATTGGCGCGTCTGCACCATGTAGGCATCGCGCAAATCTACGAAGCGGGAAGCGCCGAAACGAGTTTTGGACCGCAGCCATTCTTCGCGATGGAGTTCATTCAGGGCGAGCCCCTTTCTCAATATGCCGATGCACATCGCCTGAACACACGGGAACGTCTGGAGCTGATGGGGAAAGTCTGCGAAGCCGTTGAGCATGCGCACCAACAGGGGATCATCCACCGCGATTTGAAGCCGGGCAACATCCTCGTCGAGGAATCCGGCCAGCCTAAGATCCTCGATTTTGGCGTGGCGCGAACTACCGATAGCGACGCGCTGGCGACCCGACAGACCGATCTGGGACAGCTCGTGGGCACTCTTTCCTACATGAGCCCGGAACAAGTGCTCGGCGATCCCTCCGTTCTGGACACGCGAAGCGACGTGTATGCGCTGGGCGTGATTCTCTTCGAGCTGCTGGCGCGCCGGCTGCCGTATCAACTCAGCAACGACATCTTCGAAGCGACGCGGATCATCCGCGAAGACGACCCAACGCGGCTGAGTTCGATTGCGCGCACGTTTCGCGGAGATATCGACACAATCGTCGGCAAGGCGCTGGAGAAAGAAAAAGCACGAAGATATTCTTCGGCCGCGGCACTACTCGGGGACATACAGAAATACCTGGCGGACCTGCCCATCAGCGCGCGGCCGGCGAGCACTGCCTATCAACTGCAGAAATTTGCGCGGCGGCATAAAACGCTGGTGGCCGCGACGGCCGTGGCTTTTGTTGCGCTAGCCGCAGGGATTGTGGTGAGCACGCGGGAAGCAGTGAAGGCCCGCCGTGCGGAGCAAATAGCACAGGCCGTGAGCAGTTTCCTAAGAAACGATTTGCTAGCTCAGGCCGGCGCCAGCGCGCAGGCATCACCGAGCACAAAGCCTGATCCGCACTTGGAAGTGCGCACAGCTCTGGATCGCGCTGCGGCTGGGATTGGCGGAAAATTCGAGCGGCAACCGGAAGTAGAAGCGGCGATTCGTGACACCATCGGACAGACCTACCTGGACTTGGGGGAATTTCCCGAGGCGCGGACACAATTCGAGCGGGCGCTGGAATTGCGCAGACAGGGTCTCGGAATCGGCGATCCCGAGACCCTCAAGACCATCAGCCACCTCGCGCGTCTCGCATATCTTGAGGGCCGCTATCCCGAGTCGGAGGCCCTCTACCAGCAGGCCCTGGATGGCGAGCGCCAAGTGCTTGGTCCCGAGCATCTGGATACGATGGCTTCGATCAACGGTCTGGCTGTCACCTATAAGGAGGAGGGCAAGTTCGGTCAGGCTGAGGAACTCCTGAAATCGCTGCTCGATATGAAACGCCGAACCTTGGGCGCCTATGACCTCAGCACTCTCGAAGCCATGCACAATCTGGCTCTCATGTATCACACACAGGGAAAGTATGCTCAGGCCGAGGCACTGTACGGCCAGACCCTGGACGCAAAGCACCACGCGCTGGGTCCCGAGCACCCGAGCACGCTTCGTACGATGCACAATTTGGCGCATGTATACAGTTTGTTGTCCAAGTACCCGGAGGCAGAGGCTCTTACGCTGGAAACGCTTGAAATCCGCCGCCGCGTGTTGGGCGCGGAACATCCGGACACGCTGGATTCGGCCGGAGATCTTGCCGAGGTCTACTTCATGGAAGGGAAATACGCACAAGCGGAGGAGCTTCAAAGCGACACGCTGAAAATCCAGCGCCGGGTTCTTGGTCCCGAGAATCCCGATACACTTGCCTCGGTAAATGTTCTGGCGAACGTTTTCAATTTTGAAAATAAGTACCCGGAAGCCGAGGCTCTCTACAAAGAGAACCTGCGGGTCGCTCGACGGGTCCTCGGTCCGGAACATACCGGTACTCTTAATTACCTCCTGGACTTCGCTTCCGTTTACCAGCGGCAGGGCAAGTATTCTTCCGCGGAGGATCTCGCCGCACAAGCGCTTGCGGGCAGGCGACATATGTTGGGAGCGGAGCATCCCCGGACGATCTTCGCGGAAAACGCGCTAGCACTCGCCTGCCTCTCGCAAGGGAAGTTTGCCGACAGCGAGGCCCTTTCACGAGAGGCTCTGGAGTTCAGCCGGAAGTTGCAGCCGGATGACTGGGAGTACTTTCGCGCCGAAAGTCTGCTGGGCGCCAGTCTGACAGGAGAGAAGAGATACGCGGAGGCAGAGCCATTGCTCCACGTTGGTTATCAGGGGATCCTGGCTCGGAAAGACAAAATCACATTCCAGGACCGCGAATACTTGGGCCGGGTGCGCGAATGGCTTCTTCAGCTTTATCAGGCGTGGGGAAAGCCCGAAAGAGCCGCCGAGTGGCGGAAGAAATCGCCGTAAGTGTGTTGCGCTTTGACGCCCCAGGCCGTTCGCAGGCTTCCAAAAACGGCTGTGTCTAGGGCAGCCTTACATCTTTTCCCTCTAATTGTTTCTTGAGGAAGAGTCGCGCCGACTGCAGCTCGCGTTTCACGGTCCGGTCACTCGTTCCGAGTGCTGTAGCGATCTCCTCCACCCCATTCCCGGCGAAATAATGCATCTCGACGATCGAGGACTGGCGAGAGTCCAGCTCCTGCAACTGTTCGAGAGCCTCGTGGATTGCCAGCACTTCTTCAGATTGCTGCGCGGTAAGCGCGAATTGGTCCTCGAGTTCGACGCGAGGATGCACTTCGCCGCCGCGCTTCTCGGCCAGCTTGCGCCTCGCATGGTCAACCAGGACTTGGCGCATGGCGCGTGCGGCTAGAGCGAAAAAGTGCGCGCGGTTTTCGGGTCTCGGATGTGTGCCGGCCATCAACCGCATGTAGGCCTCGTGCACCACGGCCGTGGGCTGAAGAGTGTGGCCGGGCCGCTCGCGTCGCATCATGCCTGCCGCAACGCGCCGCAGTTCGCCATAGACAATTGGCAAAAGCCGGCCCGCAGTTTTGCTGTCGCCGTTCATCTCCGATAGCAGCCGGGTGACCTCCCCAGTTTCCTCCATGCCTTACCTCCGCTACGCACCTGAAAGAGTGTATCGCGCATCCCGATTTGCTGGTTGAGGTAATGCCCTCAGTTGAGACACGGAATCAAGAGACTGTTTGCAGGCCGCTGCGTTTCACTTGTGCCAACTGTCCCTTCTATATAGCAGCCTTGCGCCCCAGCTAGTGAAGCGGAGGCAGGCTCTGCGGGAGCGCAACCCGTAAAGGAATGGCCAGATGGAGACTCATCGTACCGATGAGCGCCAGGGCGGGCAAAGGGCGGAATGAGATCGAATCATTACGAATGCTTTCTGAAGTCGGAGCGAATCCCATATTTGTCCATCAATTCAAGTTTCGTGCGTCCCGAAGTCACATCAAGCCTGCGCCTCTGTAGAGTTTTCGGGCGGCCCCAGGGACCGAGAGGTGAGCCACAGAAAAATGTACTGGTACCAAGGTTTTTTCTGACTTTTTCCTTTGTCGATGTTCCTTACATAAGTAGGGGCTCTGGACAACAATATTCGCTTGTCGACGACTGGCTGCGTGTAACAGTTGAGTTTTTTTCTTACTTTTCCAGGTTTCAATGTTTCCTAGCACGAGGAAGGTTTTCGGTCACTCGAACGAAATATTTGTTTCTTACTTTTGCTTTTTTCAAAGCCTCTTTAATAGTAGGGGGTTCGATGGTCTCGAAGTTTTTCAACGATTCTCCACTGTGGGAAGGTGAAGCGTGCATGAAAGACACAGATCACTGTGTCCGTCACCGTGACGTTCACCAGAGCAATTGCGCAAGTGTCCGAAACGAAAAGAAGTTAACCATAGCGAAACGCTCGATCTGGACGCGGCCTGGCACCGTGTTGGGCTGGAGCGACCCCACTTTTGCGCACGGTTCCGTGGCCAAAGTGATTCGTGGGTCGCTCCAGCCCAAGTGTTCGGTGAGAAGCGTGCCGCGGGGTGAAGGGGAAGGAGAGACGCTCACTTCGAGCCAGCGAAGGTAAATGGCGACCGCTCCAAAACTCGCGTTGCACACTCTTGCGCCCGAGTGTACTGTCTCTACGGAGGCAATCGAGTCATCTGAAAGAGGTGACTCCCTGGCGAGGAAACGTTTTCAACGCGGGCATGTATTTCTAATTGGAGGGACGTGGTTTGGCAAGTACCGGGAAGATGTGATCGAGGCTGAAGGTATCACGCGTCGCAAGCAAGTCACGGTGACTCTCGGAAGCAAGAAAGACATTCCGACTAAGCCGCTTGCGAAACGGCGCATGGAACTGATTTTGGCCCGGATCAACTCTACCGACTATCGGCCAGGACGATTTGCCAAGATGGACGAGTTCGCAACAATCTGGAAGGAGCATGTTCTTTTGGGAAGTAAGCCTTCGTCGATCCGGTCGGCGAAGTCCCACCTGAACGTACACATCCTTCCGCATTTTGGTAAACGCAGTCTCGATGAAATTGGGGTGCAAGCTCAGCAATTTTTTGTGACAAAGCTCGCTCAGGCGAACCTGTCACGGAAAATGATTCTCAACGTGTTAAGCACGTTGGCCTCGATTTTGCAGACCGCGAAAGGTTGGGGCTATGTATGCCAGATGGTGGACTACAAGAGCCTCACCATTCCAACCGAGGAGGTCCAGACCGGAGCTCGATTCTTCACCGTGGAGGAAGTCGGCAAAATTATTGCGGCTGCGCGGGAGCCCTACAGGACCATGATCTGGCTCTTGGCGACGACCGGAATGCGCGCCGGCGAAATGCTCGGCCTCCAGTGGTCAGACATCGATTTCGAGAAGGGCTTGCTGAACATCCGGCGTTCCGCGTGGTACGGACGTGTTCAAACTACCAAAAACAAAAACAGCGAGGCGATCATCCCGCTACCCGGAATCCTTGCGGCGACACTCCGCACATTTCGGGAACAGTGGAAATCAAATCCAGACGGCTTTCTGTTCGTCACGAGAAACAGAAGGCCCCCTTCATCCAACAAGGTTGTGGAGTATGGGCTTTGGCCGGTGCTCGATCTCTTGGCCATCCCCCGCTGTGGTCTCCATGCCTTCCGACACACTCACACGAGTTTACTTCTCGACACGGGCGCCACTCCGAAGGTCGTTCAGGAACAGCTACGGCACGCAGATCCTCGCGTCACTCTTGGAGTCTATGCCCACGTTCTCGGAGATGCTCACCGAGAAGCGGTCGAGAAAGTAGCTTCAGTTGTGTTCCAAAGTGTTCCAAAGGCGAGAGAAGAAACGAAGTACATTCAGTAGCTTCCAGGCAATCGGCGTTGGGTTCGATTCCCATCGCCCGCTCCAACTACACAGTGTACGGTCCGAAGACATCCTTAACAGAACGTTCCGAAGACATACTTGCTGACGCGTTTCGCGCATCCGGACGGGTTCTCGGCTGCACAGAACAACGTGCGTATCTCCGCCGGCGTCGTCTTCCACTTCTGCCATCGATAGCTCCCTAAAGGCGAATAGTCATCGAGGACAGGTGCGATATGCTTTCTGTCCGCCGCTGTCCATTCCGCCCCTATCTTGAGAGACCTTCTCCGCGCCTGCCCACGAGATTTCGCCGCCACACTGTCGCCGTAGAGCGATCTCAGTCTTGCATACCGTGCGGGTGGATGTCCTTTGAGGCACCTACGGCCTCAAGAGAATTGCAGCGTTCACTGGCGGTCCGGCAGAATGCACTTGTGGTTTCCAAGACATTTTTCTTTTTCTGAAGGCGCAGAGCCTCCCGGTCACCGATGCGTGCACGGAGCGGGCTAATGCAGTGCAAAGCTTATGAAGCGTAGCGGACGAGAGTGTCACGATGGACAGTGATGAGAGGATCGGGAGAGTGAACGGGAGCCGAGAGCGGCGCGGCGACGCTCAGCTGTTAACCGTACTTTGTCCCGTGCACAACGAAGCGTCCGTCATACCGCTTTTTTTTGCGCGCATTCGACCGGTGCTAGACCGGCTCTCCGCGCGTTACTCGGTGGATTTGGTATTCCTGAATAACGCTTCGACCGACGAAACGGTTCGTGCGATTGAGGAAGTTCGGCAGTCCTGGCCCGATACGTACATGATCACCATGAGCAAAAACGTTGGCTATCACGCTTCTCTTGAATGCGGGCTGCGTAACGCCAGCGGAGACCTTCTGGTTTTCATCGACGTCGATTGTGAAGATCCGCCGGAAATGATTTTGCAATTCGTGGAGAAATACGAGCAAGGGTACGACATCGCGTACGGCGAAAGGGTCGATCGCGAGGAATCGAAGGCCATTAAGGCGGCGCGCAAATTATTTTACAGAATCCTGCGCGCGGTAGCCGACGACGAAATCCTTCTCGATATGGCGGAGTTTTCGCTTTTTACGAGAGAAGTCCGCAACGCCATCCTGGATGAAAACACTTCCTTTCCGTTTCTTCGCGCGTCCATCGGCCGGGTTGGATTTCGCCACGCATCCATTCCCTTTAAGCGACAGAAGCGAGTGGGCGGATCGACGCACTACAACTTGGCCAGGATGTCCATTTTTGCAATCGGCGGGATTCTATCGGCCTCAACGCTTTTTCTCCGCCTGCCCATACTGATTCTTCCATTCTGGCTCCTATCCCTGGCCGGCCTGGGTGCGGGCTATATATTCACTCATTCGCTTTGGTTTGCCGTCGGAGCGTTCCTGGTTTTTGCGGCATACGTTGGAGCAACGGCTGCATTCACCGCCCTCTACCTTGCGCGCGCGTATAAGAATGGATTGCAACGTCCCAATGCGTTCATTGATCACGGCAGAAGTATTCTGCAACCGCCCCGAGCAACGGAAATCCCGCAAGCGCGGGAAGGGGCGGGAGTCAGACGTGATCGTGAGTAAGGATGCAACACGAATCGAGTTGGGACAATAAACGATGCCGCTGACCGAATCTGTGAAGGGTAATGATGCCTGCCCCGTGTGTGGTGGCGAGCCCGGCCGAACGGTTTATGCGGAAACACGCGATCCCATCACGCTCGATACCTTCCAGATTGTTGCGTGCTCCCACTGCACCACAACTTACACGGCGCCACGTCCGAGCTCTTTGAACCGCTATTACCCGCATCTTTATCGAGAATACGGACGCTTCGTAACCAGCGTTCTTCGCGCATTTTACGACGCGAGAGTTTCCCGATGGGCACGGCTCAAACCAGCGGGCGGTTCGGTGCTGGAAGTGGGTTGCGGCCGCGGCTTGATGCTTGCGGCCTTTTCACGACAAGGTTGGAAAACAACGGGCATCGAGCGCAACGAAGAGGCGGCAGAGGCGGCCCGGCGCGCGTTTGGCTTGGATGTTTCCGCAAAGCCGGTGGAAGCGCTGCCGCTGGACGCCCGCTTTGACCTTATCATCATGTTCCACGTACTCGAGCACATTGCCGCCCCCGTCACTCTGTTGGGGGAATGTGCGAAAAGGCTTGCTCCCGGCGGGCGGATTATCCTCAACGTTCCAAACTTCGCCAGTTGGCAGTCTCGGTTTGGCGGATCGAACTGGTTTCATCTCGATCCGCCGCGCCACCTTACTCACTTTACGCCAGAAACGCTGGCAGCAACTTTGGAACGGGCGGGATTAAAGTTGGCGGACGTAAATTTTGTCTCGTTTGAACATGATCCCTACGGCTGGGTCGAAAGCTCCATCAACCGGCTTACCGGCCGGAAAAACACACTGACGCGTTTTCTCATGGGGCTTGATGCTTTTGGCCCGGCGGTGCTGGTGTCACTGTTGCTGGGCGCGGCGCTATTTCCGCCGGCGGCGATTCTATCGCTGATCAGCTGGGCAGGAAAAAGAGGGGCATTGATGGAGGCAGTGGCCGTCGCATCTTCCAAGTCGTAACTCCGCAAGCGGCCCTTTTTCGCTAAAAGCGTGCGAGTTTTTTCCGAAAACAATTGTGTATGTACCTTTTGGAGAAGGTGAGCGCCGTTCAGAACGCGGAGCCTGCCGGTCCACGCTAAGCTAACCCCATCAAGTTCAATAGAAAAGAAAACTTGATCGCCATTTGGCACTCGAGCGATTTTGCGCTGCGAAGTGAAGGAGATCGACAGTGAAGGCCGTGATTCTGGCGGGCGGAAAAGGCACCCGCATCAGTGAGGAGAGTTATCTGCGCCCCAAGCCGATGATTGAGATCGGCGGCATGCCAATTCTTTGGCACATCATGAAAATGTACTCGGCCGGCGGGGTGAACGAGTTCGTGGTCTGCTGCGGCTACCGCGGCTACGTGATCAAGAGTTATTTCGCAAATTATTTTCTGCACGTGTCCGATATCACCGTGGACGTTGGTCAAAATAAAATACACGTTCACCAAACCGGCGCCGAGCAGTGGAAGGTGACCCTCGTGGACACCGGCGAAGAAACCATGACCGGCGGCCGGCTGAAGCGCGTGCGCCAATATCTTGGCGATGACGATTTCTTTTTCACTTATGGCGACGGGCTCGCAGACGTCGATCTGAAAGCCCTTCTGGAATTCCACAAGCAACGAAATGTTTTGGCCACGGTGACGTCCGTGCGGCCGCGCGGACGCTTTGGATCGCTGGTGACGGAAAACGGAACCGTGCTGAGCATCAAGGAAAAGCCGGAGGGCACGAGCTCGATCAACGGAGGATTCTTCGTTTTGTCCCCGCGAGTAATTGACTATATTGAAGGGGATCAAACCGTTTGGGAAGTTGAGCCCTTGGAAAGGTTGGCACGAGAGCGCCACCTCGCCGCATACACTCATGATGGATTCTGGCATCCGATGGATACGTTGCGCGATAAGAACCAGCTGGAAGCGCTTTGGAGTTCGGGAAGGGCGCCTTGGAAGGTCTGGAAATGACGCTCGCTTTTTGGCGAAATAAGAGGGTCCTGGTTACCGGCCACACGGGTTTCAAGGGAAGCTGGTTGTCTTTGTGGTTGCAAAGCATGGGAGCGGAAGTTACCGGCTATGCGCTTGCGCCGCCGACTCAGCCGAGTCTCTATGCGCTTGCGAACGTTGGCAGGGGAATGCAGTCCGTGCATGGAGACATTTTGGATTTGCAGAATCTTCAAAGAGTCATGGGCGATTGCAAATCGGAGATTGTGTTTCATTTGGCGGCACAGGCGATTGTGCGGCAGTCGTATACAAACCCACTCGAAACGTACAAGACGAACGTGAACGGAACCGCGCACGTCCTCGAGGCTGTGCGTTACGTGCCTTCCGTCCGCGCCGTGGTCGTTATCACGAGCGACAAATGTTACGAAAATGTTGGAATGATGGAAGGCCACGTCGAGACGGACCCGCTCGGAGGGGCCGACCCCTATTCCAGCAGCAAGGCGGCAGCCGAGCTTGTTACGGCGGCCTATCGGAAGTCTTACTTCATGCCGGCGAAAGCGGACGAGAGAGTGGGAATCGCGTCCGCGCGCTCCGGAAATGTGATTGGCGGAGGAGATTGGGCAGCCGACCGGCTTATCCCAGATGTAGCGCGCGCGATTCTGAACAAGCAGACGCTCTCCATAAGAAACCCTCATGCGGTCCGCCCCTGGCAGCACGTGTTGGAACCGTTGTGCGGATACCTGACGCTCGCTGAAAAGCTCTATCAACAGCCGGAAAGTTTTTCGGAAAGTTGGAATTTTGGCCCAGACGAATCAGAATGCTGGTCCGTACTGAATATTCTCGAGGCCTTGCGCGAATTGTGGGGTTCCTCCGTGTCGTGGCGAATCGAGCATCTGCCGCAACCATACGAGGCCAAGTATTTGAAACTCGATTCGACCAAAGCGAGAAAACGGCTTGGTTGGCGGCCCCGATGGAAGCTGAGGAGCGCGCTCGAGTTTACGGTGAATTGGTATAGGGACTATCAATCGAATCGAGATTTGCGAGCATCGGTCGATGCGCAGATCTCCGCATACCTAGACGCACTCAATCACGTAGAGATCTCTCACTCATGAGCCTGCCCCAATGCCGGTTTTGCAAGTCCGTTCTCGAACACACTTTTGTGGACTTAGGGATGTTTCCCCTTTCCAACTCATACCTTCGCCAAGAACAACTTGGCCGCATGGAGCCTTTCTATCCGCTGCACGCGCGCGTTTGCGCCAGGTGCTTTCTGGTGCAGTTGGAACAGTTTGAAGCGCCAGAGGGGATATTCAGCGAATACGCTTACTTCTCATCTTATTCGGAGACTTGGCTGAACCACGCCCGCGAATACGCGGAGCGCGCCGTGTCTAGATTTGAATTGAATGGCCAGAGCCTCGTTGTGGAAATAGCCAGCAACGATGGCTATCTGCTGCAATATTTTCAGCGCAAGGGCGTTCCGGTGCTGGGAGTGGAGCCGGCCCAGAATGTTGCGATGGCGGCGGAAAAAAAAGGCATTGAGACGATCGCCAAATTCTTCGGGATCAAGACGGCCAGGGAAATAATCGCCGCAGGACGGCAGGCGGATTTGATTGTTGCGAATAATGTATTGGCGCACGTTCCCGACCTGGTTGATTTCGTTTCAGCCCTGAAACTTTTGCTGAAACCGCGCGGCTCGCTGGTAATCGAGGTTCCCCATCTTCTCCAGCTGATGCAGGGAACTCAGTTTGACACGATTTACCACGAACATTTTTCGTACTTTTCGTTTTGTACGGCCAAGGAAATCCTGCAGGAATACGGACTTAAAGTATTTGACGTCGACGAGATTCCGACTCACGGCGGCTCCTTGCGGATCTACGCATGCCATGTGGAGGAGAATTCAAAACGGATCGAACCCAGAGTATCCGAGATGGAGAGCAGGGAACTTGCGGCCGGCATCCGCGACCTGGCAATGTATGCTTCTTTTGCGGGGCGGGTCCGCGAAGTGAAACGTGCGCTCCTTGAATTCCTGATCCAGGCAAAAAGAGCGGGAAAATCCATCGCTGCTTACGGAGCGCCGGCAAAGGGCAATACTCTTCTGAATTACTGCGGCGTGGGAAAAGATTTTTTGGACTATTCGGTAGATATCAGTCCGCACAAACAGAATCTGTTTCTTCCCGGTACGCACATTCCGATCCACCATCCGGATATTCTTCGAAGAACGCGGCCCGATTACGTGCTGATTCTGCCTTGGAATTTGCGCGATGAAATCCTAAGTCAACTTGCGTACGTGCGGGAATGGGGCGGGCAATACGTCATCCCAATCCCCACGGTTGAAATTATAAAATGAAATTCACAAGCGTTCCGCTCGTCGGCGCCTATCTGATCGAGGTCGAACCGACATTTGACGAGAGAGGATTCTTCGCGCGGAGTTGGAGCTCGGCCGAGTTTGGCGAGCGCGGATTGAACCGCAACGTGGCCCAATGCAGCATTTCCTTTAACACGAAAAAGGGAACACTCCGGGGAATGCACTATCAAGAGCAGCCCCACGCGGAAACAAAACTCGTGCGGTGCAGTTCCGGCGCCATTTTCGACGTAATCGTTGACCTGCGTCCTGCTTCGGCCAATTACTGCAAATGGTTTGGCATTGAACTGACAGCCGCAAACCGAAAAATGCTTTATGTTCCTGAGGGTTTTGCCCACGGTTTTCAAACGCTTACAAACGATACCGAAGTGTTCTATCAGATTTCGGAAGAGTATCGAAGCGAGTCTTCCAAGGGCGTTCGATGGGATGATCCGTTGTTCGGAATCGTTTGGCCACTTCCGGTATCGGTCCTCTCGGATCGAGATCGTTCCTTCCCGAACTACATTCCATGAGCCGTATCCTCATTACGGGAGCGACTGGATTCATCGGCAGACATTGTCTTCCTTTGCTGGCCGAGAAGGGCTACGAAGTTCATGCCGTCTCGAGCCAACCGCCTGCGGAATCATTCATGCCAGATGTGGCATGGCATCAGTGCAATCTCCTTGCGCCGCATTCGGCAAGAGAAATCATCTGCAAAGTAAAACCGCAATTCTTGTTACATCTTGCGTGGTACGCAGTCCCCGGAAAGTTCTGGGATGCGGAGGAAAATATCGATTGGATGCGCGCAAGTTTGCGACTCTTTCGCGAATTCGCAGGCGCGGGAGGAATAAGGCTGGTCGGGGCCGGAAGCTGTTCCGAATACGGTCTGAGCTCCGGGGAATGCGTGGAAGATCGCACGCCGCCCCATCCGGCCACGCTGTACGGAAAATGCAAAAGTAGCGTCGCGAGCGATCTACGCTCCTGGAGCGAAAAGGGAAGATTGGATCATGCTTGGGGCAGAGTTTTTTACCCGTACGGCCCGCATGAAAATCCTTCACGGCTTGTGGCCTACGTGGTGCGATCGTTGTTGTGGAGAAGAGGCTCTGTGTTCGGAAGGCGCGCAGACGCTCGATTTCATCCACGTCAAAGATGTCTCTGCCGCATTTGTTTCCTTGCTCGAGAGCAAATTGCAAGGGGCAGTCAACATTGGAACGGGTCAGCCGGTCACTGTTCGGGAGGTCTTACAAGAAATTGGCAAAAAAACCGGGAAGGCAAACCTGATCCGCCTGGGGGCACGCGCACGGAGCGCGCAAACAGAGTGGCTGTGGGCGAACATGGAAAAACTTAGGAGCTATTCCAACTGGAAGCCTCAGTTTGATCTAGTCAGTGGGCTCAACGATACCATCCAATGGTGGCGAGGCCATCTCGAACGCAAATGAAGATTGGCCGCGAATAAACAGGGGGACGTAGTTAGTTGGCGGGCCTGCAAGTTGCTCAAATTACTTTGCCGTGCCATCTGGCACGCGCTGCCATATCACCGCTTGCCATTTCCGTGAGTTCTCTTTGCCTGATAACAATGGCCCAACTGGACGATAGTGCGATTTCAGGTAATCACCCAAAGGTTTATCAAAATCTTCACCGAACACGGGTGTGCCGAAGTCGGGAAATGTGCGGTTGGACCACAACAGATATTGAACGTTTTTGCTTTCAATCTCTTCGATCACGTCGTTGATCATCTTGCCTGGAGCAAGCGAGCCGGGAGTAAAGGAAAAAACGCGAGTCGGGCAGTAGGTGTTCGAAAGAAAGTAGAGGCTCGTATCCTCGGGGATGGAAAGGACGGATTGTCCCTCGGACGCTTTTTCCTTCATCAACCGGATTCCGGCCTCGTAATTATCGGCGATGTTCTTTGAAACACGAATCGTTCCTCGTTCTGTCTTCAGCGCAACGAAATCTTTTGCCCTGCTTTCCACCTTTCCAGCCGTGAGCGCGACCACCGCTAAACAGCCCGCGCAAAGTAACAGGTTGCCAAGAACGCTGTACCGGCCCAACCGGTTTGACCGAGGAATGATGAGATGCGCCAGTATCAGAAAGGAAAGAACCACCGGGCCGTTGTAATAGATGGAATAACCCACAATACCCGTGGCCATGAGGATTCGGAAAGCGAGCAAGCTGGAAAAAGTGAGGAGCAATATGACACTTGGACGGAGTCCTTTGCCTTGGCGCAACACGAAATATCCCCAGGCAAGGATGGTAGCCAAGACAACATACAGAACCATATCCGAAGGAAAAAAGATCGGCTGAAGGTATTCCTCCAAGGGAATCGGCAAGGGAGATACAAATATCACACTCTTTCGAAAATAAAGAACTACGCCAAGGAGGATCATCACGCGCAGCAGAACGGATCGAGTGTCAATGCGTCGCCACCATAAGAGGCAATATGCACACACCGCAATACAAGCAATCGGTACGGTGCGCCAGATTGCTTCGCGGAATGCAGGCAGAGTCAATGAAAAGCCGTGGGTCTCCAGCCATCTCTGCCCGTATGTTTTCATGAAGAAAGAGGAAGGCCAACTCAGCACATTTTCTTGCGTTATGAACTCGAATCCCCTGATCGAAATCATCCACCAAATCGCCAAAGCGCACAGCGCAACGCCAGGCAGAATCATTGCCAAGTCGCGTGGAATGTTTTTCCAGGATCTTCTCTCAATACTGCGCAGCACGATCAACGAAGCCAACGTACCGTAGCAAGCCGTTCCAAATTCGGGTTTTAAGAGTAGAGCGATGGCGGCCAATAGCCCGGCACACAAAACCAAGGCGTAAGAGTCGGATCGGCAAGCTTTGATCGCGATCCACAAGAACAAGCAGCCGACAAGGCAGCCGTAAACTGCCGCGAACGTGTACGGCAATGGAAAACAAAAGTGACTTGGCTGGAACGCCTCCAGCAATACGACTGCTCCAGCCGTCCAGCCCACAAGCGGCGAAGAGAGGAGCATACCGGTGAGATAAAGAAGGATTGCCACGCCGAGCGCAGACAGCGCTCCCGCCCAATAGAGAACGTTCAAATGGATTCCGAACACATGAAAGAGAAAGGCATTCGCATAGGGAGAGGCAGGGCCGTACATGAACCAAACGTCGCGATAAAGCTGTTTTCCCTGTGCGAGTAGCGATGGGATATACATTTCGTGGCCTGAGTCTATCGTGAGATTTCCCCACGTCGCCCAAGTTGTAAAAACCTTGAAAGCCCACAGAGCTACAAGCGCCACAAGCGCGACGATTGTCGTCCGGCTCCATGGTGTGGCTTGCTGGGTGGCCTCGTCGAGCACAGAGAAGTAACGGACAAGAAAACCGCGAATCATTCGTAGCGGGTGGGCAGCTTTCTGGAGGGCCGACGTTGATGAAGTCATCTTCTCGAGTAGCAAAGATAATAGCAGAGCACGCGAGGAAGGAAGAATACAACAAGCGGCGGGGTCAAAACAGTTTGGAATACTTGTAGCCCAAAGCGTCGTCGGTGAAAAAAACGGAAATCTCTCGAAGCGATTGAAACACACGGCGAGCCCCGCGTGATTCAACCACGCAACGCTCATCGCACTCGCTCAGTTGTCATGATGAACAGGCGTTCGTCCGCGCAAATGCGGCTTGTGCATTCAGCCCAGCAGCTGCGCTGAATGGGCGGCTGGCCGCCCTTTCCGGCAAGCATCTCGCAAGGGCATGGAGGCAATCCATGCAGGCCTTGCTAAGAGTTTGTCTGCTGCGTCTCGCAACCGCTTTTTAAGCCAAAGCACGTTGCATCCGACTCGCCTTGGCTTTCGTTCGGATTTTATTTCCAGCTACTTTTTGGTCATGACGAGCACGGCGAAGCTGCCCGGCTTCATTTTTCCGCGGCGTTCGCCGGCGGCAGGCGCGTCGAACTCCGCCGATGGCAGAAAGATGGCGTGCGTTTTCAAATCAAGACCCATCGTGCGCGCGCTTTTCTTGGTCGCCACGTTTTCAATCACGGTGTATTTGTCCGCCGAGTCTTCGTGCACAACGGTCAAATGACCATCACCCGTCGAGGCGAACGCGAGATTCGTGGCCGGGTCGAAGGCGTTTGCGTCCACGCCATCGCCGATTGCCGGCGTCGCGACCACTTTTCCCGTCTCGCCGTCGATCACTGCCATCATTTTGTTGTCGCAGCCGGCGAACAGCCGATGATTCTTGAGGTCGATGGCCAGACCCGAGGGTTCCTGGCACGGCGCAAGCGGCCAGCGATGCAGGATGGTCAGCTTCTTCGCGTCGAGATGCACCAATTCGGATTTGTCTTCGATGTTCACATAAATGCCGCCCGCGCCGTCAATTGCGGCAAACTCCGGTTTTCCGCCGAGCGCGATCGTGCCGAGCGACGCACCCGTCATGGCGTCCAGCGCCGTCGCGTCCTGGCTCCGGCCGTTAAAAGTGAACACGCGCTTCGTCACCGGTTCGTAGGCAATGGCGTCGGGATTTGTTCCCGTCGGATAAACGCCAATCGGTTTGAGCGTTTTCAAATCGAAGAACGTCGAGTTGTTCGTGCGGCCATTGCTTGTGAAGCCGCGACCCAGGTCTTCGGCGATGGCAACGCCGTGCACACCTGCAGTGTCCGCGATGTCGCCGGCAATCGCGTAGGTGTCCGCATCAAGTACGACGACGTGCGAACCGTGCGACACGTAAACGCGCCGCGCCGCGCTGTCAACGCCGACATAGTCCCAGCCTTCGTCTCCGGGAATGGAAATCGTTTTTGCCAGCGTGTAGCCCGACGAAGCCGGCGCCGCTTTTGGCCGCGCGCCAAGCAGAACGCTGCCCGCGCAGAGAATCGTCACCATCGCAATCAGTGTGAAAAAGTTTTTTCGCATTTTATAAAACCTCCGAATGTCTGAAGCGCTCGAATGTTCGGCAGACTGGTTTGCAATCCATACGCGATCGCTCCCTATTGTTAGCTCCTGAAAGATGAACAGGGGTTAAATTTGCACGCGCAGTCGCCAAAACGCGATTTGCCGCTTTCGTTGGACAAAAGCCGAAGTATGATGCTGCTATGCGAGTGTTACTCGTCGAAGACGATCCACGCATCGCGCGTTTTGTTGCCAAAGGCCTGCGCGAACAAAGCTACGCGGTGGACACGGTGGCAAGGGGAGAGAGCGCTCTCTACGAAGCGGCCGTGAATACCTACGACGTCGTCATCCTGGACGTCATGATTCCTGCGCCGGACGGATTCGCCGTTTGCCGCGAGCTGCGCAAGTCCGGCCAGCGCATGCCGATTCTGATGCTTACGGCGCGCGACGCCGTGGAAGACCGAATCTCCGGACTGGATTCCGGCGCGGACGACTATCTGACCAAACCGTTCGAGTTTGGCGAGTTGTTGGCCCGTTTGCGTGCGTTGCTTCGCCGCACGGGAGAGCTTCGGCCCGCGCAGATTGCCGTCGCCGATCTAATTGTGGACACCGTCGGCCAGCGCGTCACCCGCGGCGGCAAATCCATTTCTTTCACCGCAAAAGAATACGCATTGCTGGAGTTTCTCGCGCGCAATGAAGGCAGGGTTGTGGGCCGCGCGGAAATTGCCGAGCATGTCTGGGACGAGGAATTTGATCCGTTTTCCAATTTGATCGAAGTGTATGTAAATCGCGTCCGTCGAAAGATCGACGCGCCGCCCCGCAAACCGCTACTGCACACGCGCCGTGGCGCGGGCTACATTCTGTCGCAGCAAGACGAAGCCGGCGCCGGCTCAAACGCTTCCAGCTCGCCGGCGAAAAAGCCCCATGCTTAATTCGGTTCGCATCCGGCTCACGCTGTGGCACGCCGGCGCCGTCGCCTGCGTGTTGCTCATCCTCGCCAGCGGCACGTATCTGCTGCTTCGCCGGAATTCCATTCGCCGGGTGGACAGTTCCTTGACCGACGTCGCCAGCTCCTTTCTCGCGACGGTTCAAGCTGAGTTGCGCGATGCGCACGGCTCGGAAACTTTTCGCGACTGCGTCGAAGCGGCCATTCAGGAGCACAGCTATCGCGAGACGACTTTTTCCATATTCGACGCGCAGGGCAAGCTCATTCTTGCTTCTCCTGTCAGTCCGCCGCTTTTGGAGTCGGAGGCATCGCGTTACGACGCTTTGCGGCAGCAGGCCACGTCTAACGCAGCGCCCGCTCGCCTGTTTCGCACGTTAAAAGCGTCGGGTCATCTCTACCGCGGATACTCGCGGGCCTTTTCTGCCGAGGGAACGACGTACACGCTGGTCACGCTGCAATCTCTTCACGGCGAACAGGAATTCCTCGAAGCTTTGGAGCAAACCTATTCGGTCGCAATCCCGCTGGCCGTGCTTCTCGCGGCGCTCGGCGGATATTTTCTCGCCCGCCGGAGTCTCTCGCCGGTCGTGGTCATGAGCAACCAAGCCGAGCGCATTGGCGCGAATAACATGCAGGATCGTTTGGCGGTTCGAAATACAAGGGACGAACTCGGGCAGCTCGCGTTGTCTTTCAATCGACTTCTGGATCGCCTCGACGAGTCGTTTCAGCATCAGCGGCGCTTCGTGGCCGACGCTTCGCACGAACTTCGCACGCCCGTCGCGATCCTCGCCGGAGAGGCGGACGTCGCGCTTTCAAAAAAAGACCGGACGCCGGAAGAATATCGCGAATCGCTCGAAATCCTCCGCAAAGAAGCGCTTCGGTTGAAACAGATTGTGGAAGATCTGTTCACGCTGACTCGCGCCGACATTGGCCAGCTTCCGCTCACGCCGTCCAGCTTTTATCTCGACGAACTGGTTGGCGATTGCGTGCGAAACTTTCGCACGCTCGCGCAAGCCAAACAAATCGCCCTTACCTTCACACCATGTCCGGAGCTTCTGATCGTCGCGGATGAAGCATTGCTCCGCCGCATGTTTCTCAACATCCTGGACAACGCGATCAAATACACGCCGGCGGGCGGCGCCGTAACCGTCTCTTGCGAGCGGACGGTGGAGGAATATGTTGTCTCATTTTCCGACAACGGGCCGGGGATTCCCGCCGCGCTTCAGCCGCGCATCTTCGAGCGTTTCTTTCGCGCCGACGAATCGCGTGGTCGCCAGGATAGTGCAAGAGGCGGCGCCGGATTGGGCCTCGCAATCTGCCGCTGGATTGCGGAAGCGCATCACGGCCGGCTGGAACTGACGAAATCCGACGCGGGCGGCAGCACGTTTACATTTACTCTGCTTGCGCCGGACACCGGCTTGTCCGAGTCCTCTGATTAATCGCGCATTTATCTTGCTCGCACTACCATCAAGGAACTGGCTCGTATTGTGAGACAGGGAGTTGTATCAATGAGTGTGCGGTTTCATACACTTCGGTTTGTTTGCGGGTTTGTGGCTGCGGCGCTGCCGCTCGCCGCGTGCATTGCGGCGCAAACGCCCGCCGCGCAGGACGCTGCGCAGCCAACTCGATTGACTTTGCAGGATGCGCTCGACCGCGCGCGAAAAAACAGCACGGTGTTTCAAGCGGCCGTGACGGACGCCGCCGTATCCCGTGAAGACAAAAATCAGGCGCGCGATGCATTGCTCCCCAGCGTCGCTTACAACAACTCGGCAATCTATTCGCAAGGAAACGGCGCCGGCAATCCCGTTCGATTCGTCGCGAATAACGGCGTGCACGAATACATCAGCCAGGCGAATGTCCATCAATCGCTGGACGTTGCGTCGTTTGCGCAATATCGCGCGGCCGCGGCGGCAGCGAGTGCCGCCAAAGCGCGTGCGGAAATTGCCTCGCGTGGTTTGGTCGTAACCGTCGTGCAGACTTACTACACTGCGCTTGCGGCGCAGAAGAAGCTCGAGTCCGCAACGAAAGCCGCCGACGAAGGCGCGCAGTTTCTGCAACTCACGCAAAGCCTCGAGCGCGGCGGCGAAGTCGCTCACGCAGATGTTATCAAGGCCGAATTGCAGGCCAACGATCGACAGCGGCAAGTGCAGGAAGCTCGTTTGGCGGTGCTGAACAGCCGACTCGATCTCGCCGTGCTGCTTTTTCCAAACTTTTCCGACAATTTTGAACTGGCCGACGATTTGCATTCCGACGTTCCGCTGCCCACGCTGGCCGAAGTGCAGCAGCGCGCGGCGCGCGACAATCCGGACGTGCGCGCCGCGCTGTCCGTCGTTGCGCAATCGGGTCACGAAGTCTTGGCTTCCCGCGCGGGATATTTGCCGGGCTTGAGCGTCGACTATTTTTACGGAATCGACGCCGCGCGTTTCGCAACGCGCACCGACGGAATTTCCAATCTCGGTTCGTCCGTCGTGGCCTCGTTGAACATTCCCGTCTGGAATTGGGGCGCGACGCAAAGCCGCATCAAGCAGGCGGAATTGCGCAAGGCGCAAGCGCAGCGCGAACTCTCGCTTGCGCAGCGCAAGCTGCTCGCGGAAATTGAATCGCTTTTCCGCGAAGCGGAGACGGCCTCGAGCGAACTCGCAAGCCTTGATCGGTCCGCGCAGCTTGGCGCCGAAAGCCTTCGCTTGGCCATGCTTCGCTACCGGAATGGCGAAACCAACATCCTCGAAGTGGCCGACGCGCAGAATACCGCCGCTTCCAGCAATGCCGCTTTTCAGGACGGCGCTGTCCGCTATCGCGTCGCGCTGGCCAATTTACAAACCTTGACCGGAGAGCTCACAACGCCATGACGCAGCGCGTGCAAAAATTGTTATCGAACGAGCTTGCCAATTCCGGGCGTGTGATCGCTTTTCTGCTCTGTGCCTTCATGCTGGGATGCAGCGCACCGGAAAAAGAACCGACGCCGACCGTCACCGTCGAAGTCGATCCCGCGCAAAAAGGTCCCGTCGAACAGACCGTTTCCGCCGAAGGCGTCGTCTTTCCGCAGCAGCAAGCCATTCTTTCGCCAAAAATCACTTCGACGATCAAACAATTTTTAGTGCAGCGCGGAAGCCGGGTAAAAAAAGGACAAGTGCTTGCGGTTTTGGAAAACGCGGACCTTTCTGCCGCCGCGCAGCAGAGCAAGGGAGAATTCGAGCAAGCCGAAGCGGGCTACACGACCACGACCGTCGCCAGCCTGCCCCAGGAAATTCAGAAAGCGGAATTGGACGCGGCGGCGGCAAAAGCCGCGTTCGACGCGCAACAAAAAGTCTATGACAGTCGCAAGGAACTTTTTGACCAGGGCGCCGTTCCGCGCCGCGATCTGGACGCCGCCCAGGTCGCGCTCGCGCAGGCCCGCACGCAATTCGAAGTTGCCCAGCGCCAGCTTGCGGACTTGCAGCGCGTCGGACAAAAGCAAAGCTACAAATCCGCCGAAGGCCAGCTCACCGCCGCGAAAGGGAAGTATCTCGGCGCAACGGCGCAGCTTAGCTATTCCGAAATTCGCAGCCCCATCGACGGCGTCGTCACCGATCGTCCGCAGTACGCCGGCGAACTTGCCACCGCGAATGTTCCCCTTCTCACCGTCATGGATACTTCCACGCTCGTCGTCAAGGCGCACGTCGCCCAGTCCGAGGCTGCTGCGCTTAAAGTTGGCAACGCCGCGCAAATCGAAGTCGCCGGCGCGCCGGACCCCGTCGCCGCAAAGGTCACTCTCGTCAGCCCCGCGCTCGATCCCGGCAGCACCACCGTGGAAGTCTGGGTTCAATCCAGCAAGCCTACCGCCGCGCTGCGGCCCGGCATGACGACGCAGCTTCTCATCACCGCGCGTTCCGCAAAAGACGCGCTCACCGTTCCCGCGTCGGCCGTTTTCAAAAACGACGACGGCTCCGAATACGTCGTCGTCGCGACGCCGGACAATCACGCCGCCATCAAAACCGTGCAAATTGGAATTCGAGGCAAGGAACGCGTTCAAGTGACGAGCGGACTAAGCGTCGGGGAAAAAGTCATCACATCCGGCGGTTACGCGCTTCCCGACAAAACGCAAGTCAAAATCGAAACGCCGCCCGCAACCGAAAAAGATTCCGCATCGCCTTCGCAAAAATCGCCAGCGCCAGCAGAGAAGGACTGACGGCACATGTCCTTCCTTCCCGGCTCGGCGAAAACCGGCCCATCTCATCAGAGCGATCGTCCCTGGTTCCATCGTTTTGCGCGCCCGGTTCTTTTTTTGATCGTCAGCCTCGCCGTCGTCGGCGGCTACCGCGCTCTCACCATGCCCGTGTCCGTTTTTCCCTCGACCGATTTTCCGCGCATCGTGATCGGCGTGGACAACGGCGTCATGCCGATCGATCAAATGCTCGTCACCATCACGCGGCCCATTGAGGAAGCCGTCAACAGCGTTCCGGGCTTGCAGACGGTGCAATCCATCACCAGCCGCGGCTCCGCCGAAGTCGATCTCTTCTTCGACTGGAATTCGGACATGATTCTCACCCTGCAGCGGGTCGATGCCGTCGTCGCGCGCCTGCAAACCGAACTTCCGCCGGGCGCAAAATTGGAGACGCATCGTCTCACGTTCGCCGTATTTCCGGTCATCGGCTACAGCCTCACTTCCGATCGCATTCCGCCTTCCAAACTCTGGGAAATCGCCACCTATCAGATCAAGCCGCGCATGAATCGCCTCAACGGCGTCGCCACCGTCATTGTGCAGGGCGGCAGAGTTCCGGAGTTTCAAGTCACGCCCGACCCGGCGCGTCTTATCGCCGCGAACGTCACCGTAAGCGACATCCTCGACGCGATTCGCCGCACCAACGTAATCGAATCGCCCGGCCTCATCGAAAGCGATCATCACCTCGTTCTTGGCCTCGTCAGCGGCCAGGTTCGCACGCCCGCGGAGCTCGGCCAAATCACCATCAAAAATTCTCCCGCCGGCGTTCCGATTCGTGTCGCGGATGTCGCCGCCGTCGTGCCGTCGGACGCGCCGGTTTACACCGTCGTCACCTCCAACGGCAAGCCGGCAATTCTTCTCAACGTCAATCGCCAGCCGGAAAGCAATACCCTTGACGTCGCGAACGAAGTCCGCACGCTGGTCGGCGATTTAAAAACTTCCTTGCCGCCGGACGTCCATCTCGAAACGTTTTACGACCAGTCCACCATCGTTCACGATTCCATTTCCAGCGTTCGCGACGCCGTATTTCTCGGCATTCTGCTCTCCTCCGTGATTCTCGTGCTCTTTCTCCGCGATTGGGGCACGTCGCTCATCGCCGGCCTCGTCATTCCCGTCACCCTCCTCATCACGCTCATCGTTCTCAGCGCCACCGGGCAAAGTTTCAACCTTATGACGCTCGGCGGTCTCGCCGCCGCCGTCGGCCTCGTCATTGACGACGCCATCGTCGTTCTCGAAAACATCGTCGCCCACCGCGACAGCGGCCAAGATCGCCTCGAATCCGTGCAAAGCGCCCTGCGCGAACTCATCATTCCGCTCACGGGCTCAACCATCACGCCCATCGTCGTTTTCGTCCCGCTCATTTCGATGACCGGCGTTTACGGCACATTTTTTCGCGCGCTCGCCATCACCATGTCCGTCGCGCTCTTCACCTCGCTTCTGCTCGCGCTCACCTGGACGCCAACCCTCAGCCAGTATCTCGTCCGCCGCAAAAAATCAGACGAATCTCTTCACCCCGCTGAAAATGCCGCGGGAGAGGAACATTCGTCCGGCATCTTCGGCCGGGCCGTGGATTTCTACGTTCGCGTCATGCAATCCGTCGTCAAGCGTCCCGTGCTTCTCCTTGCAGGCTCGCTCGTAATCATCGTGCTGTCCTACGTTTCCTACCGCTTCCTGGAAACCGATTTGCTGCCCGCAATGGACGAAGGCGGCTTCATCCTCGACTACTTCACTCCGCCCGGCAGTTCGCTCGCCGAATCCAACCGCATTCTCCAGCACATCGAAGAAATTCTGCGCGCCACTCCCGAAGTCGAAACAACTTCCCGCCGCACGGGGCTCCAACTCGGCCTCGCCGCCGTCACCGAATCGAATCGTGGCGACTTCACCGTCAAGCTCAAGTCCAAGCGCAGCCGCGCCGTTGACGACGTCATCTCCGATCTCCGCGAACAAATCGCAACCGAAGAACCCGCAACCAAGATCGAATTCGTCCAGCTGCTTTCCGACATGATCGGCGATCTTACAAGCCAGCCCGAACCCGTCGTCATCAAACTTTTCGCCGAAGACGGAAAGCTTTTGAACGAAACCGCGCCTCGCGTCGCCGAAGCCATCGGCAAAGTACACGGCGTCGTGGACGTTCTCGATGGCATCGACGACACCATCAGCGGCCCGTCCGTTACCTATCAGGTCAATCCCATCGTTGCCGCACGCGCGGGATTTACGCCGGACGAAGTCAGCACCGACGCACTCGCCATTCTGGAAGGTGCGCCCGCCGCCACACCGGTCGTGCGCGATGATCGCGCGTACACCATCCGCGTCCGCTTTCCCGAGGGAAATCGTTCCACGCTCGAGCGCATGAACAACACGCTCCTCGTCAGCGGTACCGGCAAGACCGCCACCCTCGGAGCGCTTGCCGCCGTCACGCAAACGGCCGGCGAAACCGAAATTCGCCGCGAAAATTTGCAGCGCCTCGTCGCCGTCACCGCGCGCCTCGAAGGAACCGACCTCGGCAGCGGCATCCGCGCCGTCCAGAAAGCCGTCAACGATCTCCATCTTCCCGCGTCAATCCGCGTCGAATACGGCGGTCAGTTCGAGGAGCAGCAAAAGTCCTTCAAGGAACTTTTGAAGGTCTTTCTCCTCGCGCTCCTTCTGCTTTTCACCGTGCTTTTGTTCGAATTCCGCACGTTCTCCGCGCCAACCGCCATTCTCGCCTCCGCCGTTCTTTCCACCTTCGGCGGCTTCGCCGCGCTTTTGATCACGCGCACGACCTTCAACGTCGCATCCTTCATGGGCATGATCATGGTGATCGGCGTCGTCGCCAAAAACGGCATCCTTCTTCTCGACGCCGAAGTTCATTTCCAGGATTCCGGCATGTCGGCGCACGACGCCATGATTCAGGCCGGCCGCCGCCGCCTTCGCCCCATCGCCATGACCGCTCTCGCCACCATCGCCGGAATGTTGCCCCTCGCTCTCGGCATTGGCGCCGGTTCGCAAATGTTGCAGCCGCTCGCCATCTCCGTCATCGGCGGTCTGCTCAGCTCCATGGTTTTTTCGTTGGTCTTTACGCCGGCCATCCACTACTTCATGCGCCATCGCGAAGCGCCGATGCAAACCGCCTCGTAAGTTCAACTGGCTTGCGCGGCGCGGTCCGCTACGCGCCCAGAATGTTCGAATGAATCCGCGTGTAGCCGTACTCTTGCGCCCAGAGCGTAAGCGGTATCGCGGCCAGGTCGTCCGCCTCCGCCGCCGCGTTCCCATCTTTCGTTAAATCGATCGTTCGAATGTAGTGCTTGCAGGTCTCGCACGCTTCCACGCGAACGTGCGGAAATTGATCCGCCACAAACACCGGCAGTTTCTCTTCGCGTTCTTCGCCGCACGCCGGACACAAAATTCTGCGGAATCCCCATTCGTGCGCGCAAAATGCACAATGCAAAAATCGTTTTCCGCCGTCGCCTTCCGGCCGCAGCACGCCAAGCAGGGGCAGGGAATCGCACTTCGGACAGAGATAGTGCGTTCCCTCTTCCACGCGCTCGCTCACCGCCTCGCCCACAAACTCGGCATACGCTTGCAAAAATCCGCGCGCCAAAAATTCCCGCAGCACCGGTCTGCCCTTATCCGATCGCACCGCTTCGTTTTCGTCCGGCCTTCCGCCTTCCGCCCAGTGCCCGCCGAGCAAATCAACCCACGCGGCAGAACCCTCCCGCGACACCTCGATTGCCGCCGCGCCCAGCGGCTTCGGCGCATGCGCTTCCACCAGCGCCAAAAATTTCGGATACTGCGGCAGCAGAACCATCAAATTCAGGTTCGCGCGAAAGTTCCCGTCTTCCCGAACGATCGGCGAGTCGCCCCACTCTTTACCGAGCGTTGAAAACAGTTCTTTTTGAAATTGCGTGATCTGCTCGTAAAACTTCAGCGGCTTCGCGGCAAACGGATATTTCGCCGCCAGATATTTGGCTCGCTCGATTCGCTTGTCGTATTCGGAAAGTTTCTGCCGGCCAATCGTCATTTGCGCGGCGCGGAAGAGGATCCGCCCACGATCTCTTCATACCAACCCGGATGATGTCGCTTGGCGAACTCGAGCGAAACGTCTCCGCGAATCACGCTGCCAAACGCCCCGCGCTCCGCGAAAACGCTCATATAAATGTGAATCATGAAATTCGCAATCGTCATGAGCGCGGCCACCGGATGCAAAAACACCGCAATGTATCGCAGCCAGCGCAGATTCCACGGAATGCTCTCCGGAAACCACAGCACAATTCCCGTCAGCAGCAAAACGATCGCCCCGTAAAAGAAGCTCCAGAACAGCGCCTTCTGTCCCGCGTTGTACCGTCCCGCCGGCGGCATCTTGTCGTCTTCATTTTGAATATAATGATTCAGCGAACGCCACCACTTCTTGTCCGCTTCCGTCGTGTGCATTTGCGGCGCCCACAGCGAATACATCCGCATCACCGCGACAAAAAACGCCAGCCCGATCCACGGATGCAGCATCCGGGAAACCTGTCCGCCTCCCAAAACAGCGGCAATCCAGAAACACCACGGCGACCAGAACGCCAGCCCCGTCAGCAGCAAATAAATGTAAGAAAAAGCCGCAAGCCAATGATTCAGCCGCTCCGCAAACGCATAGCGCAGTACTCGGCCATGCGGCAAAATTTGATTCTGCTGGCTCACGGCTGCCCTCCTTCCCGCGGCGCGTCATCGCGGTCTTTCGGTCCAAACCGCAAATAGTGCACGAACAATCCGATCAAACCGCCCACCATCGCCACATTTCCAAGCCACTTCAGCGGCCCTTTCCACAATTTCACCATCAGCGGAATCGTTGGATTGCTCGGCAACGCGCCATAAAGTTCCGGCTGCGTCGCATCGTGCAACACGTAGATCACGCCCGTGCCGCCAACGCCCTTCGGATCGTAAACGCCCGCATTCGGAAAATTGTAATTGTCCTTCAACTGTTTCGACCGTTGCTCCGCCAGCACCAGCATGTCTTCCTTGCTGCCAAAGTGCAGGCAACCCGTCGGGCACGCCTTGATGCACGCCGGCTCCAGCCCTTCGCTCACGCGATCCGTGCAAAGCGTGCATTTATAAACGCGCTTCGTCTCTTTGTTGAACTTCGGAATATTAAACGGGCACCCGCTGATGCAATACCCGCACCCGATGCACTTGTCCTGCTGAAAATCCACGATTCCGTTCGTATACTGCACAATCGCGCCATCCGACGGGCAAGCAGCCAAACAGCCCGGCTCCGCGCAGTGCATGCACTGATTTTTCCGCATCAGCCACATCAGCGAGCCGTCTTCCTTCTCGTGCTCGTTGAACGTGATCAAATTCCAGTAATTCCACCGCGTTTCCGGCATCGTTTGATACGTGTTGTCAAACGTCGTCGGCGAAAACGGCATGTCGTTCCATTCGACGCACGCCACTTCGCACGCTTTGCACCCGATGCACGTCGTCGTGTCCACCAACTTCGCCACCGTGTATTGCCGCTGCGTGTCCTCGCCCGCAACGCTTCCGGCGTGGCCCGATATTTTTTGCATGCGCAATGTCGCTTGGCTCATCGCTCAGACCTTCGTCACTTTCACAAGGAAGCCCTTGAATTCCGGCGTGAACGCGTTCGGATCGATCACCGCCGGCGAAAGCATGTTTGCCGGTGTCTTCGCCGTCTTGTCTTCGTCTTCCGCAATGCCTCGATAGCCCCAGTGAATCGGAATTCCGATCTGATACGTTTTCTTACCGTTGATCTGCATCGGCTTGATCCGCTTCGTCACCATCGCCTTCGCAATGTACTCGCCGCGCGCACTTTCCACCTTCACGCGGTCGCCGCCCAAAATTCCGCGCTCCCGCGCCATCTCTTCCGGAATTTCCACAAACGGCTCCGGCACAAGCTGCACGTTCATCGGATTGTTTTTCGTCCAGTAGTGGTAGTGCTCCGTCAGCCGGTACGTCGTGCAAACAATGTCGTATCCGTCTTGCGAAGTGCCGTATTTATCCAGCGCCGATTTGAACTTTTTCGCGATCGGATTGTGCGTCTGCTTCGGATGAAGCAAATTGTCCGTCGGGCTCTCGATCGGTTCATAAAAAGTCGGAAATGGCCCGTCCGCAAACGCTCCGAGCGGCGCAAATAATCTGCCCACTCCTTCCGCGTTCATAATGAACGGACCCATGTGGTCGGCAGGCTTCGAATCCGCCTTGAAGTCCGGCACGTCGTTGCCAACCCATTTCTGCGTTGCTTCGCTCCACCACACTTGCCGCCGCGTCGCATCCCAAGGCTTTCCATCCAGGTCGCACGACGCGCGGTTGTACAGCACACGCCGGTTCGCCGGCCACGACCATCCCCAATTCTGGTGCACGCCCATGCCGGATGGATCGCCCGCATCGCGCCGCATCGTCAAATTTCCCGCTTCGGTATACGACCCGCAATAAATCCAGTTGCCGCAGGCCGTCGTGCCGTCATCCTTCAACCACGCAAATCCCGGCAATTGATTTCCGGCTTTCAACTGTACCTTCGTCGCCGGATCTTCCGCGTCCGCCGCCGTCTTGCCGTTGATCTCCTTCAACACTTCCGCAAGCGAAGGCGAGCCCGGATTCGTATAACTCCACGTTAGCTTCAGTATCGGGTCGGGGAACTTGCCGCCCTCTTTTTTATACAGGTCCCGCACCTTCAAAAATATCTGCGCGACGATGTCCTGATCCAGCTTGCAACCGGGTGGAACGGGCAGCGCCGTGTTTTTCCATTGCAACCACCGCGCGGAGTTCGTAAAAGTTCCGTCCTTTTCCGCAAAGCCCGCGCAGGGCAGCCGGTAAACGGTCGTCTGAATCTTCTTCTGTTCTTCCGCATCGATGCCGGGAGACTTCCAGAATTCGCTCGTCTCGTCCTCGTATATTTCGCCCACCACCAGAAAATCCGCTTTCTTCAGCGCTTCAATATTCTTTTTCGTGTCCGGCCCGATCGCCACGCCGTTCATGCCAAACGCAAAAATTCCTTTCACGATCCCGTTGTACATGTTGTCCCACATCTGTACCCAGGAGTAGTTCCGGTCCACTTTCGGCAAATAGTCGTATGCCCAGCCGTTTTGCTTCGTCGCCGCGTCGCCGTAAAACGCCTTCAGCATGCTCACCGCGAATTTCGGCGTGTTTCCGTAATAATTAAACGAATCCCAATTTCCCGGCTTCGATGGCTTCGGCGTGATCCGTTTCATCCAGCCGTCAAAACTTCCATCCGCCGGATTCGGCACTTTCAAATACCCCGGCAGCGTGTCAAACACGCCCGCCATGTCCGTCGCGCCCTGAATGTTCGAATGGCCGCGCAGCGCATTCACGCCGCCGCCCGCGCGTCCCACGTTCCCCATCAAAAGCTGCAGCATCGCCGCCGTTCGAATAATCTGCGTTCCAAACGAATGATGCGTCCAGCCCACCGCGTAAATAATCGTGGCGACTTTTTTCATGTCGCCTTTTTCGCGAATGGAAGTGAACAGCTCCGCCAATTCCAGAAATTTCGCCTGCGGAATTCCGGTTACCTTCTCCACCATTTCCGGCGTGTACCGCGAATAATGCTGCTTCATCAATTGAAATACGCACCGCGGATTCTGCAGCGTCGCATCGAATTCCGTCTTCTCCGGCATCAGCGGCAGCACAACCGGCGCGCCCGGCTTGTTTTGCACCGCCGCCGCGCCCGCGTAATTCCAGCTCGATCGGTCGTACGTCTGCGCCTTCTCGTCGAATCCGGAAAACACGCCTTCGTCTTCCGGCAATTTGAAGTCGTTCGAAACGATGAATCCCGCGTTCGTGTAATTCACAACGTAATCTTTCGCAATGCGATCCTTTTCAATCGCATAGCGAATCATTCCGCCCAAAAACGCAATATCCGATCCCGCCCGAATCTGCGCGAACTTGTCCGCCACGCTCGCCGTTCGCGTGAACCGCGGATCCACAACGATCATTTTTGCGTTTCGCGTGCGCTTCGCTTCAATCGCCCATTTGAAACCGCAGGGATGGTTCTCCGCCGGATTTCCGCCCATGATCAGCATCAGGTCGGTGTTCTTGATGTCCACCCACCCGTTGGTCATCGCCCCGCGTCCGAATGTTGGTCCCAAACTTGAGACCGTGGGGCCGTGTCAAACTCTGGCCTGGTTTTCTAAATGCACCACGCCCAGGCTTCGCATCGATTTCACAACCAGATAATTGAATTCGTTCGTGTCCGTGCACCCGCCCGTCCATGCAATCGATTCGCACCGGTTCACCCGGTTTCCCTTCGCATCCACCTCAATAAACGTATCGTCCCGCGTCTTCTTCACCTTCGCCGCGATCTCGTTTAGCGCCTGCTCCCACGAAATGTCTTCCCACTGCGTCCCGCCCGGCCGCCGCACTTGCGGCTTTATGATCCGCCGGTCGTTCAAAATGTCTTGTTCGAGCGACGACCCCTTCGGGCACAGCGTTCCGCGATTAATCGGATGGTCCGGATCGCCTTCCACATGCACCACTTGCGGCGTCACGTTCTTCGCCCGGTCGCCAATCGTATAAATAATCACCCCGCAGCTCACCGAGCAATAAGGACATGTCGACCTTGTCTCATTCGCTCGCGCAATTTTTAAGGATCGCAGCTCGGCAAAGGCGGGTTGAAGGTCGAATCCAAATACGGCGGCGGCCGCGCCACCTACCGTTGCAACTTTCAGAAAATCCCTGCGTGACGCCTGCATTTCGCCTCCCTTGAAGCGGAAAGTGACGCGCGGCCTTTGTTAATATGCGTTTACCTGACCGAAGTCAAGTTAAAGTCAAATGAACGCAGCCCGCGCCAGAAATCAATCCTAAAACCTCGCCCTGACCCAAGTCGTACCCGACTTTCCCACACCCGGGTTCTTTTCAGCACATCCGCGGCTTGGATGTTCTTACACGCTCAAAAAGAAAAATTTTCATTCACGTATCCGTGAATTTCCCTGCCCATCTCGCAAGTTGTTGATTTCTCGCATCTTTCTCGGCGCCAAAAAGTGGAAGTCCCGTTGCTCCAATTTTTACACGACGCCCTCCGTCCCCTGCGTCTCACGATTCATTTTGAAATTCAACAGTACTGGAACGTATATAACCAGCTCGGCTTTTCCTCTCACGCCGTGCCTCCCAGGTCAGAAAGGTTGTCATGTCTAACGCTTTCCATTCCCAGTCGGTAAAGTCTCTCTATGCTTTCGGTGCGTTCACGGCCGCGGTTTTCTTTCTCATGTTTGCCGCAAGTTGCGGTGGCGGCAATTCCGCCTTGCAGACCGCCGCCACCGGCGCGATTCGTGTGACCCTGAGCGACCCGCCCAGTTGCATGCCGCCCAACGGCCAGTTTACGCACGTGTTCATCACGGTTCGCTCCGTCCAGGCGCACATCAGCGCCACCGCCGATGACAGCACTCCCGGCTGGCAGGAACTCGCGCCGCAACTCGCCTCCCAACCGATGCAGATCGATTTGTTCTCCGCACCGCAGACAAATTGCATTCTCGCCCAACTCGGTTCCGCCAGCCTTCCCGTCGGTAGCTACCAACAAATTCGCCTTCTCCTGCTTTCCAATACGCCCGCTGCCGCGGCGGCGCTTCCGACATCCAATGCGTGTGCCGCGAACGGCTTCAATTGTGTCGTCCTCAGCGACAATTCCGTTCATGAGCTCGCGCTCAGCAGCCAGGACAATACCGGCCTGAAGATTCCTCCCGGCCAGATCGTCGGTGGCCCCATCACCGTCGCCGCAGGGAAATCCGTTGACCTCAATATTGACTTCAACGCCTGTGCTTCCATCGTCCAAGAAGGCAATGGCACATTTCGCTTGAAGCCCGCCCTAACCGCCGGTCAAGTCAGCGCCAATAACTCCGGCATCGGCGGCCAGGTCATCGATGCCGTCACGAAGGCGCCCATCGCCGGAAACGTCCTCGTCGCCGTCGAACAACCCGACAGCACCGGCGTCGATCGCATCGTGATGGAGACCACCGCCGACGCAAACGGCAATTTCCGCTTCTGCCCACTTCCGACCGGCACGTTTGACATCGTTGCCGTCGCCGTCGGTCCCGGCAACCTGCCGTATAACGCCACGATCACGCTAAATATTCCAAACGGCACGAATCTCGGCGCCATTCCGCTTCAGCCCGAAACCGCCGCCACCGCGCCAGCCACCTTGCAAGGCTTTGTCACCGCCACAACCGGCACCGCCGCGGCGTCCGCCGACGTTACCGTTTCCGCGCTCCAGCAAGTTTCCTTCGGCTCGCCCGCCGTGACGCGCCAAGTCACCATTCCGCTTGAATCAATTCAAGCCACGCAAACCAGTTCCGCCGTCGCTTCGACCGGCCTTGTCTCCATCACCGCGAGCACCACGTGCCCAACCGGCACGCCGGCCAATACAAATTGCGCTCAATACACCCTTGTCGTTCCTGCAAGCAATCCCAGCGTCGCCGTCTTCTCCTCTTCCGGTTTCACGTACTCCACGCCGACGGCTCCGCCCGTTCCATTCACCGTTGACGCCCGCGCCGCGCTTCCCAATAGTGGCGGCGTCGCCGATTGCTCCCCGTCCGAAATCATGACGACCACCGACATCAACAATATGCCGCTCGTTGCTTTGCCCGCCACGCTAACCACCGTGGCCCGCACCGACTTCAAAGGCTGCTCGTAATTTTAGCCGGCGGTCTCCACACCTAATACTTCCGGACGGGCCACAATTCATTTGTGGCCCGTTTCTTTTTTACAAAATTTTTCCTTCGTCTCCATTCGCCAGATTTTTCATTTTCACGGTACAATTATTGGCTATGCTTTCCGTCAATAACGTCTCTATGCGGTACGGAGCCCGCGTCCTGTTCGAAGACGTCACCTGCACCTTTATGGCAGGCCGCCGCTACGCCATCTCGGGCCCCAATGGCGCCGGTAAGTCCACTCTTATGAAGATCTTGACGGGCGAAATCGAGCCAACCTCCGGCTCCATCTCTCGCCCTAAGCGCTTCGGCGTTCTTCGCCAGGATCAGTTCGCCTTTGACGATTTTCGCGTCATCGATACCGTCATCATGGGCAACAGCGTCCTCTGGGCCACGCTCCAGGAACGCGACGCCCTTTACGCCAAGCCGCACGAGGAACTTACCGACGCCGACGGCATGCGCCTCGGCGAACTCGAAGGCATCGTCGGCGAAGAAGGCGGCTACACCGCCGAAGCCGACGCCGCCATTCTCCTCGACGGCCTCGACATCCCTTCCGCCCTCCACGAACGCAAAATGCGCGAGCTGCAGGGCGGCCAAAAAGTCCGCGTCCTTCTCGCCCAGGCGCTTTTCGGCAATCCCACTGCGCTTCTTCTCGACGAACCCACCAACTACCTCGACCTCGATTCCGTCCACTGGCTCCAGGATTACCTCACTTCCTACGAAGGCATCCTCATCGTCATTTCGCACGACCGCCATTTCCTCAACGAAGTCTGCACGCACGTCGCCGACATCGACTACGAATCCGTCATCACCTACGTCGGCGGCTACGACGACATGGTCCTCGCCAAAACCTCCGTCCGCGCCCGCATCGAATCCGAAAACAAGGTGCGCGAAAAGAAAATCGCGCAGTTGCAGGATTTCATCGCCCGCTTTTCCGCCGGCACGCGTTCCGCGCAAGCCACTTCGCGCAAAAAAGAAGTCGAGCGCTTGCAAACCACCGAACTCGCTCGCTCCAACATTCAACGCCCGTTCATCAAATTCGATTTGGCCAAGCCCTCGGGCCGTCACCCGCTCGAATTCAAGTCACTCAAAAAATCGTACGGCGATTTAAAAGTCATCAACGGCTTCAGCGCCAACGTCGACCGCAACGAAAAAATCGGCCTCCTCGGCCGCAACGGGGTAGGGAAGACCACGCTGCTTCGCTCTCTCGTTCGCAACGCGCCCGGTCTCATCGAAGATGCCGATCGCCATTTCGGCGTCGACGGCGGCACCGTCCGCTGGGGCCACGAAACCAGCGTCGGCTATTTCGCGCAGGAACACGACCTCGACAAAACTTCCAATACCACCGTCATCGAATGGCTCGCCCAATTCGATCCGCTCGCCGGCCAGCAAACTCTTCGCGGCCTTCTCGGTCAAATGCTTTTCAGCGGCGACGACGCCACCAAGCCCATCAAAGCGCTCTCCGGCGGAGAAACCGCGCGCATTCTTTTCTGCCGCCTCATGCTTCTCAAGCCCAACGTGCTCATCTTCGACGAGCCTTCGAACCACCTCGATCTCGAATCCATCAACGCGCTCAACATCGCGCTCCAAAAATACGAGGGCACCGTCTTCCTCGTCACCCACGACCACGACCTTCTCGACGAAGTCGCCACGCGCATCTGGCACTTCGATCACGGCCACATCGACGATTTCAAAGGTCCTTACGCCGACTTCCTCACCGACCAAAAACGCAAAGCCGCGCAAGCCGCCGGCGCCCGCCGTTAATTTTTCGTCTTTATCGATCGCTGTTGTAGGGGCCGCTTTCCGAAGCGGCCCTCTCGGTTGCGGCAATCGGCGCAGCTTACCCGTTCATCCCCGCCAGCACGCCCCGCATATACGCCATACTTTCCATCACGCCCGGCAGCGGCGCTTTCTCATGAATCTCATACTCCAAATCCACAAATCCCGCGTACCCAATCGCCAGCAGCGCCTCGAAAATTTTCTTCACCGGCATCTTTCCTTCGCCAACCGCCACCTGACTCTCTTTATCCGTAAAACTCGTCAAATCCTTCATGTGCACGTTGAACACGCGCGGCCCCACTTCGCGAATCGCCTGCACCACGTCCACTCCGGCTCGCGCCGTGTGTCCCACGTCAATGCAGCATCCCATCCGCGCATCCATCCCCTTCATCGCCTTCAGCACTTCCAGCGGCGACGGCCACAACTTATCTTCCGGCCCATGATTGTGCAGCGCAAATTTGATGTCGTACTCCTTCACGAATTTTTCAATTCGCGGCAGCGTCGTCGGCGCCGGATCGCCCGCCACGATCACGCCAATCCCCGCGCGCTTCGCATACTCAAACTTCGCCCGAATGTCCGCATCTTCATCTTTATCAAAATAGATCGTTCCCGCCGCATGCAGCTTCAGTCCCGCCGATACGTAGTCTCCCAGCGCCTTGATTTCCGCCACCGCTTCCATCGGCAAATGGTCCTTCGTGTCCTTCAAATTCAAATCGGCCACGCGCGCCTGCTTCAATAAATCAATCATCTCCGCGCGCGTAAAATTCCGAAACGTATAGCTCGCAATTCCCAGCCGAATTTCCGTCGCCGCAGCCGTCGTCGTCGCCAGGGCATCGCTTTTCTCCGCGCCCCATATCGCTCCCGGCACGGCCATCCCCGCCGCCGCAACCATTCCCGCTTTCGCAAATTCCCGCCGAGAGAAATCCTTCTTTCTAAACATGCGGCTCCCACCCCTTTTCATATTCTCGGCTCCACAGTTTCATCGCCTCCGCATCGTGCAAAATCTTTCCGTCATTCGCATCCAAATGCAACTCCCTCTGCGTCATCCACGCAATATTCGAAAGCTGCAGCATCGTCACCGCCACATTTCCCACTTCAATCGGCGCATTCAATTTCTCGCCCGTCCTCACTCCCGCGATAAAATTCGCAAAGTGCGCATCCGTCATCGAATCGCGTCCCACCAGATCGCCCGACGAAGTCCCTTTCCCCACTTTAAATTCGCTCGTCTTGTTTCCCTTCAAATCGAAAATTTCGTATCCATCGCGATCCACCAGCACCGTTCCCGTCGTTCCCATCACCAGCGATCCGCGCTCCCGCCCGTAATATTTCATGTCCTGGCAGCTGCGTCCTTCCCACGTCAGCAATTTATCGTCGTATTCAAAACTCGTCACCATCGTGTCGTAAAATTGCCAGTCATCCTGAAAATGATACCGCCCGCCCGACGCCGTCACCCGTTTCGGAAAATCCACTCCCAGCGCCCACCGGCACACGTCCACTTCATGCGTTCCGTTATTCAGCGATTCGCCCGTTCCATACGTCCGGAACCAATGCCAGTTATAAGGATGCAGGTTGTCGCGGTACGCCTGCCGCGGCGCCGGCCCTTGCCACAACTCCCAATCCAGCTCTTTCGGCACCGCCGCTTCTTTCCCCACGCCAATCGTTTTCCGGTAATTGCTGTACCACGCCTTCGCCATGTACGGCCGTCCGATCGCGCCCGCGCGAATTTTCTCTATCACCTCAATCGTGTGCGCCGAAGACCGCTGCTGCGTCCCCATCTGCACCAGCTTCCCGTACTTCCGCTGCGCCGCCACCAGCATCGCTCCCTCCGCCGGATTGTGGCTGCACGGCTTCTCCACATACACGTGTTTCCCCGCCTGCAATCCCGCAATCGCCAGCGGCGTGTGCCAATGGTCCGGCGTCGCAACCGTGATCGCATCCACCTCTTTCTTCTCCAAAATTTTCCGAAAATCTTTTTCCGGCGTCGCCGCCTCGCCCATCTCCTTCTGCGTCGCCGCGGCAAACTTGCTCAAAATATTCGCGTCCACGTCGCACACATACGAAATCCGCGCCGCCTTCTCATTCACCTTCAGCGAAGACAAATGCGCATACGCGCGCGAATTCAATCCAATCACCGCAAAATTCACCCGTTCGTTCGCGCCAACAATCCGCGAATAGTTTTTCGCCCCAGTCGCAGCCGGCGTCCCCGACGGTGTTCCTCCCCCCATTCCGGACCCTGTTCCGTCCGATGCCCGCAAAGTCGTCGCGCCCAGCGCCAATCCCGCCGCGCCCTTCGCCACGCCATCGATAAATTCCCGCCGTGTAACCATTTCCTTCCTCCCGATTGGAACCAGACCGCAATCTGGCCAGCTTGTCATCCTGAGGGCATCCAACAAGGTGCCCTCAGGACCTCAACGCAAACATCTCCCGCAAACATCTCTCACAAACATCTCCCGCAAACTTCTCCCGCAAACTTCACTCGTAAACATCTGCTGCTTCGCTCACACTCCGCCAAGGCCCCGCTTTGTCCCACGAGCCTCAGCCCGCCGCCCACAAGATACCTCTTTTTCCCCAAAAAGTCTGGAACCAGTTCCACGAAAATCCCACCCCACCCACCCCGCCTCTCCGCTCCACGCTCCTCGCCGCTCACTCCAATCATCCCAAACGCTCGCGAGGGATCTGCTTCTCCCTCTTATCTTCGATCCGCTTCAGCGTACCGACGAGTCTTGCTCGGCCACAAGTGTACGGGCGCAAGTGTAGGGGCAGGAGTGTAGGGGCGGGACTTCAGTCCGCCCATTTTCCCGTAAGTCGTGCCAGGAAGTCTCCCGTCATAGATCTAGTAGGGGCACGATAGATCGTGCCCCTCTTCGCTATACAACCGATGGAACTTGCCACGCACCGACCCACTCGGCAATCGTCCAGATGCGCCCCCGGCCCGCAAAACTTCCTCCACCCTCTTCTACCCAACTCACCGTCGCGACACCCTCATTCAAAATCACTCAACGCCCGGAAACACCGAGCGCACCCTCCGCTCGACTCTACCTTCTCGCACCTTGCGAAAGTGGTATCCTCACATCGTTCATGCTTGGAAGAAACATCCAGAACCTACGACCAGCCATTACCCTACGGGAAAAGTGGTCAACGTCCCGTCTGTCGCCGCTTTCGTTCCCGTTTCCCATCTGTTTTTCCTGGTGGGTAACGATGCGATTCATAATTTCATTGGTCGCAGCCCTAACAATTTCTTTGGCGGTTTGCGCACAGCAGCCCGCTTCGGCGTCACTGGATTACAAAGTTATGGATATCTTGGCCCGCATGAAGGGCGACACCCTTTCGGTTAGGGAGCAAGCCTTTGACGACATGATGAGCCTTATAACTCGGGACCAACATCAGGCATCGCTATCTGGTTCGGCGGGTGCTTTTGCCAATTTTTTCGCACACCATCCCGACCAAGCTGATCGGATTAAAATGGCGCTGATTGAGTTGCTCGATTCGTCGAACAATCTGTTTGTAGCCGAACAGAATGCCGCGTCCGAAAATTACACCGAGGAAGATAGCGAGCACTATGCACAACTCATTGATGCCGTCTCCTCACTCGATGACGAGCGAGCGATACCTGCCTTGCTGGGCGCGATCACAACCGGAGGAATGGCCCAGCGGGGTTTATTAAAGTACGGAGACAAGGCTCTTAGCCCGGTGATGGAACAGCTGAAGAATCCAAACGGTTTGGTCCGCGCCACCGCCTTAGGGTTAAGCGTCAAACTTCTTGAGAGACGGAATGATCCAACTTCACATGAACGCGCGAAGGACCTTATTCGCTTGTCCTTGACCGATTCTGACTCCGTGGTTAGGAGTAATGCGGTGAGGGCGCTTGGGTGCCTTTCCGAGAGAAAAGAGTTCGTGCCGATCTTGGAGAAGATAGCAAAAACCGACCCACAGAAGCTCGCCGGCAAGGCCCGTGACGGTGTCGATGGCAATGAATTCTACCCGGTGAGATACGACGCACGCCAAGTGCTACGAGATATACAAGCCAACAAAAGCTGCTCTCCCTGAAGACACGCCTATTCAAGGCGGGTGGGACGCTCGATCGGAGTCGCCAGAAAAACCACTAAGTCGCGACCGGGGGTGGCCTACGCTTTCGGGTTTTGAAAGCGTGGGTCCGCTCTTTCGCTCAGGTTTGCTTTTTCTTTCCGTTCGAACAGATTTCCACAGTCATTCGAATTGCACAATCAATTAACTGTTGACTTTATACTCATACTTTGCTACCCTTCCTCGTGACTCACGAACTCCAGCTCGCTCCCGCCGCTCCGCCCGCCAATCCCTATCTCCTTTGTTTTGCTACTCATGCAAATGCCTCCTGCCGCAAACCTTTTCTTTTGATACTCATACAAACTCCCCGGGGGGTGTGGGTACCCGTGCTCGTCGCGCCGTCTACGCTCTTTTGCTCTTTCCCTCACTCTTTTGCCGCACGCCGCAACTCATCTCCTTATTTCTCAGCGTCTTCCGCACACTTGGCCAAAACGCGCGGGTCTCACCAATTCCTTCCGCCCCAAACCCGAATCCTCCGTCCCCGTGCAATGCCAATCACACCCCACAACAAAAAGCCTTCCCGCGTGTTTATCCCCTTGTACGATGGAAATGGTTACGATGGAGACGTCAGAACCACACCGCATATCGCCCCAGCTCTTTTGCGGTCGCAGCTAATTCGGCAAATCATGGGCGCAATTCCCGCAGCGCTTCAGGAACGCGGGGGAAAGGCACAATCATGAAACTCAACTTCAAAACTTGCATGGGAACCTTATTACTCGCGGGCACATTGTTCGTCGGAGCGCCCGCCGCATTCAGCCAGGTATCCGTCGGCATCGTAATCGGCGCGCCGCCTCCGCCTCGCGTCTACGCGGTGCGGCCGGTGGAACCCGGTCCCGGCTATTTCTGGATCGATGGTTATTGGTATCCCGTCCGCGGCCACTACGTTTGGCACGGCGGATATTGGACGCGTCCTCCGTATGAAGGCGCGCGCTGGATCGGCCCGCGCCACGACGGCGAACGTTTCTACGACGGCTATTGGGATGGCCCGCGCGGCCATTTCGAGCACGACCATCGTTGGGACAAGGAGCACGACCGCGACCACGGCCGCTGGCACGATCGCGATGACCACGATCGCCACGACCACGAAGATCACGATCGCCACTAACTGGTAGCCAAGCGATTTGGCCCGGTTTTTCCGAAAACTATTTCGGCGAACGCCGTTTCACGAAATTGCCAAAGCCGCCCGCTCTCGTGTCACTCGACATAAGACTGGCCGGCTTTGGCAATTTGAATTTTATGGTCGGTAAATGTGTCGTGCATGAAAGGGATCTCGATTTTTGGCATGTGGCACGTCGTGCAGTTATTCGCCGCCGTCGGACACGCTTTCGCCGCGTGTTGTGCGTCCGCAGCTTGCGCGGAGGAAGCTCGATGACAGCTGAGACACGCACCATCGTACGCCGCCGCATCCGAACGGACTTCCTTGTGCGGATCGTGGCACGCCGCGCAACGCAGCCGCGCATCGCCCGTACCCCAGCACTTGCTCGACTCCAGCCGGTACGGCTGCGCGCGCACATTGGCGACGCCCTTCACACCCGACAGTTTGACGTCCCAAAACGCCGAGTGGCACCCTCCGCAAAAATCCACCGCATCCGCCGCGCCGAGCCGCGCGGGATTAAAGATGTACTCGCCGCGCGTGGCGGCCACGCCCGCAACTTTCGCCGCCTGCATCGCCGCCACGTGCTTCGCGCCGGGGCCGTGGCAGGCTTCGCAAGCCACGCCGGGGACGAGTTTCGTTTCGTCGAAGCGATCGTTCACGATCGCTTGCGTGGAATGGCAGGCGAAACAGCGGCGGATTTCGGAATCCGGCACGCGGCGTTCCATCGCTTCGGACAAACTTTGCGCCGCGGAAATTTCTCGCGCCGGCGTGATATGTAGATTTTTGAGCGACGAAAAAAAAGTGACGCGGGCTTCGTGATACCCGCCGGATTCCTTGAAAAGATAGGATTGCGCAACGCGCCCGGTTCCAAAAGCCCAGCGGAGTTCCGCGGTGCGTTTCTGCGATTGGCCGGCGGCGGAATAGAGTACTTTTCCCGAAACCTTTGCTATCTCGTAATGAAATTCACCCCGCGTAAATTGCAGCGGGACGCGGCTGTCGAGCAGCTTCGATTCCTCCGCTCGCAGCAGGCCTTTCGCCATGGACGTTTGGAACTGCGATGCCGCGATCGTTTGATGGCACTCCGCGCAAGCAGCCGATCCCGCGAATTCCGCCAGTGATTTTGCGCTCTTGGTGGGCCAGAAGCCGGGTTCCGCCAGATGATCGTCCGTGGAAAGCTGAGCCGGCAACGGAGCGGCGCCAAAACCTAGAGCAACAATCGAGAGCGAAAGCAGCCGGAAGATTATTCGGTGGACATTTTCGTGAAGACGCATGAGTGCCCGAAAAACTATATCACCCGGAAGGGCGGTCTAGCTTTTGCCGTAACCGGCGGGACTTGTTGAATTGCGAATCACAAGTTCCGGTTCGATGGCGATTTCGGGCATGTACTCCGAGCGGCCCTCAATCCAGTCGAGCAAAGCCTTGGCGGCGATGCGCCCCATCTTCTTCAATGGCTGCCGCACGGTGGTCAACGCAGGCCGCGCGAAGCTCGCAAAATTGATGTCGTCGAAACCGACGACGGAAATATCTTCCGGAATGCGCTTGCCGGCCTCTTGAAATGCGCGCATTGCGCCGATTGCGGAAATGTCGTTGTACGCGAACAGCGCGGTGAAGGGAACATTGCGCGACAGAAGCTGTTTGCCGAAAGGATAGCCAAGTTCGGGAGTGGAATCCTTGCCCTCGAGCTGCACGACCAGCTCCGGACGAATGATCACGTTCAGCTCCTGCGCCACCGCGCAAATCGCTTCCCAGCGCACCACGGAGTCGGAGCTTTCCATCTGGCCCTTGAGAAATGCAATTCGATCGTGGCCGAGCGATTTGAGGTGGTGGAGCGCGATTTCCGCGGCCTTGCGATGATCGAGCGTGATATTCGTGACGTCCGAAACGTATTTGTGGCCGGCCACGGCCACCGTCGGCAACACCGGTTTCTCGGAAATCGAAGTGTCGACCGTAATGAATCCTTCCACGCCGCGCGAAATTAAAAGATCCGAGTAGGTGCGCAGCAACCGCTTGTCGTGACGATGCGCCACGGTGAGGAAGAAAAAATCCCGCTCGCTCAATACCTCTTCGATTCCGCTTACCACCGTTGATCCGTATGCATCGCCGATTTCCTGGAGAATCACGCCGATGGTGTACGTTCTCTGCACACGCAAACTTCGCGCCAGCATATTGGGCCGGTAGTTCAATTCTCGCGCGGCGGCCAAAATTCTTTGCCGCGTACTTTCCGGAATGGATCGCGATGCGGCGGAATTATTGAGCACGGCGGAGACCGTGCCGGCGGTGAGGCCGACATGGTTCGCCACTTCTTTGAGCGTGACGATATTTTCCTTGGGATTTTTTTCGCGTTTCAATTTTTTGCCCGAGAGAATCGTCGATTCGAAACGAAGCGCGAGAAAGCACAAAGAGCGCTTCGAAAGCGAGGAGTAGTGTAGCCCAGAAGGAGAAAAATGTTGAAAAAGGGCGAAGGGAAGGGAGGATTTTGAGGGAAAATGGGCGAAATACGTTAACGTTAACGTACGCGTAAGTCACTGCTATAGAACACTTTGCGAGAAGGCGGGGAAAAGTAAATTTTTGCGAAAAACGGTGAAAAGTAAGGCCGAAAAAGATATCGATACCATAAGCCAGAATATCGATATTTTGTCTTGACAAGGCGCGGGAGTGAGAGCCTAATACAAAACAATTAAGTCGAGACCTGTACGTTATCGGGTGGCAGGTAACGCTACAGGGAAATACGTTCAAGCAGACAAATAAAAAATGGTGCGGTGCTGTTCGAACGCAGTTGCAGGGCAATTTGTCCGGGGTGCCTTACATCTGTTTGCTGGTCACAAACTGATATGAAGGGGTTGCGAATGAAAATGAATTTAATTGGCGGGAGGATCGCGTCGCTGACTTTGTTAAAGGCAGCGGTGCTTTTCATCCTGGTTGCTGTGGTGGCATTAAATTCCGCTTCGCTGTTGGCGCAAAACTACAACGGCGGCATCAACGGAACGGTTACGGATCCGTCGGGCGCGGCAGTAGCGGGCGCAACGGTGATCGTGACAAACGTGGGAACAAATGCGGGGTATACGGCGACGACGACCGATTTGGGGGCGTTCTCGGTTCCGAACATTCCCGTTGGCACGTATCAAGTGCGTGTCAAGGCGGGAAGCTTCAAGGAGTACCTGGCGAAGAACGTCGAAGTGCACGGATCGAGCGTGACGGAAGTGAATGCACAGCTCGCGATGGGCGCGGCGACGGAGACGGTGACGGTGGAAGCGTCGGACGTGCAGGTGCAGACGACGTCGGCGGCGGTGGGCGAAGTGGTGGAAGGGCAGCAGGTTCGCGAACTTCCGCTGAACGGAGAAAACTTCATGCAGTTGGTGACTCTGTCGCCCGGTGTTTCGGCGGCGCAGAGCTTCAACGGACGTGAAAAGGGATTGGGCGGCGGGAGCGATTTTTCGGTGAACGGAAACCCTTACAACAACAACTTGTTCCTGGTGGACGGCGTCAATAATAATGACGTCGGTTCAAACCGGACCATTCTTGTGTATCCGTCGGTTGACGCGATTGCCGAGTTCAAAATGCTCCGCAACTCCTACGGCGCGGAATACGGCCAGGCGTCGGGCGCGGTGATCAGCATCAACACGCGTTCCGGCGAAAACCAGTGGCACGGCGGGCTGTTTTATTCCGGCCGCAACGACGCGCTCGATACGGCAACCTGGTTCGACAATTTTAACCAGACGGGCAAAGGAGAACTACGCCGCAACGACTTTGGCTATCACCTTGCCGGTCCGATCAAGAAAGACAAGCTGTTCTTTTTCTTCAACCAGGAATGGAACTACCAAATTCGCGGTTCGTCGTTTGCCGCGTGCGTTCCGACGGCTGCGGAGAAACAAGGCGACTTTAGTCAAGGCGTAAGCTGCGGCGCGGCGTTGCCGAATTTTTCCGCGCTTCCGGCGGGAGAATTGGCGGGACCGGAAAAACTAGCGGCCGTCGACACGGGAGGAAACCTGCTTTCCAATTTTTACCCCGATCCGACGCCGGGATTCAGCTCCAATGGGAACAATTGGCACGCGAGCGAGCCGAATAAGCAGAACTGGCGGGAAGTCAACGTGCGCGGCGACTACGACGTTTCGAAAAAGAACCGGATTACGTTTCGCTATACGCGGGACTCCTGGGACAACCCGGCGCCGAACGGCGGCGCCTTCTGGGGCGATTCGTTCTTTACAAACGTAACGTCCGATTGGAGCCAGCCTTCGCGCAGCGTGATGGCCGGACTGCGGACGCAGCTGAGCGATTCGATGATTAACGACGTGCATTTCGGCTGGGGGTGGAACGCCATCATCACCTCGCTGAACGGCAACGACAAACAGATCGTATCGCAATTGCAAACGGCGATTCCGAATGTGTGGGGAACACCAAAGGATAAGGGCGCGATTCCCGAAGTCGGCTGGGGCGGGTGGGGCGGTCTGTTGCCTTACGGCTCGGGCCAGACGATCTGGAACATTGCCCCGTACGGAAACCACGAAGACCTTTATACGATCCAAGACAACCTGTCGAAGGTTCATGGCAACCACCTCTTCAAGGTGGGTGCGTTCTTCAGCACCAACGCGAAGATCGAAAACAACAACGGCGGCACGGATCGACCGGTGATTTCGCCGTTTGATCCGAGCGTTTCGATTCCGACGGGAAATCCGCTTGCGAATATCCTCGTTCCTGGAACGGGCGCCAAACCGCAGATTCTGACCGTTTCGGAAAACAGCATTGACGCGACTGCGCGCGTGCACTGGCACGATTTCGAGTGGTATTTTCAGGATTCGTGGAAGGTGACGCGCAGAGTGACGTTGGAATATGGATTCCGTTGGTCCTTCTACCGTGAGCCTTACGTAGAAGGAAACCGGCAATCCGGATGGAACCTTTCGGCGTGGAGCGCGGCGGATGCCGCGGCGCACCCGAACGATGCGTGCAACGGCGTGATCATCGTGCCGGGCTCAACGCCCTGTCAGGATGCTGCTGCTGCGTTGAACGGGCTATTGTTCCTTTCGAATGGAACGCCCGGCGTAAACTCAGCGCTTGTGAACAACAACAACCACGCGATTGCGCCGCGCATTGGCGTGGCTTGGGACGTGAAGGGCGACGGCAAGACGGCGGTTCGAGTCGGTGTCGGCCAGTTCTATCAGCGAGAAGAAGTCGGCATCGATGAGAGGCTCTCCGGCAACGCACCGTTTGTGATCAATGCGACCGTCAACCGGCCGCTCGACACGGCACCTCCGTTGACGAGCAGCCTCGCCGTTTCCCCGAGCGCGGCGAAAGACCCGCGCGGCGTGGTTCCGAATAGCTGGCAATGGAACGTTTCCGTTGAACGTGAAGTTTGGCGGAACGCGGCCTTGGAACTGGGCTACGTTGGTAACTCGGGCATTCACTTGACGTCGATGGCGCAGGCCAATCCGATTCCTGCGGCCGACTACCTGCAATCTGCCTTTGCCAACGGTACGGCGGCAATAAACTCTTTGCGAGGCGCCACAAACTTTGGCGCGATCAATGAGTTCGCGAGAAACGGAAAGGCGAGTTACCACTCGCTGCAGGCACTGTTCCGTACGAAGACGAGCAACAACTCACAATTCCAGGCGGCCTACACCTACTCTCACTCCATCGGCAACGTGGAATTGGACAACTCATCCGGCGGCGTGAACCAGGAAGCGACGACGGACCTGAGCAACGGCCGGCTGGACAAGAGCAATACGAACATCAACCGTCCGCAGATTTTTGTAGCGAACGAGGTGTTTTTCCTGCCGAAATTCAATAATCATGGCGCCTTTGCGCAAAACACGATCGGCGGCTGGGAACTCAACAGCATCGTAACGGTGGAAACCGGAGCGTCGCTGAGCGTGTTCAGCAGTGGCGCGAGCGCGGTGACGGGCGGGAATGCGCCCGGCTTCCAACTCAACTCGTTAATTGGAACGGGTTTCAACAGCAACAACCGTCCGCTCGTTACCGGAGTGAATTGCAATTCCGGTGTTAGCGGCAACCAGATCCTGAATCCGGCGGCGTTTACGCTGGTTGGCTACCACTTGGGGACGGTCGATCCCAAGATGGCGGCACGCGGCGTTTGCTTCGGTCCGAATTCGAGGACCTTTGACATCCAGTTGGTCAAGAACTGGTACTTCAAGGAACGCTTCCGGCTAAAGTTCAGCCTGGATGCTTTCAACCTGTTCAACCACCCGAACTTCAGCAACAATGGGTTGCAAACGGGTTACAACAGCAACGGTCTATCCTGCGGCGCACCGTGCTCGCCAACGAACAACGTTGTCGTGTCCGGTGGAGGCGGTACCTTCGGCCAGACGTTCGGATTGATTCCCGGACATGAAAGCCGCGAGCTGCAGTATGGGCTGAAGCTGACGTTCTGACGTACGCTTACCGAGCGGTTCATACACGCCAACGGCGGGGCTTGAAAATTCAAGCCCCGCCGTTTACTTTTGAGGTAGCGCGATCGACATGAATTGCCACGGGTTCCGCAAAGCTCCACAACTCCATTCCAGAGTGACGAAGGCGTTGCCGACTATTTTGATTGGGCTTTCCCTTTTGTGTTTGTGGCTGGCAGGAGTTTGGCCGGTTGCCGCGCAGAGCAGCGCGAACGCGGTTCGCCCGGCGCGCAAGGAGAATGCGGGAAGAAGCTCGGCGGAGGAGGAATTAGCGCGACGGATTGCGGAAGCAAAATCGGCGCGGGAATCGGGCGACCTGCCGCGAGTTGCGACGGCAAACAAAAGGGTGGCTGCGCTGGCGCTAAGAGAGTTGGGGCACTTCCGGCTGCTGCAGGGAGCGAGCGGACAAGCGATGGAGTTGATTGGCCGGTCGCTCGATTTCGAGGAGTCGAGCGATGCGCGACTCGAATTGGCTTTGAGTGAGCTTGCGCTTGCCCGCGCGGACGGCGCAATGAGCGATGCGGCGCGGGTATTGCAGGGAGACGGTAAGAACGCGCTGGCGTTAACGATTATGGGCCGGGCGCAGATGCAGAAACGCGAATATGCGAGGGCTGCGGAGAACCTGGGGCGCGCGATGGAAATCGCGCCGGACGTGGAGACCGGGTACTCGCTGGGAATTTCTCTGCTTTCCTCGGCGGAGGCGGATGGGAAGCAGCGAGCGGCAAGGGTCTTCGCACAAATTGTGAAGATGAACGGAGAGAACGCGTCGCTGCATGTGCTCTTCGGCCGCGCGTACCGAGATGCGAAAGACATGCCGGCGGCGATTCGTGAGTTTGAGAAGGCGGTTGCGATCGATACGAAGACGCCGCACGCACACTACTTTCTGGGCTTGGCGCAGCTTTCGGTGAACGAATGGAAGCCGACGCCGGCGGTGCACGCGGAGTTTTTGAGAGAACTGCAGTTTCACCCGCGCGACTATCTGGCGAACTACATGGCTGGATTTCTGGCGTCGAGCGAGCGGTCGTACGCGGAGTCAAACAAGTATTTGAAAATTGCGGCGGAGGTATCGCCGGAAGCGCCCGAACCGTGGCTGTATTTGGGATTGAACGCGTATGCCGAAGAGGACATGGCGAACGCGGAGAAGTACTTTCGGAAAGCCGTGCAATTGACGGGCGCAGACGAGGCGAGGTCAAACTACCAGATCCGGCGCGCGTATGTAAGCCTTGGACGGATTCTGGCGAATTCCGGACGAGGAGAAGAGAGCGCTGAATTTGCGGCGAAGGCACGCGAGCTGCAGAAAAAGTCCATGGAGCAGACGCAGCAGGAAATTTCCGCGGTGATAACCGAGGGCGGCGGAACGATGGGCGCAGTCGTAGCGCTGAAGCCCGATGAAGCGGCGGAAAGCGCGGCGCTACGAGCGGGCGGAACGGATTTGTTTGCGCGGCTCGACCCGAATGTTGTGGCGCATTCGGGATTGACGACGGCACAACGGGAAGCGTTGAATGCCGCGGAAGGCCGGTTGCGACAAATTCTTGGGCTGAGTTTCAACGATCTGGCGACGGCGGAAGCGGTGAGCGGGCAGTATCTGGCGGCGCTCGGGCATTATCAGGATGCGGAGCGGTGGGACGCGGCGATTGCCGGACTGCAGCGGAATATCGGATTGTCGGCGTTTCGCGCGGGAAATATGAGCGAGAC